>Ga0163162_10001535_pt1 | contig 21544 bp, 17 predicted proteins | sample S55metaG_FD_115310 | JGI IMG/M metagenome (GOLD analysis project Ga0163162, IMG submission 115310) | Switchgrass rhizosphere microbial communities from Kellogg Biological Station, Michigan, USA - S5-5 metaG | ecosystem: Host-associated > Plants > Roots > Rhizosphere > Soil | place: USA...
ATCCTCGACGGATTCGACCTGGGCGCCGGCGCCCTCCACCTCTTTCTCAATAAAGAACAAAGCCGCCGCATCGCCATCAATGCCATCGGACCTATCTGGGATGGGAACGAAGTCTGGCTGGTCATCGGAGGTGGCGCTCTTTTCGCAGGATTCCCGGTAGCCTATGCCGCCATCTTTTCAGCCTTTTATATTCCTTTCATGGTCTTCCTCATCGGCCTCATCTGGCGGGGAGTCGCCATCGAATTCCGCAGCAAGGAACCCATGCTTTGGTGGCGCAAGACCTGGGACATTGTCTACTGCGTTGCCAGCATCATCATCTCCCTTTCCCTGGGGCTTATGCTGGGAAATGTCGTGGAAGGATTGCCCCTGAACAAGGACATGGAGTTCACGGGCGACTGGCTCTACTTCTTCAATCCCTTCGCCATCTTCGTAGCCATCACGACATTGGCGCTCTTCATGATGCACGGCGCCATCTTTCTCACCATGAAGACCGAGAACCGCCTCTATGTAAAAATGCACCTGCTCTCGAATAATTTCACCATCTTCTTTGTCGTCAGCTTCGTCATTACCACCCTGTATACATTGCTGTACATTCCCCATCTGAGCGATTTTTTCAAAGCGCGCCCCGGCTATTTCATCATCCCCCTGCTGATGACCCTTTGCATCGCCAATATCCCCCGGCAGATAAAAAAAGGAAAATACCGCTATGCTTTCATCAGCTCGGCCGCCACCATCGCCTTGCTGCTGATCATGGTGGCCCTGGAGGTCTTTCCTTATTTGTTGTATTCCCCCCAGCATCCCGGCAATAGCATAACGGTGTATAATGGGGCCTCTTCACAGCAGACAGTAAAGATCCTGCTGATCATCGCGCTCATCGGCACACCGCTGGTGGCGACCTATACTACTTTTGTATTCTGGACCTTCAAAGGAAAAGTAAAGCTGGACGAAATGAGCTACTAAAGCAGTGTTCCCTGCATAACCAGGAACGCCACCGTAAAGTAAATGACCAGCCCCGTCACATCCACGAGCGTAGCCACAAATGGCGCCGAAGAAGCCGCCGGGTCCGCTCCCAGCTTTTTTAAGATCAGGGGCAGCATGCTGCCTGACAATGTTCCCCAGATGACGACACCGATAAGAGAGAAGAAAACAGTGGCCGCCACTTTCATCCACTGCAAGCCATAGTTATATAAATGAAACTCCTGCCAGACCGCTACCCGTAAAAAACCGACGATCCCCAGGATCGTCCCCAGCACAAGCCCCGACATCACCTCCCGCCGCATCACCCGCCACCAGTCGCGGAAACCGATCTCCCCCAGCGCCATCGCGCGGATAATGATGGAAGAGGCCTGGCTTCCGGAATTGCCCCCGCTGGAGATGATCAGCGGAATGAACAGGGCCAGCACCACCGCCTTGCTGATCTCCCCTTCGAAATGCCCCATGGCCGTTGCGGTCAGCATCTCTCCCAGGAATAAGATAATGAGCCAGCCCGCTCTTTTCTTTATGAGGCTGGCAAAGGAAATAGTAGTATAGGGTTCATCCAGCGCTTCGGAACCCCCGATCTTCTGCATTTCACGGGTGTCTTCCGATTCCGCCAATCGCAGCACATCATCCAGCGTAACGATACCCAGCAGCATGCCGTTATCGTCTACGACAGGCAGGGCATACCGGCTGTTGTTCCGGAAAACTTTGATAGCCTCTTTTTGCGGATCGTTCACTTTCAGGGCGATAAATTGGTGATCCATGATCTGGCTTACCGTGGTCTCCGGGTCCACCACGAGGAAATCTTTTATATTGATGTCGTCGATCAGTATGCCCTTATCATCGACGACAAACAACCAGTTCAACGTTTCCGAGGCCTTACCCCGCAGCCGGATGATCTGCAGCACACCCTTACAGGTTTCGGACATCTTGATAGCCACATAATCCGGCGTCATCAGCCTGCCTACAGAGCCCTCCGCATAACCCAGCAGTTCCAGCGTCTTGGCCCGGTGCTCCGGCGTAAGCACTTTCAGCAATTCTTTCACCGCACTACCCGGCAGCTCGGAAAGAAAAGCCGTCCGGTCATCGGGTTGCATGGCATTTAGGATCTCCGCCGCCTTCTCCTCAGGTAAGGCGTTGAGGATGGACTGCTGCTTTTTCTTCCGGATGAACTTAAAGGCCTTGGCGACATTCTTTGCATCGAGGTGCTGGAAAAGCCGCACCGCCCACTGCGGCGTGTGCCGGTTGGTGAACTCTGCAATGTCACGGGGTGTCAGCTTGCTCAGCTTGACGAACTCGGTGAGCTTATTGTGTTGCAGCAGGTTTTTGATATCATTAAAGCTGGGCATACTTCAAAAATACGGAAAGACATTATGCAAAACGCGTGCTGGAAAAGCTGTAAGAAGTCGCTGCCCAAAAGCTGTCACGGCGACAGCAGCTCGTCGATCTTGTGTATCACGAAGATATTGCCGGCCGGCTGGTTGCCCTTCAGTAAATTAGCAGGGGAGGCATTCCCCGGGCCGGAAAATTGCAGCACCCCGCCCGAGACGCCTACCGTCAGCGACCCGCCCTGCACGGTCACCACGCTGCTCAGCCCGCTCAGCGTATTGGTGAAAAAACGCTCCGTCAGTACATGGTATTTCGCGAGGACCAGCATGCTATTGAAGTCAGCCGAATCGATCTGACCGGTGCTGTCATAACCTGCATTTCGCCAGGCATTATTGACAGGAGCCAGGACCGTATAATTGCCCTGCGACTGTACCAGTGTGGTATCCAGCCTGGTCCGCGTGAACAGCTCGGCAGTAAATGAAAGGGTGGTATCGCTGGACAATTGGTAGAGCAGCGAGTCCATCGGCGATAAAAGGAGGGTGTTCAGCTTGTAGATCAACGCTTTCCCTATCTCGGCCGTATCTCCCACGGCAGTCCCGTTAAACCAGGTCTGCTGGTTGCCGTCCAGCTCGCCAAAGATCGAAAAACCCAGGTGGGTAGGGTAGGATGTATAACTGTTCGTAGAGGGCGTTGCCCGTTGAGGAATAAAATGGTAGCTGATGATGCGGTCCGCTACCGATGGTTTCAGCGAATCGATAAGCGCTTCGTTATAACCTGCGGCGCGAAAAGCCGTATTGGTGGGGATCAGTAAAGTGACGGAATTATCTGCCAGCAGTCCCGTTTCATTGGCCGCCAGCAACATGCGATGGTAAAGACTCAGGCTGGTATCGGTATTGATCAGCGACTGCAAAGGGGTGAGCGGATTACTCACGGCTGTAGCAGTCTTTTTACAGGCGCCCAGGCTCAGCAGCAAAATGATCAAATATCCCGGAAAAAAGCTTTTTCTCATCATAAAGAAGGTATTCTTTTCAGACGTGTCGTTCTTTTTTACAGCCACAAACCCGCTTACATATCCCTCCCCCTTTATCTATTCCTTCAGGGTCAGATCCTAGAGCTTCTCATACAGCTTCCGCAGCCGCTCCCTTGTCATGACCTTCTCCCAGTCCTTCCCCAGTGCATTTTCCCACAGCGGCTTCATGACCAGAGAAACGTCAATCATCGCGTTGAATTGTTCGTCCGACAGACCTTTTGTGATATGTTGTGGAATATCGATCTTGTTTTTTTCCACCATCTTCTTAAATTCATAGACCCCATCAGGGTAGAACTCCTCCAGCTTGTCAAAAACGATACAGTTCCCGATCCCATGCTTCGTGCCTAACAGGTAGGAAAGGCCATAGCTCACCGCATGCGCTACCCCAACCTGGGAGTAGGCGATGCTCATTCCCCCCGCATACGAAGCCATCATCAGCTGGTCATCGCTGTCCGCATCCCAGCGGTCTTTTTCGACAAAAACCTTCTGGCACAATTGCAGGGCCTTTTCACCATAGCTGCGGCTGAACTCGTTCAGGTAAGTTCCCGTAAGGCTTTCAATACAATGGATATAGCAATCCATCCCCGTGTAAAACCGTTGGTTCACAGGCGCGTCTGCCGTAAGCTCCGGGTCCAGCACGATCTGGTCAAAAGGCGTAAAATCCGAGTTCATCCCCAGCTTCTTGGTAGGACCCGTCAGCACCGTCGTCCGGGAAACTTCCGCCCCCGTGCCGCTGAGCGTCGGGATACCCGCCTTGTATACACCCGGAAATTTTACCAGGTCCCAGCCCTGATAGTCCGCCGAAGAGCCGGGGTTGGTCATCATGAGAGAGACAGCCTTGGCCAGGTCCATCGCGGATCCGCCGCCAATGCCGATGACCCCGCTCACCGTACCGAACTCCTGGCGTAGCTCACCCGCCAGCTGGTCGACATATTTGGTCTTCGGCTCCAGGGTGACATCCACATAGATCACCTTATCCTTCCCCCTTAAGGGGATCCGCTTGGCCAAAGGCTTATTTTCAAAAAAATGGTCCAATAAAAAGATCATGGGAGCATCTCCCTTCCGCTGAGGGGCAAGGATCTCATCCAGCTGGGAAAAGCTTCCCCGGCCATAGATAACATAGCCCACCATCTTAAAATTCCGGAATTTATTCACGCTCATAACGGGATCGAAATTGAGGCTGCAAGTTACGGGAATGTTTGTAAATGCGCCCCTATCCCGCTAAGCCACAAGGGCTGCCGCCCCAAACACCCCCGCGCTGTCCCCCAGGCTGGGTTTTAGCAAAGGCACTTCTACCCGGTTGTTGAAGATAAACTGTCCCAACGTTTCCAGCCCCTTCGTATAGATATCCTCCATATTGCCGACGCCTCCGCCTACGACGATGACATCCGGGTCCAGCATATTGGTGATAACGCTGACGCTCTTGCCAAAAAAATGACAAAGCCGCTCGATCGTTTTATCCGCCGCGGGATCCGACCCGTCCCGGTGCCGGGAAGCGATTTCTTTTAACTTTATATGGGTGCCCGTAAGGGACTTATAATATCTTTCCAAGGCAGGGCCCGAGATCACTGTTTCCACACAGCCCGTCCTGCCGCAATAACAGGGACCACCCGATTCATCCAGGAAATTGTGACCCCATTCACCCCCAATGCCATGCCGGCCTTCCCAGATCTTACCGTTCATGACAATGCCACCGCCGACACCGGTCCCCATAATAATACCGAAGACCATCCGGGCCTCCGGCGCTTTTTGCCGGACGATCCCCAGGTGTGTCTCCGCCAGGGCAAAACAGTTGGCGTCATTGGCCAGCACAAAAGGGATCTGCAGTCTTTCCTGCAGGTCCTTCAGCAATGGCATGCCATTAAGCACCGTGGTATTGGCATTCTTCATGGTCTGCAGCGTCGGGTCCAGCACACCGGGCGTACCCATGCCGATGGCGCCGGGCTTCAGACCAGACTGCTTTTCCATCTCTTTCACCAGCCGCCCTACCTGTTCGATGATATGATCATAACCCTTGGATGCTTCTGTGTCCACGCGCGTGCGGACAATGGGAGTGGGGTTATCAAGGGACTCCAATATGACCCCTTCTATTTTGGTTCCGCCGAGGTCAAAACCCCATAATGCTTTATTCATGCAGTTGAATTGGCGTTAAATTTAGGGAATCAGGGTTTTAGCAAATCGAAAAATGCAAGGTCTTGCAAAAAAAAACCTTCGCACAGCGAAGGTGCCCGAAGGGCAATGGATGAGAGTCTAATAAAACTCAGTCCAGGCCGTTCAGGCCAGGCACATAATCAATCACAAAAGTTTAGCAGCCCTCTCCAGGTCTTCCGGCGTGTCAATCTCCACACCCATATAAGAGGTGACCACCATTTTCATCGGCACCCCATTCTCTAAATAGCGCAGACATTCTATCTTCTCCACCGCCTCCAACGGACTCACCGGCCATGCGGTAAATTGCAGCAACGCTTCTTTACGGAAAGCGTACACGCCGATATGCTCATAATATACCGCACCCGCGGATGCGTCCCGTGGATAAGGGATCACGCTGCGGCTGAAAAAAAGCGCGTTATTATTTTTATCCAGCGCCACCTTGACGTAGTTCGGGTCATCGATGAATCTTTGCTCCTTCAGCACCTGCACGAGCGAACCCACCTGCACATTCCGGCCCGCCTCGCCCTGGAAGATCGCCAATAGTTTTTCAAGCGGGTCTTTCTGTACAAAAGGCTCGTCACCCTGGACATTGACGACAATATCCACGTCCATGTCGGCAACCGCCTCTGCAATGCGATCGCTGCCGCTCTCATGCGTACGGAGGCTCATTTTCGCCTTCCCGCCATGCCCGGTGATCTCCCGGAAGATGACATCGCTGTCCGTCACCACCACCACTTCATCGAATAACCCCGTGGCCGCCGTATTGTCATAAGTATGGCGGATCACGGTCTTGTTCCCCAGCACCTGCATCAGCTTGGCAGGGAAACGGGTCGCCGCATAACGGGCTGGGATCATGGCGATTGTCTTCATAAAAGAAATTGAAGGCCCAAAAGTACTTTTTTCCCGCTGTCGGACAAATGGGTCATTTTTTTATTTATATTTAGTAAATCTAACGCAAGCGCCTGCCACACCCGTCCATAGGACATTATTTCTCCAAAACTAACCATGTATGCATACCAGCGAACTGCTCAATAGCTACACTGTCGATCCCGGAACCTGGGACGAAATGTATTCCGACCTTGCCGTCCGGGGACAATACCGGGGCGTGGTGGATTTCATGCAGCAGATGAGCATCGAAGAGCTGAACAAAAAAGAAGAGCTTGCGAAAAGACTGTTCATGAGCCAGGGCATCACCTTCACCGTCTACAGCAGCGGGGAAGGCATCGAAAAGATCTTCCCCTTCGACATCATCCCCCGGATCATTACGGCATCGGAATGGAAATATATTGAAGAAGGTATCCGGCAGCGGCTGAAAGCCCTCAATCTCTTCCTCAAGGATGTTTATACCAACCAGTTCATCCTGAAGGACGGCATCGTCCCCGTGGAGATGATATACAGCTGCCCGCATTACCTGCGGGAAATGCATGGGTTCCAAGTTCCGCACGACCTGTATGTCCACATCGCCGGTATCGACCTCATTCGTGATCATGACGGTACTTTTTATATTCTGGAAGACAACCTCCGCACTCCCAGCGGAGTAAGCTATATGCTGGAGAACCGGGAGATCACCAAACGCCTCTTTCCCGACCTGCTGCCCGGTAATAATGTACGCTCCGTCACGGAATATCCCAATATCCTCCACCGGAACCTCGTCTCGCTCTCCCCGCGACAGACGGCCCACCCTACGGTTGTGGTCCTGACGCCGGGGATCTACAATTCGGCCTATTTCGAACATACCACCCTGGCCCGGTTGATGGGAGTAGAGCTGGTAGAAGGAAGGGACCTCGTCATCGACAACCACCGCGTCTACATGAAGACCACCTCAGGCCTTCAGCAGGTGGATGTCATCTACCGCAGGGTGGACGACGAATTCCTCGACCCGCTCGTCTTCAACCCCGACAGCATGCTGGGAGTTGCCGGCATCATGAGCGCCTACCGCAAGGGAAATGTTGCCATCGTGAATGCCGTAGGGAATGGCGTCGCTGATGATAAGGCGATCTATACTTATGTGCCGGCCATGATAAAATACTATCTGAATGAAGAGCCCATCCTGAAAAATGTGCCTACTTACCAGCTGGGCCATGCGGAGGAGCGGGAGCATGTTTTCGCCAATATGCAAAAGATGGTGATCAAAAAAACAAACGAGAGCGGAGGCTACGGCATGCTGATGGGCCATACAGCCAGCGACGAAGAGATCAGCCGCTATAAGATGGAGATCCTGAAAGACCCCCGGCAGTACATCGCCCAGCCCATCATCAATCTGTCTTCGGCGCCCTGTTATATGAATGGGAAGCTGAAACCCCGCCGCATCGACCTTCGTCCCTATGCCCTCTGCGGTCCGGACGGTATCCAGATCGTGCCCGGCGGCCTCACCAGAGTGGCGCTCCGCGAAGGTTCGCTGGTGGTGAATAGCTCTCAAGGGGGCGGCAGCAAGGATACTTGGGTACTCGCGGGCTAGGCCGCCCCGCCCGAAGGGCCATCATAGGAGTCTAACCACCCCCAACTCCCTCGGCCGTCAGGCCAGGACTTAAAAAACTTGAACAAAAGATAAATTGCACAAATAAAGGAAAAGCATGCTGAGCAGAGTCGCCGACAGTTTATATTGGATGAGCCGTTATATGGAGCGCACAGACGGTATCCTCCGGATGCTAAGAATAAACTATGCCTCCTCCCAGGACGACATACAGGAATTCTCCTGGAAACCCGTACTGCGCATCTTCAGCTATGTTGACGAGGAAGGCGCGACAAAGATGGCGCACAACACCCGGGCCGTGCTCCAGTACATGGTGACGGATAGGGAGAACAGCAATTCCGTACTGAATATCATCACCCGCGCAAGAGAGAATGCCCGCAGCGTACAGGACCACATCACCAAAGAGCTCTGGCAATGCCTGAACGATTTTTACCACACCATCCGCGATGAAAAGCTGAACCACGACCTCCAGCGGGAAGACCCCATCTCCATCCTGGACATCCTGATCAAGCAAGGCATGCTCTATTTCGGCACCCTGGATGTCACCATGGCCAGGGGCGAGGGCTATGCCTTCATCAACATCGGAAAATTCCTGGAACGGGGCGTACAGTCGGCCGATATCCTCGACGTGAAGTTCAGCGACATGAATTATGACTTCACCAAGACGGATACCACCTACTGGAAATACCTGCTCCTGTCCATTTCAGGATATGAGCTCTACCTCAAGACCTATCGCAGCGGCTTCGACGCGAAGAATGTAGTAGAGCAGACCGTGCTGAATGAAGATTTCCCCCGCTCGATCCTTTACTCGGCGAATCAGCTGCATCGCTATTTCGAAAGGTTGAAAGGGGAGCGAAACCAGGAAGCTTTCAGGAACATTGATTTCATGATCGGCAAGATCAAAAGCAAGGTCCGCTACTCCACCGTGGAATCCATCATGGCCCAGGGTCTGCATACCTATCTCAATGGAATAAAGGACGACCTCTATCAGGTAGGCATTGCCCTAAACCAGCACTACTTTGCGTATACATAAAGACACTCCCGGCGTCATTACCCTAATTTGCTTATTTTTACCCCATGCCCCGATTTAGCATCCACCACATTACGAAGTATACCTATGAGGGTCCGGTGAGGGACAGCGCCAATCAGATCGTTCTTTTTCCCATCAAGGACGAATACCAGGAAGTGCTGAAGCAGGATATTACCATCACCGGCGATCCCATTTTGGATATCTACAAGGATTATTACGACAATGAGATAGGGGCCTTTACCAATGCCGAATCGCATACGTTTCTTGTTATTGACTCAAGGCTGGAAGTGATCACCAAGCCCCGGCCCCGGCTGGTGGACGAAGGGCCCGTGGAACAGCAGTGGACAGCGCTGGGGCAGCTCCGCTGGGAGGTGCCCTATATAGATTTTCTCAAACAGGAAAAATTCGCTTCCCTGGTAGAGATCCTCGACCATGCCCGCCCTGAGGAGAAACTTGCGCTCACGCCCCTGCAGGCCGCGCAGCAGCTAAAGACCTACGTCTACGATAATTTTAAATATATCAAAGGCGTCACCACCGTGGAGACGACACCCGATGAAGTATGGAAACTGAAAGCAGGCGTTTGCCAGGACTTTGCCCACATCCTGCTCGTGCTCCTGCGGCAGATCAACATCCCCGCCCGTTATGTCAGCGGCTACATCTGTCCCAATAAGAACGGCATGCGGGGCGAGGGCGCCACGCACGCCTGGATCGAAGCCTATATCCCCGGGAATGGCTGGGTTGGCCTGGACCCTACCAACAATTGTATAGCGGATGATCTCCACGTACGCCTGGCCGTTGGCCGTAATTTCTCCGACTGCTCGCCTGTCAAAGGCACGTATAAAGGGACTGCCGGGCAAACGCTGGAAGTGGGTGTATCCGTATCATATGAAAGCGGAAAAACCACGGAAGATACAGCGACGATCCTGACTCCGCAGGCCGTACGCAATGGTAACGAAGCGGGCGAACAGAACTCTTATCGCCGCTATATGGAGATGATGCAGCAGCAACAGCAGCAATAGTAATAGGTTATTCTATTGCCATAATGACTCATTTTCCCAATCGCCCGGAAATGGACGATGCCACTCCAGAGCGGGACCATCACAGCCTCACAGCTAAAGATTATATCTGGGGACAGAATGAAAACGGATCTGTGATAACAATACAACGGCCCTGGTCATGATAGAAATTTCTAATAATAAAAGCTATAAGCAGTATATTTTCCTAGTAACGATAATATTGCTTGCAGGATTGGCAATTTTGTTTATTGTTAGACCGAAAAATATTGGAGTATCGCTTGGCTTATTTATTCTTCTTGAGATAGTCTTTCTATCCAGGAGATTTACTGATAGAATATCGGTTCTTGAGAATAATATCGTTATTGCGTATTACAAATGGGGCTTCAGGAGGTTATTAGAATTGGATATCAAGAACATCAGGGCAGAAGTAGGCAAAACTGTCGAAAATCGGGGATACAAGCATAAGTCCTTAAATATTTTTTATAAGAACAAGTTGGTATATACATTTAATACCAGCGATGGCTTTAGCGATGAAGACATAGATAGAGTTGAGGAGCAAATATCACAACAATCTGGCCTTCAAAAACTTGATAAAAATCATCATCTGACATAGTAAAAGCAAAAGACTCACCCTGGGACGCTGTTCTGATGGGTAGCATGGTGAGTACTGTTACTACAAAGGTAATATAATCAATCAACTAAGACACTCCAGAATCCTTTACCTTCGGCGGCCGCTCTATTTCCCGAAACTTCCCACCCACCGGCGGCCGGTACTTCCCAAATGGCATTTTAAGCAATTTGCCCATCCGGTTGTGCTCCTCCTCGGCAGGATATGTATCGATCCCATAATGCAGCGACCGCGTATCCCCCACGTAAGCAAAAGTCCCGAACAGCCTGTCCCAGATGGAAAAGATATTCCCGTAATTGGTATCCGTCAGCGGCTGTGTATGATGATGATGGACCTTATGCATGTCCGGAGACACGATGATCCATGAGATGGCTTTATCCAACCCTTTCGGTAAGGAAATATTCGCATGGTTGAACTGGGACAGCAGCACCGACAAAGCCTGGTAAAAGAACACCAGCCACAACGGTGCGCCCGTGATGACGACCGCCAGCAAGGTAAAGATCGCCCGGAAGACACTTTCACCCGGATGATGCCGGTTCGCGGTCGTCGTATCCACCCAGGTGTCGCTGTGATGGATCAAATGGAACTTCCACATCCATTTCACCCTGTGCTGCAGCCAGTGAATAAAATAGGCCCCGATCAGGTCCAGCAGCAACAGGCCTGCCAGCGTAAACAGCCACAGCGGCATGTTGACAATATACAGCAGCCCCATCTTATGCACACTACCGTATTGGCTGGCGCGTACGATCAACGCAGCAAAAGCAAAATTGATGATAATGGTCGTCAGCGTAAAGAAGAGATTCAGTCCCGCATGACGCACTTTGCGGTATCGGAATCGGACCAACGGGACCACCCCTTCCAGCATCCAGAATAATACAAGGCCTCCCGCTATAATAAGGCTGCGCTCCCAGGGCTGGATATGGTCGAAATAATAGGCGAGCTTTTCCATGATGGCACCTCCTGCAGATCGTTTAACAGGAAGTTACTAAAAAATTCCTATCCGCCTTCTGCGGAAAAAAACAACTTCAGCGCTTCGGCAGTCTCTTCCGGCGCCTCTTCGGGAAAGAAATGCCCGCCCCTGATGGCCTGCCCCCGTACGTCATTTGCCCATCCGCGCCAGATCGCCAGCGGGCCGCCATCCGTATGATACCAGTTATCCAGCGCATTATCGGCACTCCAAAGCACGAGCACCGGACAGCCGATACGACGGCCATGTAGGAGATCATCATGGTCATGCTCATAGTCGAACGTAGCAGCGGCGCGGAACTCCTCACATATCGCATGTGCATGAGCAGGATCCCGCAAGGGCTCGACATAAGCTTCCCTGATAAAAGGGGGAAAAACACCGCCGGGCGATCCCCAGTGCGTGGCCGCATCCTGGATGATGGCTTCCGGCGCCCCGGCAATTAGCCGCTCTGGCAACGGCTCCGGTTGCGACAGGAGCGACCATGGCCAAAATGAGGTGGCAAGTCTTCGGTCAGCCCGGTCCCATGCTTCGCCGATAGGTATGATGTCAAGAACGGCCAGGCGCTTTATCCGGTCAGGATGATCCAGCGCCAGCCGGTAAGCGACCCTTCCCCCTCGGTCATGCCCGGCCACGAAGAACCGGGAAAAGCCAAGCTGCTCCATCACGGACACCATGTCGGCAGCCATCGCCCGCTTTGTATAAGGTGTATGCATCGCATCAGAAACAGGACAACCACTGCTGCCATACCCGGGAAGGTCAGGATAGACCACGGTAAAATCCCTGGCGAGCAGCGGGGCCACATCCCTCCACATAAGATGCGTCTCGGGGAAACCGTGCAGCAATAATAACCCCGGCCCTGTACCGCGTTTGCGCAAAAAGATCGTTGTGTCACGGGTGGCGATCTCCATCGTCCGGGAAGTATCTAATGGCATGTGTTTATGCTGTACAAAGCAAACCTAATGCCCCGAACGGTCAACCTCCTCCAGCAGCTCGACAGCCCGCTCGGCCTGAGTGGGATATACCATCAGCTTCATACCCCCCAGCGCCGGGCTGAGAAAGGGGTCCAGCGTGATGATATGTTCATCCTGCAAATGACAGTTGATACCCGCGTCCTGCAGCATGGTGAGGGAGATGTGCGCAGAGATATAATTGTCAAAAGATCGCAATTGAACGAAGTCCATACCCCCAATTTACAAAAAAAATGCCTGACATTTCTGCCAGGCACACATATCAAAAAATTAACGATCTTAACTATTCAGCATCAATGGCATCACCAGCATCAGCACCTCCTCATTATCATCCTGTTCCATCGGCTTGATAATACCAGCCTTGGTTGGCGTAGACAATTCCATCCGCACTTCGTCCGAATCCGTAGAGCCCAGCATCTCGATCAGGAAGCGTGCATTGAAGGCAATAGCAAGGTCCTCTCCATCATACTGGCATTTCATCCGCTCGTTCCCCTCGAAAGAGAAGTCCACATCCTGGGCCGTCAGCTGTAATTCGCTGCCCTGGATATTCAGCACCACCTGGTTCGTGCTCTTGTTACTGAAAATGCTCACCCGGCGAAGAGCGCTCTGGAAATCATTGCGGCTTACCACCAGCTTGTAGGGGTTGTCGGCGGGGATGACCACCTTATAATCGGGGAATCGGGCGTCTATCAGCCGGCAGCTCATCTGCGTGGTGCCATGTGACACGAAGAGATGATTGCTGTTATAGCTGATGGTGATCTCGTCCTCGTTGGAAGGCAGGGCGGACTTCAGCAGGTTCAGGGGCTTCTTCGGCACGATCAGGCTGTCGTTCTTCGGACAGCTGACATCCGTGCGTTTATAGCGCACCAGCCGGTGAGCATCCGTCGCTACGAATTGCAATCCCTTCTTATCCATTTCGAAGAAAACGCCCGTCATGGCAGGACGCAGATCGTCACTGCTCACGGCAAATAAAGTCTTGTTAATGGCCGTCACCAGCGCCGAAGAAGTCGTGGTGAAAGAGGTGGTCTCGTCCGTGGCAGGCTCTTTCGGGAAATTATCAGGGTTTTCGCCCATGACCTTATACTTTCCGTTGTCGCTGGTCAGCTCCACCGCAAAATGCTTGTCGATATTGAAGGTCAGCGGCTGGTCGGGAATATTTTTCAGTGAGTCCATGAGGATCTTGGCAGGAATGCAGACTTTACCGGTGTCCTTGGCTTCTATTTCCAGGTGGACTTTCATGACGGTCTCCAGGTCGGTAGCGACCACGGTCAGCTTATTTTTTTCAACTTCAAACAGGAAATCTTCGAGGATTGGCAAGACGGTATTCGCATTGATGACGCCGCTGATCTGTTGCAATTGTTTCAATAAAGCCGAGGACGAAACGATAAACTTCATGGAATGGTATCTTTGAGGCGAAACTACTGATTTTTGGTTAATGGCCAACTTATTCGGCCAGGCGGGTGCCCCCGTTCTTACAATTGTTAATTTTTTGTGACTAACCCGGCCGGTACGCCGGAACAAACGGGACATCCGGATACCAGGTAACCCGATAGTACGTAAATTCGCACCGAATGATGCGCAGGCAACAATTGTCCCTCGACCAGGCCCTTCAGAAAGCAAGACATTACTGTGCCTACCAGGAGCGTTGCCACTCCGAAGTAAAGGAGAAACTGTACGGGCTGGGCCTGAGAAAGAACGACGTCGAAGAAGCCCTGTCCCGCCTCATCGAAGACAATTACCTCAATGAAGAACGCTTTGCCGTTCAGTTCGCCGGCGGCCGGTTCCGCCTGAAGCATTGGGGAAAGATAAAGATCCGCTACGAACTTAAGCAAAAGCAGGTAGGAGAGTATTGCATCAAAAAGGCCCTTGCCGCCATCAGCGAAGACGACTATGACCGCACCCTGTCCAGGCTGGCAGAAGCTGAATGGGAATCCCTGAAAAAGGAAGAACCGTTCATTCGCCGCCAGAAGGCGCAGGCCAGCCTGACCCGGAAAGGCTATGAGACCGACAGGATACAGGCTGCCCTCGCACAAATACAAATGAAGGAGAAAGAGTAAATTTACACCGCATGCCTCCACTTACCATAACACTCATTCAGCCCGATCTCCGCTGGGAAGACAAGGCCGCCAACCTGGAACGCCTCGGCGCCCGGATCGATGCCATAGAGGAAAGAACCAACCTGGTCATCCTGCCGGAGATGTTCAGCACCGGCTTCAGCATGCGGCCCGAGGCCCTGGCCGAGCCCATGAACGGACCCTCAGTCGCCTGGATGCAACAAACGGCCGCCCGCAAAAAGATCATCCTCACAGGCAGCCTGATCATCGAAGAAAAAGGCCGGTATTTCAATCGCCTTATCTGGATGCTCCCCAACGGCCAATACGGCACCTATGACAAAAGGCACCGGTTCGCCTACGCCGGTGAGCACGAACACTATACCGCCGGCCACAAACGCCTGATCGCCTCCGTCAATGGATGGAAGGTCAACCTCCTGGTCTGCTACGACCTCCGCTTTCCTGTCTGGTCCCGCCAGCAGCTGCAGGAACCCTTCGAACCACCGGAACCATCCGCCTCAGATCAGGCCCTGCCACTCCCCGGCAACGGCAACTCTCCCGCAGCCCCCGAACCCGAATACGACCTCCTCGTCTATGTCGCCAACTGGCCCGAACGGCGCAGCCACGCCTGGAAGACCCTCCTCCAGGCGCGCGCCATCGAGAACCAGGCTTACGTCGTGGGCGTCAACAGGGTAGGGAATGATGGGAATAATATTTACCACAGCGGTGATTCCATGATCATCGATCCCCTCGGAGAGGTTTTATACCACGCACCGAAGGAAGAGTCGATCTTTACCAGTACTTTGCAGCCGGAAAAATTGGAAGAGGTCCGCACCCGCTTCCCGTTTTGGCAAGATGCCGACAGATTTACCATCGAACCCTAAACCCGCCGACCCATGTCCACCGCCTTCATCGCCCGCGAGATCTTCACAGGACAATCTATCGAAACTGGCAAAGCCGTCCTCGTCAATGACGGAAAGATCACCGGCATCGTAGCCATAAATGACATACCTCCCGGCTACAGAACAAAGGACCTCGCCGGCTACATGCTCGCACCCGCCTTCATCGACCTCCAGATCTATGGCGGCAACGGCCGCCTCTTCTCCGCAGACCTCACCACCGACGCACTGGAAGCCGTCTACGAATATTGCCTGCAGGGAGGCTGCACCCAATTCCTCATTACCCTCGCCACCAACTCGATAGAAAAATTCCTGCAAAGCATGGATGTGGCCCGCAACTACCAGGCTGGCGGAGGGAAAGGCCTGCTGGGCATCCACCTGGAAGGCCCGTATATCAATCCCGCTAAAAAAGGGGCCCATGTCGAAAGATTTATCAAAAAACCCACCGTCGCAGAGGTCCAGCAGCTCCTGGAAAAAGGCAAAGGCATCTTTAAAATGATGACCCTGGCGCCTGAACAATGTGACCGGGAATGCATCGCACTGCTCCTGGAAAATAATATTGTCGTCTCCGCCGGTCACAGCAATGCCCGTTACGGAGAAGCCATCGGCGGCTTCTACCAGGGGATCCCCGCCGCCACCCATCTTTTCAATGCCATGTCCCCGCTGCAGGGGCGCGAGCCCGGCATGGTCGGCGCCATTTATGACAACCCGGATGTACGCAGCAGCATCGTCTGCGATGGCATTCACGTGGATTTCGCCTCCGTACGCATCAGCAAAAAGATCATGGGGGACCGCCTTTTTTTCATCACCGACGCCGTCTCTGAAGTGCAATATGGAGATTATGTGCACGTCTTCAAAGGCGACCGCTTCACCCTTCCCGACGGGACGCTGTCCGGCTCCGCGCTCACAATGCTGCAGGCGGTAAAGAATGGGGTAGAAAAAGTAGGCATACCCTTGCCCGAAGCCCTGCGCATGGCCTCCCTCTATCCTGCCACCGTGATGGGGTTGGAGAAAAAATGGGGCAGCATCCAGCCCGGCGCCCGGGCCGACCTCATCCTGCTCGACGATCAGCTCAATCTGCAGCAGGTGATCGTGGACGGAGAAGCCTGATCCTGCACCGGGAAGCCTAATCGTCAACGACGGGCAGCGAAGCCCATTTTTCCAGCACCTTCACAAACGCTTCCAGCTTTATCGGCTTACTTATATAGTCATTCATACCGGCCCGGAGGCATTCTTCCTGGTCTTCCTGCATGGCATTGGCAGTCAGGGCAATGATGATGGGCTGTTTCGCCCGTTGCCCGCGAATGATGCGGGTGGCCTCAAGTCCGTCGATCTCCGGCATCTGCACATCCATCAAAATGAGATCGTAGGTGGTTTGGCTGACCGCCGCCAATACTTCCTGCCCGTTTTCCACCGCATCGGGAGCATACCCCAGCTTTGTGAGAATGTGCAGGATCAGCTTCTGGTTTACAAGATTGTCTTCTGCGATGAGGATGCGGAGAGGATATTTAGCGGACAGCTCAGCGGTTAATGCTTCTTTTGCGGGAAGCTTTTGTCTGATCAGGACGCCGTCCTGTCTCATGGCGCTGAGCATGTGCTCGCATAGCTGGTGTTGTCTCACCGGCTTTGTCAGTTCGGAGTGGAAGAGTCCCGGCTTGTCCTTACTATACTCATTACCCAGTGAGCTCAGGAGGATCATCGGTATGTGAGGATCTTGTTGCCGGATCGATTCCGCCAGCTGGACTCCATCCATTTCCGGCATCTGAAGATCCGCTAGTATGAGGTCGAAACCAGGGCCCTGCGACAGGGCCTGCAGCGCCGCTTTGCCGGAGTCCGCCAGGACAGGTACCAGCTTCCACTCCAGCAGCTGGCTGCGGAGAATGTTGCGATTCGTTGGATTGTCATCCACGACCAGGATACGGCGGCCCTCCAGGCCTGCCAGGCTATTGGTTATATATGTTTTTATAGATTCGTTGCCGGGAACGGCCAGGATGCTAAAGACAAAAACAGTCCCTTTCCAGGGCCGGCTTTCTACGCGGATGTCCCCGCCCATCAGCTTTATCAGCTTCTCGCAGATGACCAGGCCCAGCCCGGTGCCTCCGTACTTACGCGTGGTGGACGAATCCACCTGGGAAAAAGCCTTAAACAGCCGGTCGATCTTATCAGGCGGAATGCCTATCCCCGTGTCCCGGACCTCGAAGCTGAGCTCCATTTTGCCGTTACCCATGGTCTTCAGCCTGCGTACGCCTATAAAGATCTCTCCCTGTTGTGTGAACTTGATGGCATTCCCGACAAGGTTCATCAACACCTGCTTGAGTCGCAAAACATCACCTATGATTACTGATGGAACATGATTGTCGATCTGGTACACCAGGTCCAGCCCTGCCAGCCCCGCCTTGACGGCGAAGAGGTCCAGCACCTCTTCGATACAGGTGCGCAGGTCGAAGTTTTTTTCTTCCAGCTCCAAATTGCCGGATTCGATCTTGGAAAAATCCAAAATATCATTGATCACCGTCATCAGACCTTCCCCGCAGCTGCGGATCGTCTCCGTATATTCCTGCTGCTCGGCGGTAAGGGGTGTCCCCGCCAGCAAAGTCGACATTCCCAGCACGCCGTTCATGGGTGTCCTGATCTCGTGGCTCATGGTCGCGAGGAATACGCTTTTAGCCCGGTTGGCATGTTCCGCCTCCTGCCGGGCCTTGTCCGCGTCCACGCGGGCCTTACGCTCCTCTTTCATAGATCGGTCCAGCCGCTCGGTCCGTTCCTTCACCTGCTGCTCCAATACTCTTTTCTGCCTCTTGATGCTTCGGATCCGCAGCCGGTAAACAATAATGATTGTTGCCAGGATGAACACGACGATCAGCGACCGGAACCACCAGGTCATCCAGAAGGGTGGTGTGATCGTAAGCTGAATGCTGGTGGTGGCCCCCGACCATTTTCCGTCATTGGTCAGCCCTCTGACCTTAAACACATAAACGCCGGGATCCAGGTTTGTATAAATAGCTCTCCGCCGGGATCCTATATTATTCCATTTTTTGTCGAATCCTTCCAGTATGTAAGCATATTGCTTTTTTTCAGGGACCGTATAATTCAGGGAGGCGAATTCGAAGGATAATACGGAGCTTTTATAAGACAGGGTTATCTCTTTTGTTTCTGTAATAGCCTGCTGAAGGGGTGAGATGGCTTTCTCATCGGAAACAGGGACCTCGATATAGAAGATCTGGAAGCCCGTTATCAGCAGGGGCGGGTCGAACGCCACGGCTTTTATGCTGTCCGGGTAGAAAACGTTGAAGCCGTTGACGCCACCGAAATACAAGGCACCTGTGACGCTTTTAAAGCAGCAATGAGCTTTGAACTCATTGGACTGCAGCCCATCCGCCGCTGAGAAATTGGTAAAAGTCCGGGTCGCCGGGTCGAAGCGGGAAAGTCCCCCGTTGGAGCTGATCCAGAACAGCCCATTGTTGTCCTCCAGGATACCGAAAACAATATCACTGGGCAGGCCATCCTTCGAGGCATACACCGTACAACGGCCGGTGGCCGGATCCAGCAGGTTTAGCCCGACGGCTGTACAGATCCATATTCCGCCGTGACTGTCCTCGTAAATATGGTGGATGGAATTGCTGCTGAGGCTGTTGTTGTCGGAATGCCGGTAGTGCGTGAAGGTGCCCGTACGTTTGTCGAACCTGTCCACGCCGCCATCGAATGTGCCGATCCACAGGTATCCCTTACTGTCTTCCAGGAGGGTGGCCACCCTGTCACTGCTGAGAGAATTGGCATTCGTGCTGTCATTCCGGAAATGCCGGAAGCGCTGTTTTTTTCGATCGTACAGGTTCAGCCCGTCCCCGTAAGTGCCGATCCACATGTCCTTGTCCCTGTCCACGAGCATGGCCACTACATTATTTCCGCTGATGGAGGAGCTGTCTCCGGCGCCTTTCTTCAGATGTCGGAAAGTGTGCTTCGACGGGTCATACACGCTGGTGCCATCCATAACAGTGCCCATCCATAGGTTATTATCCGGATCCTCCTGTACACAAAGGACATAATTCCCGCAAATGCTGTTCGGGTCATTCTTCTGATGCGTAAAATGTTTAAAGGTCCCTTTTTTCGGGTCGAAGAGATCTACGCCTCCGCCATCCGTGGCGATCCAGACAAGGCCATCGCGGCTTTCATGGAAGTTCAGGATGCTGTTGTTGCCGGGCCCATCCGGGTCGGTGCTATGCGCGTAGCGTGCAAACAGGTTCGCATTCTTATTATACAGGTTGACCCCCCCGCTATAAGTGCCCACCCAAAGATTGTTCCGGGCGTCCTTATAGAGGGAGTGGATGGAATTATTGCTTAGGCTGGTACGGTCGATATCATCCTGCAGGTACGTACTGAACACCCCCGTAGGAAGATGCAGTATGCTCAGCCCGCCATTCTCAGTGCCGATCCACAGGTTCTCCCGGTCATCTTCTGCCAGGCTGAATACGATGTCGCGTGCAAGGCTGTTGGGATTGTTCGGGTTATGTTTAAAATGCCGGAATGTGTTGTTGGAAAGATCCATCAGGTCCAATCCCCCGCCCCGGGTACCGATCCAAAGCCGGTGACGGCTGTCTTCGAAGATCTTCCAGACTAAATTCAGCGCGAGGGATGAGCTGTCCTTTTCGTTGTGCAGGAAGCGGGTAAATGAATTTTCGGCGGAATTGAACAGGCAAAGCCCCCCATGCGAGGTGCCGATCCATATACGGTGACGGCTGTCCTCGAAAATATGAGTGATGTCGTTGTCGCTGATGCTGCCCGGATCCTTGCTGTCATAGACGTAATTGGTAAACTTACCCGTCAGGGGATCCAAAATGTCCAGGCCTCCTCCATTCGTCCCGATCCATATGTTCCCCTGGCTGTCCTGCATCAGGCTATTGATGAAATCACTGGAAAGCCCGCCCTTTTGCCGCTGATCATGGCTATAGCGGGTAAACTTCGCCTTTTTACTGTCACACCGGTTGAGCCCACCTCCCCAGGTGCCGGCCCATAGCCCTCCTCTCTTATCTTCTATGATGCTGGTAATAAAATTATTGCTCAGGCTGCCCGGATCGGCGGCCTTATTCTTATAGACCGTGAACCCGTAGCCGTCGTACTTATTCAATCCGTCACGGGTGCCGAACCACATAAATCCCCGGGTATCTTGCAGGATACAGGTGACATTGCTCTGGGACAGGCCCTGTTCGGTGCTCAGGTGCGTAAACCTTATCTGCTGCTTTTGAGAAAAGGCCGCCATGCCTGTCAGGTGGCACAAAAGCCAGAGCAGGCGCCGGGAGACCTGCATGAAGGGACGTCGCCTGGACATATGACAAAATTTTATTGCTGCAGGGGGAAAGATCGTTGTTCTCAACGCGGGTTACCGCTTCCTATGTTCGAATGCAGGAAATAACTTGGAAAACTAGTGGTTATCTTTAGCTAAACGTATCTGCCGGGCTGTATTTACGGCAATGCCGGAGGGTCAATTCCCCGCAGCCAGCGACTGCATCCTGGAAAAAAGATAATGCTCGGAGCCAGGCTCGAACCCCGATTGCTGGTATACCACCTCCCCCTTATTCACGATAAGGGACAGGGGCGGGTTCGTGTAATGAAACGCCTTTTGCAGATCACCATTGACATCCGCATATACATCGAAAGCCCAGTCATTCTCCAAAGACGTGTTCCGCATATGGCTGAGAAGGTTGCCCTGGTCTACGCAGAGGGCAAGTAATGTAAAGGCCAGCGGCTTCTTCAATTTGGCATATTGCTGGCTGATAGCCGTCAGCTCCCGGATGGAAGCTTCCGAATTGATCGACCAGAAACACACCAGCACCAATGGCATCCCACCCCTCACCGAAGCATAGCTGACCATCTTTCCTTTCATATTCCTCAGCTGAACGGAATCCAAAGCATCCTGTGCCTTCGCACTGGCCAAAATAGCCAAAACAAGGAAAGAAGAGAGCAGGAATATTTTACGGGCAGGTGACATGAGCGGCATTAAAAATACGAAATTCTGGGCACAGCCGAAGA
>Ga0163162_10001538_pt1 | contig 21535 bp, 21 predicted proteins | sample S55metaG_FD_115310 | JGI IMG/M metagenome (GOLD analysis project Ga0163162, IMG submission 115310) | Switchgrass rhizosphere microbial communities from Kellogg Biological Station, Michigan, USA - S5-5 metaG | ecosystem: Host-associated > Plants > Roots > Rhizosphere > Soil | place: USA...
AGGCTCAGTGAGTCGCCGTAGATCAACTTCGTCTGCCCGCAGGGATGATCGATCCGCATCGCGTCGATCAGCAGATGATCGGGTTCGATGCAGAGCCCTTGAACCGCCGCCAGCATCGCCATCCGCGTAGCCTGGTAGATGTTCACGCGGTCGATCGTCTCCGCATCCACTTCGGCGACGCTCAAAGCCAGCGCGACCTTGCGAATTCTGCGATCCAGCCGCTCGCGGTCCTCGCGCGGAAGCTGCTTCGAGTCCTTCAAACCTGCCCTCGCGAGGCCCGAGATTCGCTCCGGCAGAATCACCGCCGCAGCCACAACCGGCCCGAACAGCGCTCCGCGACCGACCTCATCGACACCGGCAATCACACGGTAGCCGCAATAACGCAGAGCCTGCTCCGGAGCGTCGCTGCACACAAGCTGGCGCAACATCTGCTGCTTACTGGTTGCCTTCGTGACTGTCTTGCGGATGCGGATCGTTGCGGAAGAGGCCATGGCCGTATGGCAAAAGTTTATAACCTTACGAGCAGAAGAAAACCACGGCTCGTGAGCCGTGGTTTCTGTGGAAATGAAGGGACAAATTAGCTGGCGCGCTCGACCTCGCGCAGACGAGCAGCCTTACCGCGAAGCCCGCGCAGGTAGAACAGCTTCGAACGGCGAACCTCGTACGAACGAACCTTCTCGACCTTGTCGACAACCTTGGAGTTGTAGGGGAAGATGCGCTCGACGCCCTGGCCGAAGCTCATCTTACGAACGGTAAAGGTTCCCTGGGGTCCCTTGCGGCAGGCGATAACCATACCCTCGAACGCCTGGAGACGCTCCTTCTCACCCTCGCGAATCTTAACCTGAACGCGAACGGTGTCGCCGGGAGCAAACTCGGGAAGATCGGTCCGCTCAAGTTTCGCGGCCAGTTTCTGCATGATGGGATGAATAGACATGATACTTCCTAACGTATGAACTCGAGTCTTTAGTGTACACGATTTCAAGCAATTAGGGCAGGGAAATGACCGAATTCAGGGCAAGTCCTCTGCTTCGCTATGGCGGTCGATCTCGATCTCCCGCAATAACCTCCTGTCCTGCTCGCTTAGCTCGGATTTGGCCAACAGGTCAGGTCGATTTTCCAGTGTCTTGCGCAGTGCCATCTTCCTTCGCCACCGCCGGATCGCGTCGTGATTTCCCCCCTGCAGGATCTCGGGAACCACAGCGCCTGCAAGATCGGCAGGTCGCGTGTAATGCGGGTAATCGAGAATTCCGCCAGACCCGTGGGTCGTCCGAGGGGGGCCATCAGAAGAATCGGCAGCCTCAGCCAGTGCAACATCATGAGCGCCAAAGCTCTCAAACCGCGACGAATCAGGATGGCCCAGCGCGCCAGGCAGCAGCCGCACAACTGCATCCACGATAACCGCGGCGCCCAGTTCGCCCCCAGAGAGCACATAGTCACCAATCGAGATCTCGCGGTCACACAGAAGCTGTCCAACCCGCTCATCGACGCCTTCATACCGTCCGCAGATCAACACCACGCGCTCGATGGTGGCCAACTCCTGCGCCACGGCCTGCGTAAAGGGCTCTCCCTGAGGGGACATCAGGATTACCGTCTCATGTCTGGTGTTGCGCTGAGCCTTTGGAGCGACGCCCAGAGATGCGGCGGCTTCGAAGATTGGCTGCGCCTTAAGTACCATTCCCTCGCCGCCACCGAAGGGCCTGTCGTCGACTGTGCGATGACGGTCGTGCGTGAAACTGCGCAGGTCGTGCGTTGCAATGTCTACCAGACCCGTCGTGCGAGCGCGGCTCAGAATCCCATACTCGAGGGTGCTCGTAAAAAAGTCCGGAAAGATTGTGATGATGTCAAAGCGCATGTGGTGGTCAGAATTCCCTCTGAAGGGTAACCCTTTTAAGGCCGTCAGGCTGTTACCGATTTACATCCAATAGCCCTTTAGGCAAATTCATCTCGATGCGTCGGGTCTTCAGATTAATCGTCTTTAGAAACGCCTTCGCGAAAGGTACAAGAACCTCGCCGCCATCAATGGACTCAACGGTGAGCAAAGGTGCAACGTCCTCCAGCCGGCTTCCGTCCGACGCAGCCGGGAATTCGACATCAGTCACCCGCCCAACCTCGGTTTCGTTATCGAACACGGCACAGCCGAGCAGGTCGCTGATGTACATCGACTCCTCGTCGAGCGGCATTCGACGTTCGCGAGGGACGATGACATCGAGGCCGGAGAGCGTCTCTGCATCCGAAATCGTGTCGATCCCGGCAAAGTGCAGCACGACGCGTCCGCGGTTTTTACCGACAGGAAGCCAGGAGGACGCCACAAACGCTTTGCGCGCCTCCGTCGATTCTCCCTGGAAATCCGGTGGGGCAAGATACATATCCTCACGCCCTGCGAACTGATCCGGAAAATCTGTCAGCAACTCTGCGAGTACCTCGCCCTTGCGCCCCTGGGGACGGAGGACATGAGCCAGCACGATCCACGATGATGTTTCAGAGTCCATTTAAGCGAGGATAAATCTCAACGAAGGGAAGCAAACGCTCCCTCCGTCAGGCCTTAGGAGCGGTGTCTCCTTCTACGATGTCAAGCGAGAAACGATGTCTCAGTTTCATGCTTGCTGCTGCGAGAATCGTACGAAGCGAACGGGCTGTTCGGCCTTGCTTGCCGATCACTTTGCCGATATCAGTTGACGCTACGCGCAGCCGAAGGATAGTTCCATCGCCTTCCTCGATTGTCTCGACCGAGACAATCTCTGGCGAGTCGACAAGTGCCCGAGCAATCTCGGTCACCAGTCCCACCATGTTCGTAGCGTAGTTCTCTTCTCCCGCCGATTGCATAGGCTGGGCCATCACACACACCTCCTGGGGTCACAATGCGGGCTTTTGCTCAACCTTTTCGCCTCGTCTATTGCGAGATCTTTCAGGGATGTGCCAACGAGCGTAGCCGTGTTATATCGATATGCTCGGGCAGTACCCAAAGCGTATTCACTTTGCGGATACCCGAACCATCGGATTTCGCAATACCAGAAGTCTACGTGAGGAGTTCGCAGGTTTCGAGATGGGGAACCTGCGAGAACAGCAAATCTTTGGGAACCAGAAGGCGTTCCCAAAGATTGCGAAAAAAGTAACTAGGCTGCGGGAGCAGCGGCCACAGCGGGGGTGGCGGCAACGAGCTTTTCGACGCGTTCGGAGAGCTGAGCTCCCTTGCTCGTCCAGTAGTCGATGCGGTCACGCTTCAGGTCAACGCTGGCTGGGTTAGTGCGGGGGTTATAGGTGCCGACTACCTCGACGGAACGGCCGTTGCGCGCACGGTCCTTCTCAATCACGACAATGCGGTAGTGGGGCTGCTTGCGCGCTCCAACGCGCGCCAAACGGATCATCAACACTGGAAAAGCCTCTCAGTACGTTTATTTTGGGTGATGGAACACCATCAGATCTCCCTGCCCATGTGGAGGAGACGAAAGAACCCAACACCTAAGTATGGCGGAAATCGCCGGTTTATGCAATGGAGCAAGGGTCTCTTTTGCCTCCCTATCCCCTGTCGGGAAAGAGGTAAAAGGCGGTTTATGGGCTCCAATCCGGGGTAGCCGGAAATATCTCGGCAATGGTTACTTTGTGCGATAGACTCCTGTGTGTTGGCCCGCAGAATGCCGCCAAATGCAAAATGGGCAGAAAGGAGGGACTCGTGGGTCAGTGGCCTAAGCCGAAAGAACAGAATCCGGTTCGAACTGCCGTGCGGTTCCCGATGAAGCTTCCTCTGCAGGTTCAGACCGAGCATGGTGAGTTGCAGGCAACGACTGAAAATATCTCGGCCAATGGTCTTCTCTTTGTAAGTGACCAGCTACCCGAGGTAGACAGCAAGATTGAGTTCACGATAGCCATGCCTTCGGCTGTCATGGGCTCGGCAACGGATGTGACGATTCATTGCATTGGCAGGGTGGTTCGTCACTATTTCGAAGGTGGGGAAAAGAAGGCAGCGGCAGTAATTGACGAATATTTTTTAAAGGCTTGAACTATGACGGTTGTTCATTTTGATCATTCCCGGAACATAGAGGATGATCCGGAAGAGAAGGAATCTTCCTCGGGAATCCGGGTCATTCTGGCAGATTCACAGGCGATCTATCGCGTAGGGATGCGCAAGGTCTTTGCATTGGAGGACGACATCCGTGTGGTTGCGCAGGTAGAGACCCTTGGTAACCTCTACGCTGCACTCAATCGTTACCCCACGGACGTGGTTGTCCTTGAAGGGCAGTTGATCGCCGGCACGATCGACGCCATTCCGGAGTTGGTGCGCCAGGCTCCCGACGCCAAATTGATCGTCCAGGTAACGGAGACGGACGAGTCCAATACAGTCGAGCTCTATCGTCGTGGGGTCCGCGGAGTGGTTCCACGCTCGATCTCGCCCGACCTGCTGGTCAAGTGCGTGCGCAAGATCGCCGAAGGCGAAACCTGGATCGACAATCAGTCGATTAACTGGGTCATTGACGCTTACCGCGCTCAGGCCACCACGCTTACCGATCCTAAGGTGCAGCCTAAGCTCTCCAAGAAAGAGCTTGCGATCATTACCTGCATTACCCGAGGCATGCGCAACAAGGAGATCGCCTACCAGATAGGAACGACCGAGCAGGTGATCAAGAACTACCTGCGCAAGGTCTATGACAAGCTTGGAGTCTCGGACCGGCTGGAACTGGCGCTGTACTGTCTCCATCACGAGCTATTGAAGAAGTACACGACGGAGACCGAGAACGCTCTATTGCATCATGCAGAGACCGCGCAGCCGCTGCGGGCAAAAATGTAACGAAACAGGCATTAGCACAACAAAGAACGGAGCCCATCGGGCTCCGTTCTTTGTTTGAGGGCTGGCTTCGCTTACTGCTTGTCGATCTCGACGTCGATTGAAAACTTTACGTCGTCTCCAACCATTGCGCTTCCAAACTTCGAGCCGAAGTTGAAGTCGCTGCGCTTGAGCTTGCCGCTGGCCGAGAAACCGCTGCGGGTCTTGCCTTTATTGTCAGTCTGCGCAGGAGCAGGGCCATCCACGTCGAGGGTCACGCTCTTGGTCACGCCGTGCAACGTCAGGTCGCCTGTCAGGGTCAGCTTTCCGCCGGTGTTGGATATTGAGGTGGACTTGAAGCTAAGAGTCGGGAACTTCTCCACATCGAAGAAGTCGGGCGACTTTAGGTGCTTGTCGCGGGCTTCGACGCCGGTCGCAACGGATGTGGTGTCCGCAGTGTTCTCGACACTGGACTTGGTGATGTCCTTCTCGTCGTAGACAACCGTTCCCTTAATCCCACCAATGGAGCCGTGGACGTTGGAGACGCCAAGGTGGCGGACCTCAAAGTTAATGCTCGAGTGATTCGGATCAATCGTCCAGGTAGAGGTTTGTGCAAATGAGCTGACGCTGGCGAGCGACGCAGAAGCCAGGGCAAGGGCCATCAGAAATCGATTACGCATACGGAGTTCCTTTCTTAGGTAATAAATCTTGTGCGACTTACTTCAGATGCTCCCGACCTGTTGAATGATGCAACAGTTGTCGTAAAACATACTGTTGTCGTTTAGTGGCGATATGAAATCGGTAGGCCTTTGAATACAGGGTTTTTACCAAGATGACTCAGCGGTGATTTTGTCACTATACATCCACGAACCGCAACCCCGTAATGCGTTATGGATGCTAGGATTCGGCGATATGGCTTTCTTCGGCGAACTCAAGCGCCTAAATCCGGTTCAACGAAGTACCTTTGCGGCCTGCTTTCTCGGGTGGACGCTGGATGCATTCGATTTCTTCCTCCTGACGGTCTGCCTTAAGGCGATCGCGGCGGATTTTCACGTGGGCATCAAGCAGATCGCCGAGGCGATTTTCTGGACGCTGGTAATGCGTCCGCTGGGCGCGCTTATCTTCGGCGTCATGGCGGAACGTTATGGCAGACGGCCGACATTGATTATCAACATCATCTGCTTCTCGATATTTGAGCTGGCGTCAGCCTTCGCACCCACGCTTAGCAGCTTTCTCATCTGCCGCGCTCTGTTCGGCGTCGCGATGGGTGGCGAATGGGGCGTTGGCGCGGCGCTGGCGCTGGAATCGTTACCGGCGAGTGGCCGAGGCTTCTTTTCGGGGATTCTTCAGGAAGGTTACGTCGTCGGTAACTTGCTTGCAGGCGCGCTTTATTGGCTGCTGTTCCCCCATCTGCATGGGACCGGGATGCTGACCGGATGGCGTGTGATGTTCATGATTGGAGCTCTGCCGGCGCTGCTTGCGTTCTACATGCAGTTCAAGGTGGAAGAGTCGCCGATCTGGCTTGAGGCAGAGCAGCGCAGGCGTGCGGAGGGCAGCGGGAAGTCCCGGATCGATTTCCGCCACTTTGTGACGTACCTGCCGACGTTTCTCTTCCTCGTGCTGCTGATGACGTGTTTCAACTCATTCAGCCACGGAACACAGGATCTGTATCCGACACTGCTCGAGAAGGACCACGGACTGGCACCCGGCAGAGTGGGGATGCTGATTGTGATCGCCAACATCGGCGCGCTGATAGGTGGCATCTTCTGCGGCGCGATGTCGGAGAAGATCGGGCGCAGGAAGATGATCATTATCTCGGCTCTGGCGGCGATTCCGGTTATTCCGTTGTGGGCGTGGTCGCATACGATACCAATGCTGGCGATGGGAGGCTTCCTGATGCAGTTTGCGGTGCAGGGAGCCTTTGGGGTAATTCCGGCGCACCTGAATGAGCTGTCTCCGGGGCCTGTCCGTGCTGTGTTCCCAGGTTTCGCCTACCAGTTGGGTAACCTTTGCTCGTCGCGCAATGGGGTCTTCCAGGCGGCGTTTGCGCAGCGTTACTCGGGCGGGGTGCTCACCACGGTCATGTCCTGGACTGTGGTTGCGGGCGCACTTGCAATCGCGCTGGTGACTGGACTGGGGCGCGAGGCTCGGGGGGATGACTGGTCACGAGCCGACGCGGGGGTTATTCCAGAGGAGAAAAGCGTCCTATGATTTTAGATTTTTGTACTCTGGCTATAAGATGTCTGCTTTCAATAATTTGAGCGCAATGATGTCTTCTAAAACATTGAATGTAAATAACTTGAGTATAAGATCTCCTTTTTCAATAAGTTAGCCCCGGCTTTGACCGGGGCTGTTTCTTTTCATTGCTAATACCAGTATAGCGGGCTGGATGGAATTCATCGGCACTTTTATGTTGTTGATGTAGTTGTGTTTACAGGTAAACAGGTCTTGACAGGATTTCCGTGGAAATCTTGTGGAAAACGTGAACGCACGAGCCTGACAACGGGGACGCATCGTACGGTGTATGCTGCTGCTGGCCGAAGCGTGGCCGGATGGGAAAGTGAGTATGGGGATCGCCGGGCCGAGGTTGAATCCGGGTTTGAATCTTTCACAGGGACGGCTTAGCGTTGCTGCTCCATATCTGATCGAACAGGACTGGAAGGCGTATACCGGGGAGCAGCATGCGGTGTGGGCTGAACTGGTGAGTCGGAGAATGCCGCAGCTTCGTGAGCACGCCTGCCGCGAGTACCTGGAAGGATTTGAGCTGATCGGGTTGAAGGAAGATCAGCTCCCTGACCTGAAGGCGGTGAGTGCACGGCTGCAGCCGAGGACGGGATGGCAGTCGACGCCGGTGAGCGGGTTTCTTCCACCGGATGCTTTCTTTGAGATGCTGGCTGCGAGGATGTTTCCTACGACGACCTGGCTGAGGGGGCGAGATTCGCTGGAGTACACGCCGGAGCCGGATATCTTCCATGATGTGTTTGGCCATGTTCCGATGCATGCTCACCCGGTGTTCGGTAACTTCCTGCAGCACTACGGAAAGATATGTGCGGGGTTGATGCACGACCCCGTGGCGTTGGAGAAGATGGGCCGCGTCTTCTGGTTCACGGTGGAGTTCGGGGTGATCCGGCAGGACGGCGAACTGAAGGTGTACGGCAGCGGGCTCATCAGCTCCCATGGAGAGTGCACGCGAGTGCTGGCGGGCGGAGCGGAGATCCGCGATTTCGATGTGGACAAGGTGATGAACCAGGAGTTTGACACTGGCGCGATGCAGCCTGTGCTCTATGCGGTGGAGTCGTTCGAGCAGATCTACGAGGCGACGAAGGTGGCAGAGGAGAGGCTGGGTTAGGCGCAGCCCAGCGGACTGTTCGAGTCAGGTACGATGTTGGCCATGGATCGACGGATGATATTGCAGGCGATGGGAGCGGCGGCGATTGTGCCGTTCATGGGCGGATCGGAGTTGCGCGCCGAGGCCGCGGACGGTTCAGTGGATAAAGACACGGTGTACGAACTGCGCGTGTATCACACGCCTGAAGGCAAACTGGAGCCTCTGCTGGCGAGGTTTCGAGATCCGGAGAGGAAGATCTTCGAGCGGCTCGGTATGCACTGCGTTGCCTTTTGGACCGCGACCGATGATCCACTGAAAGGCCGGACGTTGATCTACATGCTGCGTCACAAGAGTCGCGCGATTGCAGATGAAAACTGGAAGGCGTTTCGTGCTGACCCGGAGTGGGTGAAGGTGAAGGCAGTGACTGAAGCCAATGGCCCTCTGGTGGAGAAGAGCGAATCGATGTTTATGTCGCTTACGGACTTTTCGCCGACGCTTTAGTTCGGAGCGATGTACAAGCAGACACGGCCGCTGGGTATATCCCCGCGGCCGTATCTTTTGTTCGTAGACCTAACGAGTGGTTTGGAAGTCAGCGCGGCATCCACGATCGACCCAGACGCCTCCGCGGTCCCACCCCCAGGTCTGTCCCTGAGTGCACGGTGATCCACTGCGTTGGTTTGTGAGCGTGACGTTTCTCGGGTTGACTCCATTGGGGTAGGCACAGGTGTGCCGCCGGCCATCATCGGAAGAGCAGGTGAAGGTTGCGCCTATTCCTCCATTGCCGCCACCTCCCCAATTGCCACCCTGGCCGGTGGTAAATTCGGCGCGGCACCCACGGTCGACCCAGATGCCGTTATTGTCCCAACCCCAGGTCTGCCCCTGCGTACATGGGGAGCCACTGCGCTGGCGAGTCATCTGGACGCCACCGCGGGTATTGGCGTTGCAATAATTCCGCCGTCCGTCGTCAGAGGCGCAATAGATGGATTGACCGGAGTTTCCGCCACCCCAGTTACCTCCACCTCCGCCGCTCCAGTTGCCGCCGTTGCCACCCTGGCCGATGACGAAGTCGGCACGGCATCCGCGATCGACCCATACGCCTCTACCGTCCCAACCCCAGGTCTGACCCTGCGTACACGGGGAGCCGCTGCGCTGGTGAGTCATCTGGACTCCGCCGCGCGTGTCTGCGCTGCAGTAGTTTCGTTTTCCATCGTCGGAGGAACAAGTGAGTGCTTGACCAACTCCGCCACCACCTGCGTTTCCACCTCGGCCGGTGACGAAATCAGCGCGGCAACCGCGATCGACCCATATGCCTCTGCCGTCCCATCCCCAGGTCTGACCTTGTGTGCAGGGAGAGCCGCTGCGCTGGCGAGTCATCTGTACTCCACCTCGTGTATCGACGTTGCAGTAGTTCCGCTTTCCGTCATCCGAGGAGCAGGTAATGGTTTGTCCGCCGCCGTAGCCGGGCTGAGCGTGTATGTACTTCGTGGCGGGAAGGAAGAACGTACATGTAAGGAATAGAAAAGCGACGACTGGAAGATGTTTAAAATTTTCGATCATGAGGCCTCTTCTTGAAGATGATGTGCCACCTACTCCTGGTGAATAGGCGTGCCATCAGCTTCTATATGAGCCATGGGATATCTCCCAGGCTGGTTGCTCTGAATGTGATGCGAAATGCTAGAAGAGGTATGTATCAGGTAAGTGGTCTGTTACACAAGGGAAGGCTTAAATGGAAAGGGCGCAGACATCAGTCTGCGCCCTTTCACTGCTTCAGAGAAATTACATGCCAGCAGGTTTGGGATCCGCCGGATCGAACTTGGCAATCTGAACCTTCTTGGCCAAGCCAACTTTCTCGAGGAGCCAGATGCCGTAGTAGTTAATGTCGAACTCGTACCAGGCGAGGCCGTGGCGCGCGCTGACGGGATGGGCGTGGTGGTTGTTGTGCCAGCCCTCGCCACCGGTAAGGATGGCAACCCACCAGTTGTTACGCGAATCGTCGCGTGTCTCGAAGCGACGCTTGCCCCAGAGATGCGTGGCGGAGTTGACCAGCCAGGTAGCGTGCAGGCCGAGCGTAACGCGGAGGAAGGTTCCCCAGAGCACCATGCTGATGGCGCCGACGATGCGGTGGTCGGGACCAGCGACTGCAGCACCGAGAGCGAGTTGAAGGAAGCCCGCGATGGTTAAAGGCAGCCAGTGGTATTTGCTGAGCCAGACGTGAACCGGATCGCGTGTAAGGTCGGGAGCATAACGGCCGAGGAGCGCGGTCTCAGAGTGGAGGGAACGGCCCGAGATAATCCAGCCGGCGTGCGCCCACCACGTGCCGTCGTGCGGCGTGTGCGGGTCGCCTTCGTGGTCAGAGTTCTGATGATGGACGCGATGTGTGGCAACCCAGAAGATCGGTCCGCCCTCGAGGGCCAGCGTGCCACAGGTGGTGAGGAAGTATTCGACCCACTTTGGTGTCCTGTAGCCGCGGTGCGTCAGCAGGCGGTGATAGGCCATGCCGATGCCAACATTGATTGCGAAGAAGTACATCACCATGGCGACTGCGATGTTGGTCCAGGAGAAGAAGAACAGCGCGGCGATCGCTCCGACGTGGAAGAGCGACATCGCAATGGCGGTAATCCAGTTGACGCGGCCTTCCTGATGCTCACGCCCCATGCGAAGGTCTTCGCGGACTTTCTTTGCAGTGATCGCGGCGACATTAAGGGCAGCGTCGGCTGCGGGCGCGTTTGTAATCTCTTCGGTGGTGATGACGGAGGGACTCATGATCGTTATTTCGCTTCCTTCGGAGCTTCTATTCCGAAGCTAACAGGGTGTGACGAACGCGGTTGTAAGACTTTTGTAATGCCTTCTGGAGAAGGGGTTACGGGGTGTCGGGCAGGTAATTATGTTTGCCATGTTCCATGTTCCATGTGCCCATGTGAGTCGCGGCCTGCCTTGAAGGCAGGCAAGAATGCTTCAATCAATGATTGCAAGGATTCGCGGGTGAAATGATCGGCGACTTTCTGTCAGGACGGCACCATTCGCAAATAGAATCCTCTATGGATAGTGTTCACTTGTTCCGGAGGTTACGTCTGCGAGTCGCCCTATTTATTACGTGTTACAACGACACCCTGTTTCCCGAGACGGGCAAGGCCGTCGTCAAAGTACTGGAACGGCTGGGCCACACGGTGGAATTCCCCGCAGGGCAGACCTGCTGCGGGCAGATGCACTGGAACACGGGCTATCAGGCTGAGGCGCTTCCTTTGGTGGGCCGGTTTGTGGAGCAGTTCCGCAATGCCGAGGCGGTCGTGGTGCCTTCGTCAAGCTGTGTCGCGATGATGCGGGATCATTACCCGAAGATGGCGGAAGAGATCGGTGACCGACAGTTGATTTCTGACGTGGCGGAGCTTTTGCCACGAGTCTTTGAGTTCTCAGAGTTTCTGACGAAGGGGCTGGGGTTGGAGGATGTCGGTGCGTACTACCCGCATCGGGTGACGTATCACGCCAGCTGCCATGGACTGCGCAACCTTGGCCTGGGCGATGGGCCACTGCAATTGCTGCGCGCGGTGAAGGGAATTGACCTGATTCCGATCGAGAACATGGAACAGTGCTGCGGATTTGGGGGGACCTTCGCTGTGAAGAACGCAGACGTGTCGAGCGCGATGCTCGCCGAAAAGATCACCGCAGTGTTGAATACAGGAGCCGAGGCATGCACAGCATGCGATAACAGCTGTCTGATGCACATTCGGGGGGCCCTGCATCGGCAGCGCACCGGGGTTCGAACAGTTCACCTGGCCGAGATATTGGCAGGCACTGAGGAGGCGTCTCTGTGAACTCAGCTGCCAGCAATGTTCTGGATCCGAAGACTTCGCCCACGTTTCCGATGGCCGCGCGCGAGATGCTCGAGGACACGCAGCTTCGGAAGAACGTCCGTCATGCGACGGAGGTGATCCAGGCCAAACGTGCTCGTGTTGTGGGTGAGATGCCGGACTGGCAGCAGCTGCGCGAGAGCGGGCGGCAGATTCGCGAGCATGCGATGGCCAATCTCGATTTTTACCTCGAGCAGTTCGAGCGCAACTGCACACGTGCCGGAGGACAGGTTCACTGGGCGCGGGATGGCGAAGAGGCGAAGCAGATCGTTACGGCCCTGGTTAAAGGGAGCGGCTCAGACGAAGTCATCAAGATCAAGTCGATGACCACAGAAGAGATTCACCTGAATATTGCGCTCGAGGCGGCGGGCGTCCATGCCTATGAGACCGATCTGGCCGAACTGATTATTCAGATGGGAAACGATCAGCCGTCGCACATCGTTGTTCCAGCCCTGCATAAGAATCGGCAGCAGATTCGGGAGATATTTCAGCGCGAGATGAACCTGCCAGAGCTTGGTGACAAGCCACAGGACCTCGCCGATGCGGCGCGAAGATTTCTGCGTGAGAAATTTCTGCGAGTCAAGACCGGGGTAAGCGGCGCGAACTTTCTGATCGCCGAGACAGGTGGCGTGTGCATTGTCGAGAGTGAGGGTAATGGCAGGATGTGTCTTACGCTTCCAGAGACACTGATCACCATTGCAGGGATCGATAAAGTGCTCCCGCGGTTTCAGGATCTCGAAGTAATGCTGCAACTGCTTCCGCGGTCGGCAACAGGCGAACGGATGAATCCGTATAACTCGATCTGGACGGGCGTGCATGAGAATGACGGCCCGCGTACCTTTCACGTCGTGCTGATGGATAACGCTCGCAGCGAGGTGCTTGCCGACAAAGAAGGCCGACAGACGCTCCACTGCATTCGGTGCGGTGCGTGCCAGAATGCGTGCCCTGTCTACCGGCAGACAGGAGGCCATGCGTATGGGTCGGTGTATGCCGGGCCGATTGGTGCGATCCTTACGCCGCAGTTGCAGCAGATGCACCATGCGCAGTCGCTCCCATATGCATCGTCACTCTGCGGGGCCTGTTATGAGGTTTGTCCGGTAAAGATCAATATTCCCGAGGTACTGATTCACCTGCGGAACAAGGTGGTGGAACAGAAAGGCCTGCTAAGCGCTGAGGCACTGGCGATGAAGACGGTAGGGGCAATCTTCCGTTCGGAGCGCAGGTTCCGAGCAGCACAGAGGCTTGGCCGCGCGGCAGAAACGCCGCTGGTTCGGAAGGATGGCCGCGGGGATGGCTGGATTGGATGGCTGCCGGGAATTCTTGGCGGCTGGACGCAGGCTCGCGACCTTCAGGAGATGCCGAAGGAGACCTTTCGCGATTGGTGGGAGAAGAGAGGGAATCGCAGTGGCAACTGAAAGTAATGCAATCGATTCTGCGGCGGCGCGAGCCGAGATTCTGCGGCGCATTCGCTCGGCCAATGGCGGGGCAGCCGATAGCTCTGTTGCGGAGCAACAATGGCATGCGCTTGAGCGGAACTATCGCAGATCGGCGACGCTCTCGCGCGCTGAAGTGCTTCATCTTCTGGAGGATCGATTGCGTGACTACGATGCTCACGTTGTTCGTGCATCAGAGGCGGATATTGCGACCACGGTAGCCACACTGCTGACTGAGCGCGGACGAACGCGAATCGTGATTCCGGCGGGGTTTGAAGCCGCATGGCTTCCTGGCGGGTTTGAATTCACGGTAGACGAGGGACTCTCTGCTGCGGATCTCGATGGTTTTGAAGGCGTCATGACTGGCGCAACCCTGGCAATCGCGGAGACCGGGTCTGTTGTCTTGCAGAACGTTTCGGGCCAAGGCCGCCGCGCGGTTACGCTGGTGCCGGACTACCACCTGTGCCTTGTGCGCGCGGACGATGTGGTGGAGACGGTGTCGGAAGCCGTGGAGCGATTGCACGGTAGTTCAGAACTGCCAACGACCTTCTTTTCCGGACCCTCGGCCACCGCCGATATCGAGATGACGCGGATCAAGGGGGTTCATGGCCCCAGGTTTCTCGACATCATTCTGCTGACCTGAAGCTGCCCCCGCGTCTGCTGCAGCAACTTCTTTGTTCACAAATCGATGCAGACCCCGCGCGGAGAGAGTTTTTACATTTTCTTGACGACTTGGCGATGAAAAGCGCTGGTACATACTGCGAAGTTGTATATATATTTGTGCGACGAAAGAAAAACCGAGAGATCACGATGTGCAGCTAACGCCAGGAAGTGATGCATTTACGGTTTTCCAGGATAATTTTGGTCCGCTTTTGAAGTAACAGGACCAACGGTAAGACCGGCTGGTATTGGACTGCGCAAGTCTCAAGGGTTCTGACGAGGTGTCCGATGAAGCCTGTTCTTCGTCCGCTCGCAGTCCTTTTAGCAGGCCTAGTGTGCCTGCTCGCTTCTCCCTGTGAAATTCTGGCGCAGTCTGCTCCCTCGTCTCGTCCCGCCACGCGAACTGCTTCGGGAGGTCGCTCTGCCTCTCGTGCAGGGGATAGCGTCATCGTTCCCGGGCCATTGCGGTCGTTTCTTCGAATGGCTGGAATCAGCCAGAAGATTTCTACGGTCGATGTAATGCCGTTGCTGGCGCGCAACGTTTATATGCAGGGATATTCGCGCGGCAAGGCCACGGAGTTCCTGGTGTTGCTCGACCGCTATGTGCAGCAGGCACGCGAACTGCAGGTACTTGCCGGGGCGAATGCGACGATCCATGTGGAAGGTTGCACTGACGTAGGTACTTTGATTCAGATCCTTGGATATCGTCTGACAGGGAACTGTCAACAGAAGAGCCTGACGCTCGCGACCTCCAATCCTGACCGAGCGTTTCTCACTATCGATTCTGGTTTTCCGTTGATGACGCTTGAGGAGTCCCTGCAAAAGGGAGTGCCATTCAACTACGCGTTCCCCTCGACTCGCGTTCCGGTTCTACTGCGGGAATCCGATTGGTTGTCCGTGAGCAGGAAGAGAAGCGCGAGTAATCTGGTTGATCTTCTGGTGCGCGACCCTGATGTGGCACGACTTTATTGGGCGATGGCACGTAACGATGCTGAGACGAATGCTGCGCTGCAGAAGTCTCCGGGGTTGTGGAAGTTGGCGGCTTTTGCCCCTGTGCTGGATTTCTACGGCAGCCAAATTTCAATTCGCGGCGGCCGCGTCCTAGTGCCCGGAGGAGCGAATGCCGAATCGACCTGGAAGGATCTCGTTGGTGTCGGTTCTGACAATCCAGGAGAATTCGTCCTGCATCTTCTGGCGAAGGACAACGGATGGCTGGCGGCATACTTCGATGCGCTTTCCCGTGTAAGCCGGACCCAGCAGGCCCACCTGACTGAGCCTGCGCGGATGAAGCATGTGTACGAGGCTTTCCGCTCACCAGACGCAGAGCCTCCCGCGACAGCCAGCGTTTTTCGCAAGGCGCCGGGACTGCTCGTGCTGTTTACGCGTGTCGATTGGGACAGCAACGGCCAACCGCACATCCCTGGCGGACTGACCGTCTGGAAAGATATTCTCAACGAAAAGAGCGATGCGAAGCTCGTTCGAGCGTGGGGCAAGCGGGCCCATGGATGGAACAATCCTGACCAGCTGCTTGAGGCGATGGCCTCGCTTTCGAGGCTGGACTCGGATACAGGGCCATTGCAGAGCTATATGACTTTGAGCGCGATCGATGCGCGACGTCCAGCCGGCAGGCAGCTTTCACCGGAAACAGCCCGGTTGCTGGCTACCCGATTCTCACGGTTTGGAAGCTGGTATTTGGTCTTCTCCGAGTTTCCTGAACTCACCGACGAATCCATCACGCGCTTTATGAGCGTGGCGGATTCTATCGGAGATATCGGTAACCAGACGCTTCGTCAGAATGCAGTAGGTACTTTCCAGGCAAATATCGGGATATGGCAGATCCTTGCGCGTCAGGGTGAGATCCAGGATGCAGAGATGAACGCATCCTGGCTGAAGGTTGTCTCACCGTTCTCCAAGTTCACCTCTTCAACGCAGCTGTTCGACGCGACACGGACTTCACTTGGCGACCTGATGGTCGCGGCTGCAGGCAAACCCAATCCATCGCAGGAGGAGGTCATTGACCTTTTGGCAGGGCCTCCGCAGCAGGGAGCTGAAGGTCAGCGTACTCATCAGGAGGTCGCAAGCCGCATACGGAACGTCTTTGAGGACCAGCGGCTGGTCTCGCTGGATACATTGTTTGCCCTGGGCGATGGCCTGGCTTCAATGGGGCAGGGGTCTTCAGCGCCATCGAATTTGCTTGCACTGGCTGGAGAATTACGCGAGTTCGAGATGCCGCGGCCTATCTTCACGAACAGTGAAAAGATCACATGGGCTCCGGGTGTCTACACCACGCATCACGCTGAGCTTCAGATCAAGACTGACCTGACAAAGGTCATCAAGGGACCGAGCACGAAGCAACAGCTCGAAGCCGCACGTGGGCAGCTGACTCCATTTCTACGCGACGCTCTGGTCGGCTTGAACTACGCCTACTACGAGCCACCGGGAGCGCAGGTGCTGCATAACAACTCGCTCTTCGTTCGCTCGCACGACTTTTCCGGTGCATCGGTAGTCGCGACCGAACGGTACTGGCAGGCGCCCGAACTGATGGGTGTTGGAACGCCGGCGGGCGGCGGAGCCTACCTGATGGGTTCGCTTGCCGACCTGCCATACGCTCTGGCTGCCACCGAACAGGACTTTATCGCGCCGGAAAATGTACAGGCGCTCATCTGGAAGGAACTTGTTCCGGACCTCATCGTGGGTGCTACTGTTCCTCGCTGGTGGAACGTTAGTCCCAGCGAACTTCACGCGGTCACGCTTTACCAGCGTTCTGGTGAGGAGTTGTTGACGGCAGCTTCCACGAACCCAACGCTTCGAGGCCAGGTGACACAGATTCTTGCCGATCGCATGGCTCCGCAGCGGCTTGAATCGCTCGATGAAGCGCTCGCCAGCGGTGAGGACTCCATCGCTCTGCTGGCACAAACGATGCCTGCGGACACCTTCTTTCTTGCTGCAGAATACCGTCGCCGATACCCTGTGCAGGCAGCTTCTGCGGGCCCGGCCAGCCAGCAGTTGGATGCGCTTTGTACCAAAAGTCCGGATGAGACATCGCCGCAACGCCTCTCGCGCGACTTCGGTGTTCCGCATCCAGTCATGGCTCGCAGTTACGCAACGGTGCTGCTCTACGTAAAGCCATTTCCCTCGTTTGGTGGCGAATCCAGCCGGCTCTTCGGTGAGTCATGGGAGTCGAACAACCTATACTGGGCCCGCCTTGTCGATGAGAAGGGCTATGCGCCAGCCACGCTCAATCACCTGGTGCCAGAGCTTACGCGGCGCATGACGGCGAAGATCTTCGCAACCGATCTCGAAGATTGGCCCGCCTTGCAGCGCGCCATGCAGGAAGCTGGCGAAGAGTTTCGACAGGGTAAGATACCGCCACTACCAGTAGCGACCACGACATCGTTGCGCACGCCCGACAGCGAACGATCAGAGCCCGCAATAGGAGGCGTACGGTGAAAAAGTCTCTTCTCTCCGTGTTGTTGTTATCGTCGGTCCTCTTTCTTAACGGCGGCAGACGAATCGCCGCCCAGGACGACTCACGAATCCTGGTGAACGTTGTCCTGGTGCAGTTGAACGTTGCGGTCACCGATCGCAAAGGCAACTACATCAGCGGCCTTAAGCCGGACGACTTCGTGATTACCGAAGACAAAATTCAAGAGCACATCGCAACCTTCGAAGAAGGTAACGAGCCAACTCGCAGGTTTGTCAGCGGACCAGGTGGAAAGATGGTCTCGCAGGAAATCGCACCCGCACCTACAGGGTCCGATGGTCAGGTAGATCCGCGCATGCCTGGAATCACCGGGGCGAATGTTTTCATTCTTTTTGACACCAGCAACTATATGTACCGCGGCTTTGTCTTCGCGCAGGATGCTATAGCCGACTTCATACGTTCGCTGGAGGGAGTCAGCCGCGTGGCCTTTTACTCCTACAGCCGCGACCTCTCTCGCGCAGTACCGCTTACCGGAGATCGCCCTACCGTATTGCGTGGTGTCCGCAGTACCGTGGCCGGTGATGATGCAGCGCTTTACAACTGCCTGCTGATGACGGTGAAGGATGCTGCACAATTTACGGGCAGAAAAGCAATCGTCGTCTTCTCGAACGGGCCCGACAATGCCAGCCTCGTTCCGCCTGAGGACGTTGCCGAACTGGCTCAATCGACGGGCACGATCATCTACATGATCAGCACGCGCGACGCGCAGGCGGAACCAATATCGAGTGCGGTCTTCGAGCGCATGAGCAAGGCGACCGGCGGCAAGGCATACTTTGCCAAGAGCTGGAAAGATGAGAACGATGCGTTCGCCTCAATACGCGATGACCTGGCCCATCTCTATTCGTTGAGCTACTACCCACAAGCAAACCCGAACCGTGGTTGGCGAGGCATCTCGGTAAAGCTGGTTGGTGAGAATGCTCAAAAGTACCGTATACGTACACGCGACGGATATCGTGTTCTGAAGCCCGCGCAGATCGCGTCGGTGGCAGCCCCCGCGGCTACTTCGGATACGGCGCCGAAGTAGTCGTTTGTCTTCACGTCTGGAAGACGAGACGCGCACGATCTCCTTTTGACTCCCAGAGCGATGCAATATCGCAAAGGGGCGCCGTGCGGATATTTTCCTGAAACGGCTGGCTTGCAGCGACCGCAAAAAACATCGCCAGCGACTGAAAAATTTGTGCAATCGAAGCGCTACCGAAGCCGCTGCCAAGAATCTCGATCCCTGAGCTGCGCAGCGTTGCTCCAGCCAAGGAGATTGTCTTGCCGGCAATATCGCCAATCTGTACATAGCGAATCCGTGGAGCGGAGTGCCGGAGGCCTTTTTGCGAGATGGCCTCCAGTACCGCCTCTGCAGGCTGGCCCCATAAGTAGTCCAAAACCACGTCAATGCCCTCCTCCGTAAATTCGTTGCGAAGCGCTGCGATGAGCACATCGTGATCTTGGTCCAGTGAGACGATGGCGTCCGCGCCAAGTTCTTTGAGGGTGCCGTCATTGATGTGTCGGCCAACAGCGACGATATGCCGAGCCCCCATGCGTCTGGCAATCTGCACGGCGAGCTTACCCGCCGCGCCAGTCGCTCCGATAATCAGTACGCTCTCGCCGGAGACAAACTTTGCCCGCTCCCGAAGAGCCACCCACGAGGACATACCGGGGTTGGCCAACGCGGCGGCGGCAGCATCGCCCACGCTTTCAGGTAATGGAATTGTGAGTTCGCGCTTCGTTACTGAAATCTCCGCGAAGCTGCCAAATGGCGAACGCGCAGCCCCAAAGTAGACTCGCGTGCCGTCTTCCAGACGTCCGACGCCATCCACTCCGGGAACGAAGGGAAGCTCCCCCGTGCTGCCGTAATGAGACCCACTCGCGAGCGCTCTTACGATAGGGTGAAAGCCCGCCGCTATAACTCGAACAAGCACTTCGCCGTCTCCTGCGAGTGGGTTAGCAAAGGTTGTGTAACGCGGAGGCGTACCAAAAGACTCAACGACGGCTGCATTCATCCGATATCTCTCCCATTGCACGACGATTGAATGGCTAGTCAGGCTCAATCAGGTAACAACGGCCGAGGCCGCACACCACGGCGAGGGTGGCGCCAAGCAGCATAAGTATGGGCGCAGTTGTCGTCTTGCCGATGAAGTAGGGAAGCAGGAAGATGCCCACGCCGGCGTACATAAGAATCGTCAATAGCGTTCGCAGTGTGCGCTTGTCCACAACGCCCCTCTGCCCGAAATATATACGCGGGTTTCGGGCGTACGGGCAAGAGGGAACTTAGTCGGAAGGCGAATTTCTTAGATGGTGACGTGGGCGGCTTGGTCAGGCGAACCGGATAGTAATCGTCTCCCCAGACTTCATCGGTAAGACCAGCTCATCTGGACCGGAGCCGGGAATAGGCTGCGTTGACATCGGCGAAACTGACGCCATGTGCTGCCCCTTCGGCGCGATGATGTGATGCGTTAGATCGAGGTGCGCGCGCAAAGTGGCCTCAGTCGCCTTTCCATTTTTCCACTCAAGATCGATCTCCAGCCCTCCACGGGCGCGCAGTCCACGGAACGTCCCATTGCTCCACGCCTTCGGCAGAGCCGGTAACAGGCGGATCACATTAGCCGTCGACTCACCCCCACGCATGCTCGCAGATTCGCTGCTCCCTCCGCTGCTATGGGACTGCAGCAGCATCTCCACGATCGCGGTAGGGCCGCCGATGTTGCCGTCGAGCTGAAACGGAGAATTATCCTTTGTGCCGCAGACGTCGAACAAGTTGCCGCGCGTGGAATCGCCAAGTAGTTTCAGCAGGCTCTCGTAGGCTGCATCTCCATCCTCAAGACGGGCAAGGCAACAGGCGATCCAGGAACGAGACCATCCTGTGCTTCCGCCGGCTGCTGCGAGCCTGCGGTCGAGCGTGACGCGTGCCGCCTTCGCCAGTTCGGGTGTGCGTCGCGGACCGATCTGGTCCTCAGGGAAGAGCGCGAAGAGGTGTGAGATATGCCGGTGGCCAGGCTCGTTGTCTGCATAGTCCTGCTGCCACTCCTGAAGGTTGCCAGCCTTGCCGATCTGGAAAGAGGGCAGCTTGATGAGCGTTAGACGAGAGCGGTTATGCAGCTCGGCGTCGGCGGTGGCATCCCAGTTAGGCGACGAGGCCAGGACCGAAGCCGCCTCCAGCAGGCGAGTCAGGACGGCGCGGACGATCTCGATATCCATCGTCGGAGCCATGCAGACATTGTGCGCAGTCCCGTCCGGCAGCTTGTACTTGTTCTCCGGAGAGCACGAAGGCCCGGTCACAAAACGCTCCGTCGCAGGATCGGTAACAAGATAGTCGAGCAGGAAGAGCGCATTTTCCGCAAGGCGCGGGTAGGCGCGGTCGCGCAGGAAGGCAATATTTCCCGTGTAGTCGTAGTGATCCCACAGATGCAGCGAGAGCCACGCCGCCCCCATCGGCCATACGCCGCCACCAAGCGCATCAACAGGCGAGGAGTCTCCCCATATATCGGTGTTGTGGTGCACGACGTAGCCGCGCGCGTTGTAGTAGCGCGAGGCCGTGATGTGTCCAGGATTTCGCGTACGCTCGATCAGGTCGAAGAGGGGAGCGTGAAGCTCCGACAAGTTTGCACGTTCAGCCAGCCAGTAGATCATCTGAATGTTGATGTTGATCGTGTACTTCGATCCCCACGGAGGATCAACCGACTCGTTCCAGATGCCCTGAAGATTAGCCGCAAGCGTCCCCGGCCTCGAGCTTGAGATAAGCAGGTATCGTCCAAACTGGAAGTAGAGCCCAAGCAGTCCGAGATCCTCGCCGCCTGTCTTAATCTTCGCCATTCGTTTATCCGTGGCGATTGAGGCATTCGAATCGCCGGTGGCTCCGATCGTGATTGCTGAGCGCCGAAAGAATCTCTGGTAATCGGCTACGTGTCGAGAGCGCAGTTCTGCGTACGGTCTGGAGGCAGCGCCCAGCAGGTTCTTTACAACCGCCTGTCGCATCACCGCTTCACCAGGCGGATAGCGAAAGCTCGTCGCACAGTCCACAAACAACGTGAC
>Ga0163162_10001539_pt1 | contig 21521 bp, 16 predicted proteins | sample S55metaG_FD_115310 | JGI IMG/M metagenome (GOLD analysis project Ga0163162, IMG submission 115310) | Switchgrass rhizosphere microbial communities from Kellogg Biological Station, Michigan, USA - S5-5 metaG | ecosystem: Host-associated > Plants > Roots > Rhizosphere > Soil | place: USA...
GAATGATGCTCACCGTCGAATATCAGGCGGCTATAGATTTCATCCGAGAGCACCATGATGTTGCGATCGCCTATGGCCTCGGCGATGTGATGGATGTCCTGCTTGGAGAGAACGCCGCCGGTGGGATTCTGCGGCGAATTCAGAATGATGAGCCGGGTGCGATCGGTGATGAGCGACGCCAGCTCGTTGACGTCGAAACTGAAATCTCTTTCTTCCCGCAGACGGATCGGCACCGCTTTCGCTCCGAGATAGTGAATCATCGATTCGTAAATCGGGAAGCCAGGATTGGGATAGATGACCTCATCGCCAACGTCGGCCAGTGCAAGCAGGGTAAAAAAGATAATTGGTTTGCCGCCCGGAACCACCACGACCTCGTCGCTGGTGACTTTTACACTGCGTGAACGGCTGACGTCTTCAGCGATCGCCTGTCGCAGCTCCGGCAGTCCAGCTGAGGGACCGTAGTGCGTCCAGCCCTTACGCAAAGCGCTGATTCCGGCTTCAACCACGTTGGCTGGCGTATCGAAATCCGGCTCGCCAATTTCAAGGTGAATGATTTTCTTGCCCTGACGCTCTAGGGCGCGTGCCTTGTTCAGGACTTCAAAGGCGGTTTCAGTACCGAGCCGCGACATCCGCTCAGCCAGTCGAAGTTCATGCTGTGTGGTTGGATTCATGGGCTGCGAGACAGTTGATTATACAGCCCTGTAATCGGTGCACTTGCAGCCGTACCCAATCGTGCACTGTATCGGGACGGGCCGTCTCAGCCGATATCTGGACGAGATGGTTCCGAAATTCCCAGTGGCACTCGCCAGTCTTGCGCTGAAATATGCCCCGCCTGAATCCAGGCGATGCGCGTGAGCAACGACCCTGCCACCGCTGAAAGACTTGCCATCCGCCGCAACCGGCGGGAGCGCTCTTTTCGAGTCGCCATGCTCAATGCACGTAAAGCGAATGGCACAGGCCCGGTAAGAATGCCACCGGCTCGAATTAAACTTCCGGTTGTCCCATGCTTCAGAGGATCAAGCCCTGGCTGCCGGCGGCTTTCGATGCGCCATCCTTCCCAACATTCGATCATCGCCGCTCCCATGCCGAGAGCCTGCAGAGCACGATTTTTCTCATGTCCCATCAACTCCAGAATTCCAACAGCGGCGCTCACGCCCGAGGCACCGAAATGCAGCGGCAAGTCGCCCGCGTTTTCGTTCCACACAGGAATGGCCGTAGCCCCGATCAGCACACCGGTGTAGTTGAAGAAGGGAAGTCCGAATGCCAGCGACGCTGCCTGCCCCGCATTCTCCAATACGCGGATAGGGAGAGAGGGTCCATATCGCTCTCGCATAAATCCTGCAAAGGCCGCAGCGGATGCTCCTGTGGAGAATCCCAACAGCGTCCATACTCCCACCGACATCGGGCTTCGTGGTTTGAAAACCCGCAGCATGTTCAGGAATCGCTCCGGACGTCCCAGGTCGGAAATTAGCAGCGCCGGAGAGATTACAGAACCGGCGGCGGCGATCCAGCGCGCATCGCGCACTAATTTTCGATCCGCGCCCGTGTAGTCGGCGATGGCACCCACCACGGCCGCCGCACCCGCTGCGCCTCCAGCAAAGAGGTAGAGCGGAACCTCCCATGTCCAGGAAGGCTGTTTGAGAAGAGGCAGTCCGTAGTAGCCAGTTTCCGGAGAAGCCATAGGAAAGGGCGCGCCCCGCGGCCGAACGCCGCGGCCTTTTACCTCTCCACCGCGTTCGGCTTCTCGCCGCAACTCAGTCAGGCGCTGTTCACGAGCGATGTTGTCGTTCTCTTCCATAGTTTCTTTCACCGGGCAAGCATGGATGCTTTTTCCGCGAGCACGCTCGCGCACCTGACGGGACGTCAGCCTCTATGCAATCTGCTATTTCTCCGGCAATGCCAGGAATGCGAGCAGACTTCCTGCCAAAAGCAGACCTGCTGCCAGCGCCGACGATGTCCACGCTTTCTTCAAGTAGATAGTCGGAACCTCTGGCTTGAGCGGCAGATTGTAGCTGCGTGGATCGCCGCGCAGGATAAACATGGCATGCGTGCCGCCCACGCTGGTCTCGGCCGCGTCATAGAGTGCCGCGTCTCTCATGCCGCGTCCCTGTAGTTCGCGGACGCTTTCTTTGGCGCGTAATTTCAGGTCTTCAAACTCTCCAAACTTGATCGATTCCGTCGGGCACGCCTTGGCGCACGCCGGCACCAGCCCGGCTTTCTGCCGGTCGTAACAGAACGTACATTTGAACGCGCGGCCATCGTCATCGTTTCGCTCGACGACGCCGAAGGGACACGAGACCACGCAGTATCCGCAACCGTTGCAGATATCGGGCTGAATGTAGACGCCGCCAAACTCGGTGCGAACAATTGAGCCAGTCGGGCACGCTTCCAGACAGCCTGCGTTTTCGCAATGCTTGCACACATCCGACGAGAATCCCCACGAACTCAACTCCGGTGCATTGCCGCCAAAGCCAGGCTCCGGCGAATGCTCCACGAATTTCACGTGACGCCAGGTCGAGTGTCCAACCGCTCCCGTGTTGTCGTAGGAGAATCCGCTCCAGTCGAGTCCATCTTCGGCGACGTTGTTCCATTCCTTGCAGGCGACTTCGCAGGCCTTGCAGCCAATGCAGAGCGTCGAATCGGTGAGGAAGGCTGTGGTCGTCATTTGCTTGATTCGGTCATCGGATCGGCATGCGTTTGCGGACCTTCGGTTCGCCGTCCGGCTCTCACGCTACAGACCAACGCCTTGCTTTCCATGATGCGCACATTCGGTTCTTCACTGATCGCCAGCAAGTCGTTTACTACGTCGCCCTTCACGGTCCCGCGATATCCCCAGTGGTACGGAAGTCCCACCTGGTGCACGCGACGGCCTTCAATCCACAAAGGGTGCATGCGGCGTGTTACCAGTACTCGAGCTTCGATGCTTCCGCGCGGGGTTGTGATGGTCGTAAAGTCACCGTGCTCCAGACCTGCGTCCGAGGCCAGTTCTGGAGAAACTTCGGCAAACAATTCGGGCTGTAACTCAGCCAGATGTGAGAGGGTGCGTGTCATCCCTCCCGCCGTATGATGCTCAGTCAGCCGGTAGGTTGTCAGGATATAGGGGAAGCGCGAATCGCCGGGAGAATCGGCGTAGGGATTTTCGGGTCGCTCTTTTTTCTGCGCGGCCGGGTCGGTGGTCTGACCGTACATAGAATTATCGAACAGCGATTCGAGTGGTTCGTAGTGGGCGGGAAGCGGACCGTCTTTCAAGCCGCTGGGGACGTACAACCAGCCTACGCCATCTGGATGCAAAGTGAACGGTCTGGCACCGCCCAGCGCCTCGACGCCGTGTCCGTGTTCAAGATCGCCTTTCGCGTCCGGCGGTGTGTTTTTCGGAAAATCGGGAGTGTCGAGTCCTGTCCATTCGCGCTTGGTCTCGTCCCACCAGATCAACTTTTTCTTCTTGCTCCAGGGCTTGCCGTCAGGACGCGCTGAAGCGCGGTTATAAATGATGCGGCAATCGTTGGGCCAGGCGAATCCCCAGCCATGGCCGAGATAACCGTGCGGATCTCGCTGATTTGCCCGGTTTTCATTCGGAGCCGGAAACACTCCCGAATAAATCCAGCAGCCACAGGCGGTCGAGCCGTCATTCTTCAAGTCCTTGAAACCCGCGAGCAGTTTTCCATCGGATACGCTGCGTCCGTTGATCTCCTGCAGAATCTGTTCTACATCGGGTTCGGCGGTTTCTCCGTGGACTGGATAATTCCAGGTAAGCGCGTTCAATCCGGCATTGCGTGGCCGCTTGTCATTCCTGGCGCGATTTTTCAAACGCTGTCCCAGATGGACCATGAACCAGGCTTCGCTGCGGACATCTCCGGGAGGGTCAATCGCCTGATTTCGATATTGCAACATGCGCTGCGTGTTGGTGAATGTTCCACCCTTTTCCGCTGTGCCTGCCGCAGGGAAGAGGAACACTTCCGTGGCGATCGTCTCCGGAGAAAGTTCGCCGCGCTCAACTTCCGGCGAGTCCTTCCAGAAGGTCGCGGTCTCGACCTCTACCATGTCGCGTACGACCAGCCACTTTAACTTGGCCAGAGCGGACCGCTGCAACCTTCCGTTGGGAGCGCCTACAGCTGGATTCTGGCCCATCACAAACAAGCCATCCATTTTGCCGTCGAGCATCTCGTACCAGTAGCCGAAATGCGAGTGGTCCCCGGTGACTCGCGGCAGCCAGTCAAAGCCGAAATCGTTGACCGGAGTGGCCGCGTCTCCATACCAGGCTTTCAGCAGGCTGATGATGTATTTGTCGAAATTCGCCCACAGTCCGGTGCGCGAGCTGTGCTTCTGGATATGGTCTTGCAATTTGTTCGCGCCAGCCTGGAAGACAGGCATGGGCAGGTATCCGGGCAAAATGTCGTAGAGAGTGGGAATGTCAGTCGAGCCCTGAATGGAGGCATGTCCGCGCAATGCGAGAATTCCACCGCCCGGTCGCCCAATATTGCCCAGCAACAACTGAAGAATTGCGGCTGAGCGAATAATCTGCACGCCGTTGGAATGCTGAGTCCAACCAACCGCGTAGCAGATTGCTCCGGTCTTGTCCGGTCCGGATGCCGAGACAAACGCTTCCGCTGTTTTCAGGAAAACTTCTTTGGGGATACCGCAGCCGCGTTCTACCATTTCTGGCGTGTAACGGGCGAAATGACGCTTCAAGACCTGGAACACGCATCGCGGATCCTGCAGCGTTGGGTCGGATTCAAACTTCGCTGCATCTTCGGCCTCTCCGCCGCGATCCTTGCCATGGCCACCGGCGGCTGAAGAATGTCCGGTTTTTCCACCTGCTCCTTCCCACGGGGAGCCGCGATACAGCCAACTCTCCGGATCGTACTTTTTCTTGTCCGCATCCCAGCCCGAGAAGAGGCCGTCGAGATCCTCCGTGTCACGGAAGTCCTCGCGCAACAGCGTGGACGCATTGGTATAAGCCGCGACGTACTCGCGAAAATCACGGTTATTTTCGAGAACGTAGTTGATCAGGCCGCCAAGGAACAGAATATCGCTGCCAGCTCGCAGTGGAACCCAGATGTCAGCCATCGCAGAGGTGCGCGTAAAACGTGGATCGACGTGTATGACCTTAGCGCCGCGCTCGCGAGCTTCCATCACCCACTGAAAACCCACAGGATGGTTCTCCGCCATCGACGATCCCATGATGAGGATGGCGTCAGCATTCTTCAGATCCTGTTGTGCAGTCGTGGCGCCGCCGCGTCCGAACGATGTGCCCAGACCGGGCACGGTAGAACTGTGTCAAATTCTCGCCTGATTGCTCAGGCATACCATTCCGAGTCCAGCCGTAAAGAGTTTCTTGATGAGGTAGTTTTCTTCGTTGTCGAGAGTGGCGCCACCGAGATGAGCGATGGCCGTGGTCTGCATCAGGGGCTCGCCGTCACGCATTTCCTGAAAAGATTTCTCCCGCGCCTCCCAGACCCGGTCCGTGACCATGTCCATCGCGGTCTCGAGATCGATTTCTTCCCACTCGCGAGAGTACGGCCGGCGATATTTCACCTTTGTCAGCCGTCCGGCATGCGTATGCAGTTCGTAAGTGTCGGCGCCCTTGGGACAGAGGTGGCCGCGTGAAATCGGCGATTGCGGATCGCCCTCGATCGAAACCAGCTTACCCTGCTTGTGATAGACGAGCTGCCCACAGCCCACAGCGCAGTAGGGACATATCGATCGGGAGACTTCAGCGCCGTGATGTTTGGTCTGGAGATTCCGCGTCTTTTCGGACATGGCTTCCGGGCCAGTCCCGTCAGCGCCAGTCTTTAGCTGTTGGATCAACGGCCATCGGGAAAGCAGATCTTTCAGCACAGCGCGGGTCTCCGGAAACTGAACTTAAGAAAGCGATCTTAGCATTTGATGCGGGCACGAGCGTCGAGGGTCACAGGCCACGTGCCGACTCCATTATTATGGTCTCTGTATGTTTTCCCGACGAACCGACTGGAAACTCACGCCCAATCGCTTTACCGAAGTCCAGCGCGAGCTCCAGGCGGCGGGCAGGGAAATCATCGACCTGACGGTGTCGAACCCGGCGCGCGCTGGGCTGGTCTTCGATACCGAGTCGATCCTCAAATCGCTATCGGATTCGGGGGCGATGGACTACGATCCGCAGCCCAAGGGTCTGGCCAGCACCCGCGGGGTTGTGGCTTCTTACTACCGCGAGCAGCATGGTGAATCGGCGTTTGACCCGGAACATCTGATCCTGACCACCAGCACGAGTGAGGGTTATTCCTACGTCTTTCGTCTGTTGTGCAACCCCGATGACGAGGTACTCGTTCCCAAGCCGAGCTATCCGTTATTCGAATTTCTGGCTGATCTTCAGGATGTGAAGCTGAAGTCGTATGCGCTGCTCTACGATCACGGATGGCACATCGATTTCCCGTCGCTCGCCCAGGCGCTAAGTCCCCGTACTCGGGCGGTAGTGGTGGTGCATCCCAACAATCCGACGGGTTCCTACACCAGCGCCAGTGAACGTGCGCAGTTGAATACGTTCTGCCACGAGCACGGCTTGGCTCTCATCGTAGACGAAGTATTTCTGGACTATCCGCATGACGGTGTTCTCCGGCCGAGTTTCGTCTCCAACGCCGACGTGCTGACTTTCACTTTGAGCGGCCTGTCTAAAATTTCCGGCCTTCCCCAGATGAAGCTGGCATGGCTGGCCGCTAGCGGCCCTGACCAGACTTTAACCGCGGCCATGGATCGTCTGGAGGTGATTGCCGACACGTACCTGTCGATGAACGCTCCCATCCAGCTGGCCGCGGCGACGCTGCTGGAGCAACGGAAGAAGGTTCAACCGCTGATCCTCGACCGCGTGCGTACGAATCTCGCCGAACTTGATCGTCAACTCGCGCAACAGAAAACAGTGCAGCGTTTGGAAGTTGAAGGCGGATGGTACGCCGTGTTGCGAGTGCCTGCGACTCAATCCGATGAAGACCTGGCCATCGATCTATTACGTCACGCTTCGGTGTTGATTCATCCCAGCCACTTCTACGACTTTCCCAGCGACGGATACCTGATCGTCAGCCTGCTGACTCCGCCAGCGGATTTTCAGGAAGGGACGAAGCGCATGCTCGGGTCTCTGAGAACCAGCTTCTAAGAATCAAAAACTGAGAACTGGGAACTGAGATCCGAGAACTGCATTCCCAAGAAAGTAACTCCTTAGGTTTGCCGAGTTCTTACCCTCAATGTGACAATAAACATATGCAAAAATCTTTTGTTTCAATCGTAATTGTTTTGGTTGCTGCGATGATGCCGCGGGCGACTTCTCAAGCACAGCAGGCTCCGGCTGCCAAAACGCCAGCCGCTGCCTCCACTCCCGCAGCCAAGCCCCACCGGGCTGCGACGGCGAAGAGTCCGGCTGCACCGCTTGCGCTCACAACCCAAAAAGACAAGTTCAGCTACGCTCTGGGAATGAACTTGGGCACAACACTGCACAAGCAATCCGTGCCAGTGGATCCGAATATTTTGGCGCGGGGTCTTAAAGATGCGCTGGCAGGCGGCAAGACGGCCCTCACGGAAGATCAGGCGCGGGCCACCCTGATGGAAGTGCAAACCGAAATGCGGAAGAAACAAGAGGAGCAAATGCAAATAGCCGGAGCTGCAAGCAAGAAAGAAGGAGAAGCATTTCTAGCCGCGAATAAAAGCAAAGACGGCGTCGTCACCTTACCCAGCGGCCTGCAATACAAGATCCTGACCCAGGGCACCGGTCCGAAACCGACACCCAGCGACTCCGTGGTCTGCAACTACCGTGGCACGCTCATCAACGGGACCGAGTTTGACAGCTCCTACAAACGCGGAGAACCAGCGACTTTTCCGGTGACCGGAGTTATTAAGGGATGGACCGAGGCCCTTCAACTGATGCCCGTGGGGTCGAAGTGGCAACTCTTCGTGCCGTCGGATATGGCCTACGGCGAGCGCTCACCCGCTCCACAGATTGGTCCTAACTCCACACTGATCTTTGAGGTGGAACTGTTGTCAATCCAGCCCAAGAGCGCGGAGGCACCGGCAGATAAGAAGTAAAAGGAAGCGAGGAAGAACCCGGACTCAGGGCGCCGGCCCTGAGTCTTTTTCTTTTTGGCTAACGCTTTATCAGGAACGGATTCCTTTCGCGCTCTTCGCCGATGGTGGTCAACGAACCGTGTCCGGGAACCACGAGGGTGTCGTCAGGAAGTGCCAACACTTTATCGTGCAGAGACTTGATGATTTTCTGCATCGATCCCCCGGGCAGATCGGTGCGGCCGATACTGCCGGCGAACAAGGTATCTCCGGCAATCAATTTTTTCTCGGTTGGAAAGTAAAGGCAGACACTGCCTTCGGTGTGGCCGGGCGTGTGAATCACGTCCGCGATCAGCGGCCCAACCTGCACCGTATCGCCTTCGCCGATGCTGCGTTCGATCTCTACTTTGCCGGGATCTTTCATTCCGATCCACGCCGCCTGTACGTCCAGCATCCTCAATAAAGCCTGATCATTCTGATTGAGGAGGATCGGCGCACCGGTGGTGGCACGAAGTTTCATAGCTCCGCCTACATGGTCGATGTGGGCGTGCGTGATCACGATCTGCTTCACCTTCAGATTGTGCTTCTGGATGAGCCCGAGAACGTCTTCAATATCATCGCCGGGATCGATCACGATAGCGTCGTGGGTAGTCTCGTCCCCGATCACAGAGCAGTTGCACTGCAGGGGGCCAACGGGAAGGATTTCGTGAATCATGGGGGAGAGCCTTCAGTCATCAGTCGTCGGTCATCAGCAAAACCTACGCGGGTTTGGCCTGGCTGACGCCTGACGACCGGCGACTGATGACTATTTCTGTGGTGCTGCGGGCGCTGGCGTTGGAGTTGCCGGCTGCGTTTTTGTCTGCGACGGCGTGATGCCTTGCAGGACCGAGCCTGAACTGCTGCCACCCCTCGAAGCCATTACAGAAAGCGTGATCGAGGTCAGCATAAAGATAATGGTGGACCAGGTCGTTGCCTTGGATAGGGCTGTCGCAGCTCCGCGAGGCCCGAATGCCGTCTGGCTGCCCATACCGCCGAAGGCGGCCGCGATGTCGCCGCTCTTGCCGCTCTGCAGCAGCACAACGATGATCAGGAAAAAACAAACAATCACGTGAATAATCGTAATCAGGATAACCATGCGTTTCCTATCTCAGCCGGATACGGCAGGAAAAACAAGAACTATGGTGCGGAAGGGGGGATTTGAACCCCCACGCCTTTCGGCGCCACCCCCTCAAGATGGTGTGTCTGCCAGTTCCACCACTTCCGCAATGTTTTTACAAATGCTTTCTCGGGCAGAGGGATCCGAGACTTCAATTCTCAGCGTTCTAAATCTTATCATGGAGGCACAGCTCGACAAGGAGAGCCCGACATTGAGGGGTTTGGTGGCGGCTCCGATTTCGCTTAGGATCAATTGGATACTGCAGCTTTTGATTTCATGGAGGGCGGAAGTGAGTACGAAATCTTCTTCGAGCGTTGAGGCGGTTCAAGGTGAGGAAACAATGCGTTCCAACCGTCGTCAGTTTCTCCGAGTAGCCGGCATTGGCGGCGTGGGATTGCTGGCCTCTAGCATGCCGGGCGCGCAATCGGCTTTCTCGCAGACACAGAAACCGGCGGCGCCGATCTCCGCCGACATGGTGGCAAAGTTGCGAGCCTCGGGCGCGACCGCTGTTTTAAAAACCGAGAAGCTTCGCGATCTCGTTTACGTGATCACCGGTTCCGGAGGGAACGTTGCGGTATTGACTGGTCCTGATGGCAAAGTCATGGTGGACAGCGGTTTCGGAACTTCGGGGAAACAGTTTCGCGCCGAACTAGCCGCGATCAGCAGCGATCCGCTCAAACTCCTCATCAACACCCATTGGCACTTCGACCACACTGACGGCAACGAATGGCTGCACAAAGCGGGCGCCACTGTAATGGCCCACGAGAACACCCGGCTGCGGCTCTCGACTCCGCAAGACATCGCCGCCTATCACCTGCACTTTGATCCCTCTCCGGCGGACGCATTGCCGCAGCAGACATTTCTTGAACAGAGCAAACTGTATCTCAATGGCGAGAGCGTTGCCTTGGAGCACTATCGGCCGGCCCACACCGATTCCGACATCTTCATTCACTTTCAGCACGCCAACGTGTTTCACGCCGGCGATACTTTTTTCAGCGGGTTCTATCCCATGATTGACGCGTCCAGCGGAGGTTCTATCAGCGGGATGATCGCGGCAGCCGACCACACCCTTTCACTGGTCGATGGCTCGACCAAGATTATTCCTGGTCACGGCTTGATGTCCGACCGTCAGGGCCTGCAAGAGTACCGGGACATGATGGCGGATGTGCAATCGCGGGTGGGAAAGCTTAAACAGCAGGGTAGAAAGTTGGACGAAGTGGTAGCCGCCAAGCCCACAGCCGACCTGGATGCCAAGTGGGGGAAAGGCAATATCACCCCTGACTTCTTCGTGACGTTGGTTTACACCACGCTCTAAATTGGTTGGCATCCTGAGCGCAGCGAAGGCCTTTGCATTCTGGCTGCTGGGCTCATCGCACCGTCAGTGAAAACGCAAGGTCCCTCCACTGCGCTTCGCTCCGGTCGGGATGACAATGCTGCGTAGGATTAATACTTAACAATCGCGGAGAAGGATTTCGGGTCCAGGCTGGCGCCGCCCACCAGGGCACCATCAATTTCTTCTTCGGACATCAACGCCTTCACGTTCTCCGGTTTCACCGATCCGCCGTACAGGATGCGTAGATTGGCTGCGAACTCGTCGCCAAAAGCTTTGGCAGCTTCACCCCGAATTAAATTGTGGGCGGCGGCAGCCAGTTGTGGCGTAGCCGTCTTCCCAGTTCCGATTGCCCAGACTGGTTCGTAGGCGACCACCAGTTTTGCTGCCTTCTTTCCAGAGATAGCGTGAAAGGCTCGCAGACACTGTCGGCGAAGTACGTCTTCAGTGAGGTTGGCTTCGCGTTCTTCCAGAACTTCTCCGACACAAACGATCGGCTCAAGGCCGCCTTCGAGAGCAGCTTTTAGTTTGAAGTTCACGATGTCGTCGGTCTCTCCGAAATGCTGGCGGCGTTCGGAGTGGCCGATGATAACGTGGCTGCAGCCGATATCGACCAGCATGGCGGGACAGATTTCTCCGGTGTATGCGCCTTCCTTTTCCCAGTACAAGTCCTGAGCGCCGATGGCGACTTGAGAACCTTTGGCGGCCTCAATGGCGACGTAAAGATCAATGTATGGCGGACAGACTACGATTTCGTCGCGAGAGTGACCAGCAACCAGCGGAAGAAAGTCATGGAAGAAAGCCCGGGTCTGATCGGGATTTTTGTACATCTTCCAGTTTGCGGCCATCACTTTTTTGCGAGGCATGGAATCCTTTCTCACCGTCTTCGCGGTCTTGTAGCGCCGGCGTCCCGCCGGCTGTCGCGGGGGCGTCTCGCCCCGCACGGAGGGCAAGTTGCCCTCCGGACAGCCGGCAAGATGCCGGCGCTACGCAACCCTTGTCGCTATTTCTTGTCCGTCAGAGCTTCTACGCCCGGCAGCTTTTTGCCTTCCAGAAACTCCAGCGAAGCTCCGCCGCCGGTGGAGATGTGTGTAATCTTGTCGGCAACTCCCGCCGCGTTCACGGCTGATACCGAATCGCCGCCGCCGACGATTGACGTGGCGCCAACATTCTCCGCAACAGCTTGTGCAATTTTGAACGTCCCCTTGGCAAAAGGAGACACCTCGAAAACGCCCATGGGTCCGTTCCAGACGATGGTCAGTGCGCGGCCAATCTCTTCGGTGAAAGCTTCGACGGTCTTGGGTCCGATATCAAGCGCCATCATGTTGGCCGGGACACCGCCAGTGGGCACGGTGCGCACGATCGCATTGGCGTCAATTTTCTCTGCTACAACGTGGTCCGTTGGCAGCAGAAATTTGAGTTTGTGCTTCTTGGCTTCTTTCAAGAGCTCGCGTGCCAGTTCAACCTTGTCTTCCTCAACCAGAGATTTGCCGACCGGCTCGCCCTGGGCTTTCAGGAATGTATAGGCCATGCCGCCGCCGATGATGAGGGCGTCAACTTTATCCAGCAGATTGCGAATGACGCCGATCTTGTCGCTCACCTTGGCTCCGCCGAGGATGGCGATAAATGGCCGCTCAGGATGACGCAGTGCCTTACCCATGTACTGTAGTTCTTTTTCCATGAGCAGTCCGGCGGCTGACTTTTGTACGAAGGTAGTCACGCCGACCGTCGAAGCATGGGCGCGATGCGCGGTGCCGAACGCGTCGTTTACGTAGTAATCGGCGAGGCCGGCAAGTTGCTTGGCAAACTTAGGATCGTTGGCTTCCTCTTCGGGATGAAATCGGAGATTCTCCAGCAGCAGGGTCTGCCCCTGTTCCAATTTTCCTGCCATCTCCTCGGCTTCAGGTCCGATGCACTCCGGGCAGAATCCTACGTTTTCTCCGCGTGCGAGTTCCTTATCCAGAAGCATGCGCAGACGTTCAGCCGCCGGTTTGAGGCTGAACGCAAGATTGCGTTTTCCCTTCGGGCGTCCAAGATGTGAGACGAGCACGAGGCGAGCCCCGTGCCGTAGGGCATACTCGATGGTGGGGAGGGTTTCGCGAATGCGAGTGTCGTCGATGACCCGGCCATCTTCGAGAGGGACGTTGAAGTCGACCCGCATCAGGACGCGGTGATTGTTCAGAGATAGATCGCGGATGGAAAGCTTTGACATAGCGGGCGTCCTTTAAGGATAGGGCAGCCGCTGCGGCGGCTTGCTGGGGCGGCATCTAGCCGCCCCACGCGGATGAGGGCACCCGCGCCACACAAGCTTACAGGCCCTTGCTTCCGATGTAATTGATCAGGTCGCGGACGCGGGAGGAATATCCCCACTCGTTGTCGTACCACGAGATCACTTTTACGCAGTTGCCACCTACGACCAGAGTCGAGGGCGCGTCGACAATCGAAGAACGGCCGTCCCCCTTGAAGTCAGAGGAAACCAATTCCTGTTCTTCATATCCCAGATAGCCCTTCAGCGAACCGCTCTCGGAGGCTTTTTTCAGCGCCGCGTTCACTTCTTCTTTGGTCGTCTTCTTCTCGACAAACACCACCAGGTCGACGACTGAAACGTTGGGCGTGGGCACGCGTATGGAGAACCCATCAAGTTTGCCGGCCAGGTCTGGGATCACGAGTTTCAAGGCCTTCGCCGCGCCGGTCGAGGTCGGAATCATGTTGATTGCGGCCGCGCGAGCCCGTCGCAGGTCTTTATGCGGGAAATCCAGAATGACCTGGTCGTTAGTGTAGGAATGGATCGTCGTCATGGTGCCGCTGACGATTTTGAAGTTGTCATTGACTACTTTGGCGATCGGCGCCAGACAGTTGGTAGTGCAGGAGGCGTTCGAAATAATGTGATGCTTCGCCGCATCGTATACGCCCTCGTTCACGCCGAGAACCACGGTGACATCCTCGTTCTTTGCCGGGGCTGAAATAATGACTTTTTTTACCGGCCCGCGCATATGTTTCTTGGCGTCAACGGCATCGGTAAAGTGGCCCGTGGATTCGACCACAACCTGGGCTCCGACGGACTCCCAGGGCAGCTTGCCCGGGTCTCTCTCCTTAAAAACTTTAAGGACCTTGTCGCCGATGGTGATGCTGTCCGCGCCGGCGGTGATCTTGTGCGGCAGATTGCCCAGGATGGAATCGTATTTCAGCAGGTGAGCCAGGGTTTTGGGGTCGGTAAGGTCGTTGACCGCCACGAATTCGATGTTGCTGTCATTGAGCGAAGCTCGGAGCACGTTTCGCCCGATGCGTCCGAATCCGTTGATGCCTACTTTTATCGCCATTTCTCCTCCGGGAGTTTACTTACGACAGTGATGGAAAACTCGTCAAACCTTTAAGTGGAATGAAAATGTTAACAGGGAATTGAAGAATGCGGCAAATGCGGAGGATATCCGAGGCTTAGAGACTTTGACCGCAAAGGGCGCAAAGAACTTCGCAAAGGTCGCGAAGAAAAGTGTTACGGCTTGACTTCGATCTCGAGATAAACGTTCTTGTGCCTGGAAAATATGTTGAGACGCGAGAGCCAGTATTTTTCCCCAACCGTCTTGCGTGCCCTGGGCCACGCTTCGGGGGGAAGTATCCGGGCCAATGCGGGAAACTCAGGCCCGGTGATTGCACCACGAATCGTGCAGGGAGCAATGCGAGCCTGAGGATTATTCCTAATCCGTTTCAACTTGCCTGAATCGTTGCGGGTCACGACGTATAGCCTTTCATCTTTTTCGCCGAACCAGACTGGAGTTTGAACAGCCGCACCGTTCTTGCGAAAGGTGGCGAGCGATATGTATTTCTGCCCTCTGATTTCTGGTGGAATCGGCATCTGGATATTGTAAGGCTTATGAATGTGTGGCGCGGGCGCCCCCGCCCGCGTGACAGGGAGCTGTCCTGAGATAGGTCGTCCGCCTTTCCAGAAGTCGAAGAGACTTGGGGCTATGAAGCTGGCGCGCCCACTCTACACAATCAAACCCTCCTTGACAGGCTTCTGGCTTGAGTCGAGAATGTGCGCGATTCCATGAGAACGTTTACATCGAGATGAAAGCAGGTGTGCTTTGACCTCTCCTACCCGTCGTGAATTTCTTGGTGGCGCGCTGGCATTGATGAGTGCTGCCGGTATCCGGCTGCCGATTTGGGCGCAGACTGCCGCGACCTTTGCAGGTAGTTCTTCCGCGGGACCACTTCTTCTTGGCGTTGATTACTATCCCGACCAGACGCCGGAGGCGCTTTGGGAAGAAGACTGTCGCATGATGGCGGAAGTCGGCTTCACCAATGTGCGCATCGCCGAATTCGCCTGGGCTCTGATGGAACCGGCAGAAGGCAAATTTGATTTTGCCTGGTTGAAGCGAGCCGTGGACGTGCTGCACAAGCACAAGATCGCGGTCATTCTAGGTACGCCCTCGGCGGCGCCTCCGCCGTGGTTGAGCGCGAAGTATCCCGACATTGTAGAAGTCAATGAGAAGAGCGAACGGCTGCATCCCGGAGGACGGCGCTTTACCTGTCCGACCAATCAGGTTTACCGGCGTCTGTCACTGGCAATCGCCAGCGAGATGGCGCGAACTTTTAGAGAGACGCCGGGCGTCATCGGATGGCAGATCGACAATGAGTTCACTCTCGGCTCATCCCAACGCTGCTATTGCAACTTCTGCCAGTCTGGATTCCAGAACTGGGTCCGATCCAAATACGGTTCGCTGGACAAAGCGAATCAGACCTGGGGAACAGTTTTCTGGAGTCAGACTTATACAGACTTCAGCCAGATTCCAGTGCCGTTGCCATCAGGCGGAGATCCCAATCCCGGTCTAGCGCTGGACTACGACCGCTACCAGTCATATGCCAATGTTTCGTTTCAACAAGAACAACTGGATATGCTGCGCAAGAGTTGTCCGCGGCATTTTGTTACCACCAACAACGTCGGCCTGGTAGACACGATCAACATGCCCGATCTTTACAGGAATCTTGATTTCGTTGCCTTCGACAACTATCCCAGCTTTTTCGACATGTTGATGGCGCAACAGGGCAGGCCGGGGTCTTCCGCTTTCGTTTCCAGTGCCATCCCGCTCGGTCACGACCTGGCGCGAAGCGCGAAGGGCGGAAAACCATTCATGATCATGGAGGAGCAATCGGGAAAGGCCGGGCAGAGCACGTTCTCTCCGCAACCGGAAAAAGGTCAAGTGCGCTTGTGGACTTATCAAGCCGTTGCGCACGGCGCCATGGGGGTCAACTACTTCCGCTGGGACACGGCGACTTTCGGAGCGGAGGAGTACTGGCACGGTGTCCTGAACCACGATCGCTCGAAGAGTCCCGCGTATGACGAAATCAAGCAGGGAGTAAAAGAACTCAAGGCGCTGGGACGCGAGGTCTTGTACTCCAATTATGTCGCGGATTCCGCCCTGATGTTTGATTACGATTCCAGTTGGGCCCTCAAAATTCAACCCGGCCATTTCCGGTTGGCCTACCTGGACCAGATCACGTCTTGGTATGGCGCCATTTCGGGCAGCCATTCAGGAATTGACGTCGTCGCTCCGGAAAACGATCTTTCGGCGTACAAGATCGTGTTTGCACCGGTCGCTTACATAGTGTCAGAAAAGCAGGCGGCAGGAATCAGAAGCTATGTGCAAGGCGGCGGAATGTTTGTCACCAGCTTCCGCCTGGGCGCGAAAACCGAAAGCAGCCAGATGGTTCGCACCCCTCTCCCCGGTCTGCTGAAAGATGTGATGGGCGTGACCGTTGCGGACTACGTTCCCATTTACTCGGCGAAGAATGGCGTGAAGTTTTCGTCCTCTCTGGCGGGTGCCGATGCAGAATGCAGTCTATGGATGGACGCCCTGCAACCGACCGGAGCGGAAGTGCTGGCATCGTACACGGCGGGCTCGCATGCCGGCGAAGCGGCAATCACGATGAACAGTTTTGGCAAAGGCAAAGCTGTCTACATCGGACCCGACCTGGACGGGACGAGTCTGGCTCGGGTACTGCGATCTTTTTCCGGCATGGTCGGCGTAAAGGCTCCGCTTGAAGCGCCGGCTGGAGTTGAAGTGACCGCAAGAAAATCAGGAAGCAAACAATGGATATTTGTTCTCAATCACACCGCTGCGGTCCAGAGTGTGAATGTCCCCGGCACAGTTACCGACCTGCTGACGGGCGAGTCGCATACGGGGAAAATTGAGTTGGGCGCCTACGGAGTACGAGTTCTGGTCGTATAGGGCGGGCGAGATCTGTCGTAATCGCGGACGCGAATAAGTGGTGTGGCGGGTCCACAAAGAGTGGAAGCAGTGGTTGCACAAAAGAGTGAAGTAGCGGTTCCGCAAAGAGCCGCGAAGCGGCGCAAGAATAAAGCCCGCGGCGCAAGCCGCGGGTAAATAGGAGGACGGCGGCGAGCCCCGAAGGGGCGAAAGATTAGGTTGTGACACAGTCCCGGGCGCTGTGCCCGCCGCTTTGAAGTTGATTTTGGTTTTCTTGAATAACTTCCCCAGGCTGTGCTCGCTGCAAATCAAAGTCAAAAGTGGCGGACAAGAGTGTCCGCCCCACACGTAAGCGAACCTCCAGGCTGGCTGCTTTGGTTCGTTTCCCACTGGCTGGATTGCCTGAGATATGTAGCTGTGTTACAAACCAGACATGCGCAAGTGGATGCGCGATCGTCTTAAGCGCCCCAAAAAAAGCGAAGAAGCTGGTAAGAGTCAGCCGGCACAGGCTCCTCTTCAGCCCGCCTATTACGACGCTGCCGATACTTCGACACCGGCAGCTCCAACTATAGTTTCCGAACCCAGAATCGTGGAAGCCGAGATCGAGACGCAGCCGGCGACCGAGCCTGCTGCGGTGGAAGACTCAGCAGAACCGCGTCCGGATCAAGCAGCGCGCCCGGGCGGAGGGACTGACCCGCGCCGGAGGCGACGACGTGGACGAGGTGGACGTGGGCGCGGCGGGACCCAGGCAGCAGCAAGAGCTGCAGCTAGTATCCCTGCTGTCGGTGCCACCGAAGATGCCACTCCGGTTGCAGCCTCGCTGTCAGAAACCGCGGGTGCCGAGCGAGCGACGCCAGCCGCCGCCCGAGCTTCCAAAGGTACAGTCGTTCTCGCGATTGGATTACCGGGATCGGGGAAGAGTTCGTGGTTCAAGCGCCACAACATCACGCCGCTATCGAGCGACATGCTCCGATCGCTCTTGTTTGACGATCCCACCGAGCAACGTTTTCAGGACCTGATTTTTTCTAACCTGCGGTCAATGTTGAAAGCCCGGCTGATCGCGCGCCGTCCGCTGAACTACGTGGACGCCACCAACTTGACTCCACACGAGCGCCAAAGCTGGATCAAGCTGGGACACGACTACGGCTACGAAGTGCAGGCCGTTTTCTTCGATGTTCCACTGGAAGTTTGTCTCGAACGCAATCACAAGCGCGAACGTGTAGTGGCCGACGATGTGATGCGGCGCATGAGCGCCAAGCTGAAGGCGCCAACGTTCGAAGAAGGCTTCTCCAAGATCACAGTAGTACGGGTGAAGCGCAAGGAATGATGGCAGCAGCGAACATCGCCGCCAATGTTGACCGTAAAGGCGCGTGCCCATAGAATCAGAGGCAGCGGATCCTTCCGCGTTCTCGCCGTGAGTTGCCCCCTCGTTCAATGGTAGGACAGCAGATTCTGGATCTGCTTATCGGGGTTCGAATCCCTGGGGGGCAACCAAATATCGCTTCTCCCAGCAAATAATTTCGGCACTACTCTGAGCAGTCCTGCCTGACATTTCTTTACGTTCGCTCCGCTTTCCGAAACTCCCCAAGTCTGTCTTGTGGAAAAGCATCCCCTTCATCAACTTGAATTTACAGATTTTTAATCGGGGAGTAACACGCTCTTCACGAGACCACCGTACGGTAACGCCAAAGCAGTCTTGGGGCGGCAGTCTATTTCCAAAAAGTTACTAGTCATCAAGGAGCGGCTAAATGTTGCAGCGATTGAGAAGGTCTGAAGCCCCCAGGAGGGTGTTCGCTTTACTTTTGGCGTACACCACCGTCCTGGGAACGATGCCAGCCTATGCGAACTCATCTTTTTCACGCACTGCCACCCCTATCAAGCATCTGGTTGTGATCTTCCAGGAGAACGTCTCGTTCGATCACTATTTCGGGACCTATCCCAATGCGCTTAATCCGAATGGAGAGCCGGCATTCTTCGCGCGGCCGGACACTCCGACAGTCAACGGACTGTCAGGGGCATTGCTGAAAAACAATCCGAATTTGCTGAACGCTGGGAATGGAACTGGAGCCTCAAGTCCTTTCCGTCTGGATCGCTCCCAGGCGGCAACCGCGGACCAGGGACACAACTACGGACCGGAGCAGGCTGCTTATCACTTTGGCTTGATGGATCTGTTCCCACTAAAAGTTGGGACGGCCGGGCCGCCACCCAACGCTCCGCCGCAGATCGTGACCACCAAGGGCCTGACGATGGGCTGCTACGACGGCAATACGGTCACCGCACTGTGGAACTATGCACAGCAGTTCGCCATGAGCGACAACTCTTACGGGACAGTGTTTGGACCTTCGACTCCAGGCTTGATTAACCTGGTTTCGGGTCAGACCAACGGAGTTACCAACACTCTGAACGGCACCGGAGGGAACGAAACCGATGGCGGCATGGGTTCACTGACCGTGATCGGCGACCCTGATCCGATCGGGGACGTGTGCTCGGCGCCTACCCGCGGACAAGTGCAGATGTCAGGCAAGAACATCGGTGATCTGTTGAACGATGCCGGCGTCACCTGGGGCGCATTCATGGGAGGCTTCGACCTGACGGCAACGAATGCCAATGGCACCACCGGTTGTTTGCGCAGCTCGACTTCGGTGTTCACGGGAACGACCGGAGACTATATCCCGCACCACGCGTTCTTCCAGTACTGGGCCAGTACCGCCAATCCAACGCACGCGCGGCCAAGTTCAGAGTCGGAGATCGGACACGACGGGACGGCCAACCACCAGTACGACATTAATGACTTCTTTAAGGCGTTGAAGAAAGGTGACCTCCCAGCGGTCAGCTTCCTGAAGGCGCAGGGTTTTCAAGACGGGCACGCCGGATATTCCGATCCGCTCGACGAGCAGACCTTTGTCGTGAACGTGATCAACGCACTGCAGAGGTCGTCCGATTGGGATGACACTGCGGTAGTGATCGCCTATGACGACTCCGACGGCTGGTACGACCATCAGATGGGGCCGATCGTAAATCAATCGACTAGTTCCGCTGACATGCTCACCGGCACGGGAACCTGCGGCGACGGTAGCACCGCCTTACCGGGAGCCGATACCGGCAACCTGCATGCTCAGGGACGTTGCGGGTACGGTCCGCGCTTGCCCCTGTTGGTCGTCTCTCCATGGGCCAGGGAAAACTTCGTGGACAACACGGTCACGGATCAAACTTCTGTCCTGCGGTTCATCGAAGACAATTGGCTGAACGGCGAACGCATCACGGGATCGTTTGATGCCTATGCCAACTCCATCGTTCAGCTATTCGACTTCAAGCACCGCAATGGTCAGAACAACCCGCTGTTCCTGGATCCTCTCAGCGGCCAGCCCGTACGCCACTAGACTCAGTCCGATTCTAGAGGCCGGTCGAATTTGCAGCTGACTGTAAAGGCATGGGGGAAATTGCTTCCCCATGCCCTCAGTCTTGTCTCAAGCTTTTTAGGTCGTGACGGTTTCGAGTGTCCGGATTCTTTTATTCCGGAAACTGGACACTGGAAACCTGAAACCCGAAACTGCATCTGGAGAACGATGACTCTAAGACTTCCGCCCATTACTCGTCGTGAGTTCCTTCAAAGATCAGGAATGTTGATTGCTGGAATGGCGGCCATGCAAGTCGACCCACACCGCACAGGCCTGATCGGCAGGCCGTTGCTTGATCTCAACGGGCTTGCGCGGTTTGTGGACCCACTGCCTATTCCGGCGATCCTCAAACCTGGCGGAACGCGGCCCAGCCCGGAGAATCCGGCATCCAGAATCCCTTACTATAAAGTCGCTATGCGGGAATTCGCAGGCAAGTTGCATCGCGACGTAAACCCAACCCGTCTCTGGGGATTCGGAAACACCTCGCCGGGGCCGACGTTCGAAACTCGCAGCGGCGAATCACTTCTGGTGGAGTGGGCCAACGAACTGCCGAAGGCACATTTTCTGCCCATCGACCACAGCGTGCATGGCGCCGACTCAAGCAAGCCGGATGTGAGAGCCGTCACCCACCTGCATGGGGCGAAGGCCCCTGCCAAGAGCGACGGCTATCCGGCAGACTGGTGGGTGCCGGGGAAGTCGGCGCTTTACTACTATCCCAATCGTCAGGACGCAGCCATGCTGTGGTACCACGACCACGCGTTGGGAATTACCCGGCTGAATGTGTACGCCGGACTGTTCGGTGCATTCATCATTCGCGACGAATTCGAAGATGGATTGAATCTCCCCAAGGGGAAGTACGAAATTCCGCTGACCCTTTTTGACCGCTCATTCGATCGCGAGGGCCAGCTCTTTTATCCCGTGTCGCCAGATGCCGATTCGCCCTGGGTCCCGGAAGTGTTCGGCGATGCGATTCTGGTAAATGGCAAGCTGTTTCCATATCTCGAAGTCCAGCCAAGAAAATATCGCTTCCGCGTGCTCAATGCCGCCAATGGACGATTTTTCCACCTGGCGTTTTCAAACGGACAGGAATTTCATCAGATTGGCACCGACCTCGGACTTCTGCCTGCTCCTGTGCCTTTGAAGAGTTTGCTGATCGCCCCGGGAGAACGCGCGGATCTGATCGTCGATTTCTCCGGCCACGGTGGAGAGCAAATCGTTGTCAGCAACGACGCCTTCACCGTAATGCAGTTTCGGGTGGCGAAGTCAGCAGTGGCGGACACGAGTTCGTTGCCCTCGAGCCTGCGGCCAGTCTCCAGGATTCCGGAATCAGAGGCGGTAAACAATCGCATACTGACCCTGGGCGAGAAAGATGACAAGGCGGCGAATCCAATGATGATGCTGCTGAACAA
>Ga0163162_10001540_pt1 | contig 21518 bp, 9 predicted proteins | sample S55metaG_FD_115310 | JGI IMG/M metagenome (GOLD analysis project Ga0163162, IMG submission 115310) | Switchgrass rhizosphere microbial communities from Kellogg Biological Station, Michigan, USA - S5-5 metaG | ecosystem: Host-associated > Plants > Roots > Rhizosphere > Soil | place: USA: Michigan...
GATGTACTTGGTCGGCACATCCGCTCCCAGGTATTTCGCTGCACCGGCATTCCTGTAGGCGTTGGTATCGCCAATACCAAAACTCTGGCCAAGCTGGCTAACCACACCGCAAAGCGCTTGCAAGCTCAAACCGGGGGGGTGGTGAACATCACCGACCCTGTTAAACGTGACTGGGTGCTGCGCAATACTGATGTGTCGGAAGTATGGGGCGTTGGCCGCAAGATGAAGCTCCATCTTGATGCCATGGGCATCAAATCTGCCATGGACCTGGCTAAGGCCGATCCTTGGACGCTCCGCAAGAAGTTCAGCATCGTAATTGAAAAGACTGCCAGGGAGCTGGGTGGTACGTCCTGCCTGGAACTAGACGAGCCCGATCCGCCAAAGCAGGAGATCTGCTGCAGTCGGATGTTCGGCAAGCGGCTGACGGAGCTGCCGCCTATCAAGGAGGCAGTGGCAACCTACATGATGCGCGCCTCTGAGAAGCTTCGCGCTCAGAATTCGTTGTGCAAGAAGGTCCGCGTGTGTATCCGCACCGGCATGTTCAATCCAGAAGAGGCGAAGTATGCCAATGGGGTGGTGGTGGATATGCCGTACCCGACTGATGATGTGCGTCTGCTCACACAGGCGGCGGTGAGTGCGCTTGATCGCATATTTAGGCCAGGTTTTAAGTACAGCAAGGCTGAGGTGATGTTGCTCAACCTTTGCCAGTCTGGGGAGTACACCGATGATCTGTTTGCTATATCTCAGCCTGCGGAGGCAACTCGGGTAATGACAGTGCTCGATCAGATCAACGGGCGGTGGGGAAGGGGAACACTGCGCTCAGCCAGTGTGCCGGTAGATCCTGATTGGGGAATGCGCCGCGAGATGATGAGTAGGAGCTATACGACTAGGCTCGATCAGCTTTGGTCGGTGGATTGCAGGTGAGGTCGAGACTTTATCAAATACTGTCACCTGTGAAAGGCGGGTAATGGGCTTTGCCGTCGACTGCAAATAGCATGCTGCGCCTCTGCGGATTGAGACTGATGCCGATTCCGGGGCGTTATTTCCCAAGTCTGCCCAATCCGATTATCCAAAGTTGTCTCCATCACGTTCGTAAAATCAATCCATGAGTCTGTGTAGATGAGCAATCTTCAACGTGCGTAGGCTGTCAGCATTGCCTGTTCGGTGGCAGGAGTATCAGTACAGCACCGGCCACTCCAGTGCTTCCAGCCTTGCTTTGACCGCTCTACCGTATTCAGGCTCGATCTGAATGGCGTAGGCAGCAAGTCCCATGAGATGGTTACGCATACCAGCAACAGCTGAAAAGCCTCGACGCTCTGCATGTTTCAAAGGGCCGACGTCCTCGTGTTCTAGGTAATGTAGGTGCATCCGGATTTTCATTCTGAACGCTCGAGTCAGTCTCGGTGCTTCCTGATGCACTTGTAGCCCCAGAACGACTTTTCGACTCCGTGGTGAGGCGATCGTAGTCTTGGCGAGGTTCGGGTTGAGCCCAAATCGCTGGAGGATCCTATAGACTTCATTCACTGTTCGACGAGCCTGCTCTCGATCGAACGCCGCGTCAGTTGTAGAGAGCGTCAAGTCATCAGCGTAACGGGTGTAGGTCAGTCCAAGCTGCTCGGCTAATTCGGTCATCAAAATGTCGGCTTCTCGCATCGCAAGGTTTGCGAGCATGGGACTGGTTGAGGCGCCTTGTGGTAGATGGCCAATGTTATTTGATGCGTAGTTGGGAATTTTTGATTCGGATAAGGGGGCTTTTCGGCGCCATTTGATCGCACGGCGTATGCGGCTGAAGTTACCGGTACGGGTGCAGAGGCGTGACAGTTCAAATGATATCAAAGGCTGGTAACCGAGGCTGCGGAATACCCTGTAGCAATCAATTTCCGAGATCGACTCGAAAAAGCGTTGAACATCGACCTTAATCAGCCAGCGACTCGCGCAGTGAGGTGTAGCCGCGTCAATTAGTCTGCAGTTCGGTGCGAAGGCTGTGCTGGCCGTATGAGGCCTGGCTTTAGCCAATACGTGCTGCGCGATCCACTGTTGGGCTACCGACAGGCTTGGAGGTGGAACGCAGATCACGCGAAATGAAGTGGGCTGTCCCGGTCGGCCGCGTTTTCTAACGCGAAAAATCTTGTAAGACTCTACTTCGCGAGTGACGTAATCTCGCAGGTGCTTATAAGGCACTTGGGTAAGATGGGCGAGGTGCTTGAGGGTCAATATTGGGGGGAGCGAGGGGTGAACGGAGACAGTCTTCTGAGAGGTCGTGATTGCAGCGTCCATCACAGAGGGTGCAATTTTGCTTGCACCTTGGGCTCGCCGGTAGTGTTGAGGCGTCCAATCCTTCATCTACTTTGACACCCGCAGGGTGAGTGCTCGCGCCGCAGGCAGAAGGCTACGCCACTAGGCTGTGGCGTGAGCGCTTAACCGTAAGCAGGAGCTAAGACATAGGGCAACAGTAATCTGCGCCCGGTGATGAGTTGAGAGTCCAACCCATCATGGCAGCAACATTCTAGGAACGTACGCCGGAGCTAGAATCTAGATTGGATGCCTCAACGAGGAAGGATAGTACGGTTCTGGTATCGAATTGCCAACATGTTTGGTTCTTTTAGCAACATGCTGCTGCTTTCTGGCGTGCGCGAGCTGACCATAACCTTGGTCGGTTAGCCTGCGTTGTGAGTCGATCCAGCCATATTGAGCCATTTTCCGGAGAATATTCGTTAGCTCATACGTTTTCAGGCCTGTTCGGGTGGCGAGTTCCCGGTCGTTCAAGCGGGAACGTTGTAACAGCGCGCCGAGCACCAGAAAAGCATGCCCTGTACCTATGTCTGATTTCAAGATTGCCTTTGACGTGGCCAAGCTCTTGTCGCCGAGGTTAGCCAAGCGAACGCTGATGCTCTCGGCCGTCAAATCAATCCCGAACACTTCCTTGCTGATACCGGCTGAAACCCGGGCAGGGAATAAAGGCGTCCAGGATTTTCTCTTCAGTTTTGAGGCCTTGTGAAACATGAGTGGTACGTTGTTTGGCGCTCCGTGTGCGAACACAAGCAGAGCTCCAGTGTTGCCGTATCCAAGGCTTGGGCCGCTCCAAAACCAAGGGCCGTGGCCTGGCTCTCCATCAGTGGGGTCGTAAGTGGTGCATAGCGTTTTCATCTGCTCGGCCACTTTGAGGGAAAAACAGTTGTCGATGGTGGGGCAGGGCAGAACAATATGTATCGCAGGTCTTGACGGATGTCTGGCTACAGAGCGCTCGCCAGATTCAGTAGCGGAGTACGCCATGACTGCGAACTTCATCAGTTTTCCTGACCACCGGCTGCGGACGGATCTCACAAGCCACGCCGATTCAAGATAGTTTGATGCTCGTTCACCGCTTCCAATTAGATCCGTAACGACCCAGAAAGCCCGTGCACGTTTTTGGCGGATTTGCTCCGGGCCGGGATGGTTTAAGAATTTTTTTGGATACTCCTGACAAAGCTGAGAAATCATTTGCGCAACTATGCCTTCGCTCCCAACCGAGGGGTCATAAGCTTTCGTTGGCTTTACCGCGTCAGGCCCCTTTGCGCCGGTGGCACGCTTGACGGCGCGTCGGGTTTGGCTGAACAAACGGTTCGGCTTACCATGGTAATGTCTAAGCTCGCGCTCGGCATACAGAGCAACGAAACCCTGTGTAGTTTCTGCTTCCCGCAGGAGCAAGGCACGCAGATGATCGATGAAATCATCTCGTGATACGAAGGCAAATGCCTCCAGCAGTTTCTGGGCGCGCGAGCGATCGCCAAGATTGAATTGCTCTAGCCAGGCGCGGGCCCGGGCATCACTGGCTACGGCGATTGGCTTGTCCATTGTTCAACGTGATCCTATCAGCCGAAGTTGTCTGCACTGGTATGTCAGGTGTCACAGGTTGTTTGATCGAGTGAGCATTTGGAGTTAAGACTCTAGACTCGATGCTTGTCCAAAAGCCTTTGAAGGCTCCAATGATTCCGAAATGTGTTGGGCTTGTTTACCACGCTCAACCTCTCGTAGGTGGAGGAGGGCATCCGCATTCTCGGGAGTTTCGTGAATCTGTTTTCAAAGCTGATTCTCGCACTTGTGGCATTCAAAATATTGGACTCTTTCGATATCCCTGTCACGAAATCACCACATTCATCGCACGTGACTGCATCCCAGCCTATGTCATAGCAGGCCACATCCCCATATTCCGTCGATGAAAAAGATCGAGAGGGCAAGGTACTCGCACTTTTGGTCTTCGACTTAATTCAGACCTACCGGCTAGCTAACCTTCCGAACTTCAGCACTAATGGCGATAAATTTTGCTATTTAAGCGTTTCAACATGCCCCAAGGGCTGAAAAATTGTGAGACCTATTCAGCAATATCCTCTTTTAGCTCATGGATCGCTAGGTAGCAGTAACAGAAAGTCCATCCGTTTCCTTGTCAGAAACAACCAGTTTCAATGTGAGTGAGGATTCATAGACTGGGCAAGGGAGCAACCTACTTCTACACCGATCACTTTCAGTATTTCTGATGTGTGATGGCGCAAATCGAGAGCGTGATGGCACAATCCGGGAGTAGGATGAGCCGTCTAGGGTTGATGGCTGGTAAATAAATTAGGATAGGGAGGTCTCAACTTTGCGTATCAACTATCTCAGCCCCCGGGGCGTTTTGGAGGTCGAGCATGCCGCGTTGCGCGAGCTCGAAGCGAAGTTATCCCGCGAATGGGGGGCGTACGCAGCATTTCGGTTGGTGACGCGAGGTTCCAAGCAGCCGCTGGACATTGATCTGCTGCTATTGACGACCAATAGAATACTAGTAGTCGAATTGAAGAACTGGTCCGGAGACATTACCTATTCGTCCGGTCAGTGGTTCCGTCGTGGCGCTCCTGTGCCGTCGCCTGTCGATACAACAGACAACAAGGCTCGCGCTTTGAAGCAGCTCATTCAGGAGAAGAGCCCCTCCCTGAAGGTCCCCTTCATTGAGTCGCTGGTGGTGTTGTGTCATCCAAAGTGTAGGTTGATCAACTTTCCGGACGAGCAGCGTCGCTTCGTCACAACGCTCCACGATTTCGTGCATGCGGCGTCCGATATAACACGCTACAAGACTCGCTTCCCCGACATTCCCCCAAAATCGACCTATAAGTCCGCAGACCCTTTACCCCACCGGCAGCAGTACAACGCCATTTTTTCGATGTCCAACCCTTCGGTGCTAAAGCGTCGCACTGTGCTGCATGGCTTTGAGCAGATTGAGGACCAGGCGGACTACATACATCCGCGCAAAATTTGGTCGGAGTTCTTGGCCGAGCACCAGGAGAGCCGAAGCTCTAAAGCGCTGTTGCGAAAGTGGAATTTTGAAGAGCTTGCGGCCGGAGGCACGTCCGACGTCGAGCGACAGACTATCGGTCTTCGTGAGCTACGCTTGAACGAGGCACTACGCATCCAAGCACCCGCGCTCCATGAGGACCTGCTAGAGCCGATTGGTTCCGCGACGGCAGACGACATCACCACCAACTTCGTCGAGGCGTACCGACTTCCTACGGGTATTGAACGTCTCTCCGAGCACTTGGAGCGCAGCAGTAACAAGAGCGAACAAGATCGACGCTTACTGGCAAAAAGTATTCTGGCACGCTTCTCGAAACTACACGCAATGGGGATTGCTCACCGTGACATCACCAAGCGCACGCTGTGGGTTCTCGAACCGTCCCGCGTGATTCTGTCTACATTCGCTGCTGCGCGCGCGCCTGAGGCACAGACCGTAGGCGTTCATCGGCAAGAGCTAGAAACCGGATCCATCGAACTGCCGGAAGACGAAGGCGTCGCTGCGCCGGCTCGCTCAGCTGATCCCTTTGTTCGCGACGTTTTCCTGCTGGGGGTACTGGTTTACGAGATGCTGGAAGGCCATGAATTGGAGCGGCTCAACAATGTACCGGTCTACGACGACACAGTTACTCTTGGAGTCCCAGCGCTGGCCCCCTGGTACGCCAAGGCTATGGACCTGGATCCTAAAACGCGCTACCGCAATGCTTCCGAGGCGCTCGACGCCTTGAATGCCTATCTGGCCGTCGATGCTGGGCCAGACATCTGCGCCGAAGATTTCGAAGGCTACGAGACTGATGTCAGTCCGATGACCCTCGCGGCCAAGCGAATGATCTCGTCCACGGCGACCAAGATGGTTTACGAGTCAGAGCATAACGGTGAGCGCGTACTAGTGAAGTGCTGGCCTCAGCTCAAATACGACCCTAAGTATTTAGCGCGCAATCTTCGCATGCTCGCCTTTCTCCAGAAAGCTAGGTCTATGCGGCAGTCAGGGTTCGATGCCTCTCCTGAAGTCGTGGATTTTGGCTTAAGCATGTTTGGTCTGATACTGGTCACGCGGTGGGCTGAAGGTCAAACGCTAACCGAGTGGCTGGCAAGCAACCCAGAGGGGCGGCACCGCGCACTTGTCGCGCACGCCGTGCTCAATGCGGTACAGCGTCTCCACGTCTTGGGACTGTCCCATGGGGATGTGAAAGCGGATAACATCATAGTATCTCAGACGGCGGAGGCACAGCTGCCGCAGGTCGTGTTGATAGACATACCAGACCTAAGCGCCGATGGAGACGAAGGTGTAACGGTTGGGACTATACCTTCAGCTCTAGATCGCGCATCCCCACTTTACCGTGACGCGTTTGCAGTGTGCACGCTTGTACTGACACTGTTGCCCGAGGAGTTTGAGGGTACGCGAAGTGACGTGAATCGGGCCATTGAGCTGACGGATATACTGCCGCCGCTGGACCTTCTGGCCGAGACGCTGCAGGACGAGCTTTACCCCAAAAAGCGCTCAATTTCGACATTCAAGGCAACACTAAAGCGCCGCGGCCGTAGTGGTTCTTCGTCTTTGGACCTGGTATCTAATAATGGCGAGTACTCGGTGCGCGCGACCCGTCATGCCGAGACTGGACACGTTCGATTCAACATCGTCGGGGTGCGGCAAGAGCTGTACATCAAGTACGACCCGAAAGAGGACGCTGTGCTTGGCTCCGCAGTTAAGGATGTCGATCACATCGATTTTGTCAGCGCCCACCGCAGCAAGGCCTTCTCTTTGAACGGAGAAATTCACGTCACCTTTGCGGAGGAGGCCAACGTCGCTGCGCTCGCCGGTTTGTTGTACGAGCTCTATCGCGCGAATGTCCTAGATGATCTGGAAGGCAATGAAACGGTCGCAGCACTCGGTACCGACCCCTATGCCCGCCAGTCCGGCAGCATGTCCTTGCAAAAAATATCGGCAACAGCGCTCTGGACCGCGCTGTCCGACACCGATGAGATGAACGTCACGAAGATTACGGTGCGACACGGGGCGAAGCAATTCTCTCCGGATAGCGAGGAGTGGATCATACCCTTCGACTGCGAGGCGGGCGTACTCGATTTTTCGGAGGGCGAAGGCATCGAACTGATGGAGCGCGGTGTGGATCCAATCGATGGCAGCGACCGATGGTTTACTGTCGGCTGGGTCTCGCCCGACCTCGGACGCGACGTAATGCGGGTGCGTGCCAGAAACATGTACTTCTCGCCGAAAACAGGAGACATCCTGTACGTCCGCGGCACCCTCGAAAAAGTGGCGTCTGAGCGGCGGGTCGCAGCTATGAAGCGGGTGCTCGCTGGCGGAGGCCTCATCCCTTCGCTTGTTGACTACTTCGATCCGGGCAGCGAACGAATGCCTAAGCGCCACGCCACGATTGACTTGGGTGACCTCAGCAACTACGACCTAAACCCCTCCCAGGAAGAGGCGTTGCGGACCGCTCTGTCCTATGGCCCTGTTTCACTGCTGCAGGGGCCGCCAGGAACAGGGAAGACAAAATTCATTGCTTCGTTTGTTCACCTGCTGCTGTCACGAGGGCTCGCTCATAACATTTTGCTGGTCAGCCAATCGCATGAGGCTGTGAACAATGCTATGGACAAGGTGGCTGGTTCGCTGCGTGCGTCGGGTATGGATGTGCCCATGGTGCGCGTCGGCCTTCAATCAATGGCATCGCCCGGACTTCGTAACATCCAAGAGGACTCCCTGCGTCAGCGCTATCGCGAAAGTTTTGACGCCGAAATCACGGATCGTGTACGAGCGGCGGGGATAGCTATGGGACTTCCAGAAGACTACGTGCGCTCCGCAACGAAACTTCACATCACACTAGGCCCGATGCTCCAAAGCATTAGCCGCCTCATACGCACGATAGACGAGTCCGGTGGTAAGGACACTTCGGCTAAGGAACATTTACAGCGGCTCATGCGGGTGTTTGTTGAGGTAGCGGAGCGCCAGTTCGACATCCTTGCATCGACTGGCAATGATGCAACCAACCTACGTGATTTAGTGGGCAAGAAACTTGAATCGTTGGCTTATCAGCACGGTTCGCCAAGCCCAGCTAAATGCGCTCGGCTGGAGCAGATCGTTAGCCTATCGATGGAGTTTTCCCAAGTGCTACGCAACCCGCGATCCAACTACACTGCGTTTCTCGCGCGCAGCTCCAGTATTGTGGCAGGCACCTGCGTAGGCGTTGGTAAGCAGGCGTTGGGCATCACGGAAGTTCCTTATGACTGGGTCATCGTCGACGAGGCCGCACGGGCATCTCCAATGGAGCTCGTTATCGCTATGCAAGCGGGAAAGCGCGTGCTGCTCGTGGGCGATCACCTACAATTACCTCCGTCGTACCCTCGCGCCGTTGAGGATCAAGCGTCGGCTCTACTGGGAATGTCGCGCAAAGACTTCCGGCGGATGAACAATTTCCAGCGAGCGTTCTCATCGAATTACGGCCAGTCGGTGGGAAGAACGTTGCGCGTGCAATACCGTATGGCGGAGCACATCAACCGGCTCGTATCGCACTGCTTCTACGCAGATGCTCTTGAGGTCGGACGTGCACCTCCTGGAGCGGAGTACGAGAAGCTGCCCTCATTCCTTGCCTCTCAGGTTGTGTGGATCGACACCCAAGATCAGGGCCGTGAGGCCTTCCACCGTCCTACGGGGACGCACGAAGGTGCGCTTGTGAACGAGCAGGAAGCCTTGGCCGTCGTGGAAGTAGTTCGGGCAATCCTTACCTCAACTGAATTCTTGGAACACGTCCAGTCGAAAGACGGTGATCATGAGCCGATCATAGGCGTCATCGCCATGTATTCCGATCAGCGCGACATGATCCGAGAGAAACTCGAGCAAGCGGAATGGGCATCAGGGCTTCGTCACTGCTTCTCAGTGGGTACAGTCGACAGCTATCAGGGTAAGGAAAACCGCATAATCGTGCTCTCGGTGGTTCGCAACGACACCCGCGAGAACGTTGGATTTTTGAGCGACCCAGAACGCATCAACGTGGCCATGTCTCGATCAAAGGACCGCCTGGTGATAGTCACTTCCTCGGCCATGTGGCGTTCTCGGACGGGAACACCGATGAAAAGCGTGCTCGATGAAGTCGAACGTCTCTCTGAGAAACAATTGGCGATGTTCGTGCCATCCAAAGAACTAAAGCGGAGGCTGTCCAATGCGTGAGCGTTTCAATACTGTGGCAGTAGCGATTCCGGCGCAGCTTTTCAACGTCCGCTGTCATGTCTCCATTGACCGTCAGGTTCCCGTCATGACGGACTTCGCGGTGCGATTGCTGCACCTGAGCGGCCCTCTGGAAGTTGGCGCATTACGGGAGTACTTCGGCCTGTCCGCGAGCGAGGTACGGAATCTGATTGAACTCTTGCGAGAAGAAGGTCTAGTCGGCGAGACCAACGGCCGGATCTCACTTACCTCCTATGCTGAATCGCGCTTCGCGGGATCATCAGACGGAATGCCTCGCTTCACAAGGATCGCTGAGCGGCAAAGCCGGCCTGTCTTCGAGCTATTAAGTTACACGCCATTGCCAAAGGCGCTCTCCAGTAGCTACTGGGACAACACCTTGGAGCTGAAATGGAATACGGACGATCCCACCGCAGGCAAAACAATTGATAGGGCAGAGGCCGCATTTCATAAGCATTTCCTCGATATCGAACGCTTTGAACAGGAAGATGAAAATAGGCGAGCTTACGCCTGTTACAAGGTCGACGAGATCCGCGCTGGGCGGCCGTTTAGCGTCCCACTTCCCGTCCACTTCGAAGTAGACGTCGAGGGTAATGTTGCGTTTGAGATCGACACCCAGCTTGAGCTTCTGCCTGAATCACTGCGCTCGCAGGTGCGGACCATGACATCTGACCGGATCGCAGCCCTCTCAACCCGAGCCAACCACTTGCGCACTTTCATCGAACACTTCGACGACGAACTGCTCATGCGGTATTTATTGGCGCCACCGGCCAGCGGGAACAGGACTGTGTTGATTAAGCCCGATGGGCGGATCGGACTGCGCAAAGATCAGGTGATCGATTTCGGACGCTATATACATGATGTGCATGGCCAGGCGGACGGCGAAATTTACGATGCAGGGAATAGTCAGGCGCTTCTCGGCGCCCCCTACATGCCTAAATGCCGGTCACGTCTCTTGATTGGGCTGAGCAAGGCGCTCGGTGCCTGGAAAAGAAGGACGAACATCGAGCGACCTGCGGCCATCTTCTGGGCGATCCCGGACTCGGATCTATGGGGACGCACCAGCCTTGTTCGCGATCTAATCCACGAAATCCAGGCTGCACTGAAGGAGAGCATCGGTACAACGCTGGAGTTCGTTGCCATTGCACCCTGCCTTCAAAACGAAAACCAAGATCAACTTGTAAAGCGCGCCCGCCATCTGCTCGCTGCAGGCTTCGACCGTGTATTCCTGGGGCCATGCCAACTCAAGCAGGAAAGCTTTGAAGTTTTATTGATCCCTGGGATCTTTGGTGCGGCGACATATCAATGGGCGGTACCAAGTGCCGACCGATATAACGTTCCCTTGGGGTTTGTGAGCCAGTCCGATCTGAAGTTGCGAAAGATGGTGGAGTTTACTCAGGCCGCCCTGGCGTCTTCGCTCTACGGCTCAGGTCGGGGAAACGGCATCACTCCCGAAGGACGCAGGTTTTGGTTCAAGGACGCAGACGTGAGCGATTTCTCTTTCCTTGATCGCTATATCACTACCCCACGAGCCCCTGATGAATGTATCTAGCATTAGTGTTCATGGTTTGGCCTCCACATTGAGGCAGGTATAGGGTGGATCAGTCACTATTATCCACGCGTAAGCCTAGCCCTCCGCCGTAATACGGTTGCGCTGGAGTCCAATATAAGATCGGAATATCGACAAGAGCTAGCCCAGAACATGACTGAGTCATTTTCCCGCGACGAAATCGAATGCAGTCTCGCTGAACTACAGGCGCGCGTCGGCATCGCACTAGCCCCCTTTGAAGCTAACTCGGCGATGCACTGTCTGCTGGACATGCTGCGTGCTGTCGAGGAACTGATCAACTTACACACCATTGACTGGGATGACGATGGCTTCGAGAGGCAGCTTTTTGGGTTCCCTGTCATACGGAGTGCCGAGAGCACGATTCTGCTCAAGAGCATTCGCAAGACTCTGGCTACACGGCTAGAGCAGCCCATCGTTGATAGACTCACAATGTTGATCCTTCAGGGGGCTGCCATCGGTATGGCGTTTATACTCCATGGTCCCGTTGAGGCGGCGAGTGGCTTTCAGACTCTCACGACGATGATGGGCTACATGCAGTCGAGGCGACGGCATCTCGTGGGATTACTGCACTTCATTCCGAAAGCGTGTCGAGGGACCAATCTCATAAGAAAGGAGGATGCCCTCAACGTTTTCCTGCCCATTGTGGAGTTCAACGCAACTCCGATGATGGGGGCTCAGTATGCCTTGATGGTCAAAGACGCCCAGAAGTTGCTGGGTATCGCGGACGATGCCAGCGCCGAGACGGCCATGCTTAACGGGTTGTTTCTAGAACCCGAGCGCTCCTCCATCACCGAGATGCCCAATTCACCAGAAGCCTGCCAGATCCTAAAGGCCATGGAGCAAGTGCCGCCTGATCGCTTATTCTCGGCCGCAGAACTTAGAAATGACATCCTCATGTGTGAAGCTGTGTACGCTGAGTTCGACCTTAGAGGGACCGAATTCGCCGTTGCTGCATCCTTGATACGCCGCCTTTCCAAGGAGTTCATTGAGGACGACTATTGGATTCGTATCTCCACCAAAGATCTGGCCTGGCTTGCTGCGGAGGAAGGTGCAGCACTGTCTCTCGTGGCGGCATTAACTTGTGGTGCCGACACCTACATGGAGTGTCTTTCGAGTTACGCGCCGCTGGCTTTGATCGGAGATCACTATTTGTCTACCGTCACGCAACTGAGCCGATTCGCTTACTCCTGGCGGGCACGGATACTTGATCGCAATAAGCGGTTTCAGATTCGGGCGGGCTTCATGTTTGAGGATGTGGTCAAGAACGCGCTGGAGAAGCAGGGCTTCATTGTCCAAGACATTGTGCGCATCAACCGGCAGGAATTCGATGTCGTGTCGATGCGTGACGGTATTGTTTGGAATGTCCAATGCAAGAACAACTTCGTCGACCTCGCACGTGTCGACTCAGATGCTATCGCATTTGCCCGATACAATCGCCGCCTCGTGCGAGCATATGAGAAGGCTTTGATAAAGGAGCGCAGTCGTGAGCATCTTCTGAGGATTAAATTGGGCATCGAGTTCGTTCAGCACATGTTGGTCTCGCGTTTCCCGGTAGTAACGGATAACCCGCGTATCGTTGTTTTCAGTCGTATCACCGAATTCGCTGTACGGGCGGATGGTGTCCTAACGGCTTCCGAGGTTAAGTCCTCCCATGTCTGAAGACATAAAGAAAACTGCGATCACTGCCGCAGGTTACATGTATCAGAACCGGCAAGGCCTTAGGATCCTCTGCGACTGGCTTGATGCACCAGTTCGCTACATGAGGGTGAAGTTTGAGTGCGATGATGAGTCTGTCGCGCCGACGGGGCTAGATGACATCGTTGTTGAGCGCTCAGACGGCCTGGTTGACCTCCAGCAGGTCAAGTTCACCCCAGACCCAAACTTGCATCTGCTTTGCTGGAAATGGATGCTCGAGAAAACCGGCAAGACGGCGCGATCGAGGTCGATGCTGCGTAAGTGGTTCGATGCCTTCGAGGCGCTAGACCCGGCGCGCACTGGAGTGCTCTCGTTGACGACTAATCGTCGACCGGACGCCGATATCGAAGCTTGCCTGGACGGCGGCAAGATCTCTTTCGCCAAGATCCCAGAACCCAGGCGTTCAGAGGTCATCGCCGAACTTGGGGGGGAGCAAGACTGCCAGACGTTCTTCAGCCAGCTGCAAATTTGTCACAGCGATAAGGGGTTCGACACGCTGGAGCAAGAGGTCGATGCACGACTTCGCAAGCATGGCACTCTTGAGGGTATTGCTACCCTCAAGAACATTGCGTTGAACTGGGCAACGCGGAAGAACCTCCCGCCCCCGGATGGCTGGATCACGCTTGAGCAAGTCCGCAACATCCTGCGGTCGACGCCGCCGGCACCTTTGCCTGAGGACTTCGTTGTTCCCCCGGGTTACGAGGTGCCTGACGAAACATTTCATCGGGAGTTCGTCCGTGACGCTGTCGGCGCTACGGGGAGCGCGATCGTGCTCACAGGGCCGCCAGGCCGTGGGAAGAGCACATACCTGAGCGCGCTGTGCGACACACTTGCCGAGCGCGAAATCCCCACGGTCCGACACCACTACTTCCTCTCGACGACGGAGCGGGGGAGCGACCGATTGAACAGCTACGTTGTCGAACAGTCCATTGACGCGCAGATCAAACGGTTTCATCCCGATGTTCAGGCTCCAGCGGGCGACCTGCGCTCGCTCCTTGAAGCGTGTGCTTCACACTACAAGAAACAGGCCAAGCCATTCGTTTTTGTCCTGGACGGATTGGACCACGTCTGGCGCATTAACGCTCAGGACAAGCGGCCGCTGGACGATGTGTTCTCCCAAGTGATCCCATGCCCAGACAACATGGTGCTACTCGTTGGAACCCAGCCTGTGGACGACGCCCAGTTGCCTACGGATCTGCTTGCCTTCGCGCCTAAGGCCGAGTGGCGCACGCTTCCGGCGATGTCTGAGAACGCAGTTCTGTCCTATTTACGAAAGGCGTTTCAGGAAGGCAGGCTCACGATTGGCTTCGAGGGTGAGGATGGTGCGGATGCGCAACTGCAGGAAGCTGCAACCGCGCTTCGCACGAAGACCAATGGCCATCCTCTGCACGTCATCTATGCTACCGCGGAGCTTGAGCATGCCGGTCGCAGCTTGTCGAAGTGGGATGTCGAGCAACTGAAGGGAGACTTAAGCAAGGATGCAAAGTTTTACTACGCATCGCTTTGGGAAGTCCTTCCTCCAAGTCTCAAAGACACACTGCGGCTGGTATGTGCCTTCTCGTTTTTCTGGCCTAGGGCTGCATTCGGAGAGATCGCAGCGAAAGTCGGCGCGGCGGGGCCAGAAGTCGCGAAAGTGGAGCATCTGCTTCACTCATCGGCGGCAGGCCTGAAGGTTTTCCACGAAAGTCTGGCGGTATTTGTGCGTACAACCGCAGGCTACTCCGACCGCATTAACGAACTGATGCCTGCTGTGGCAAGCTGGTTGGAAAGCACTGCGCCCACATCGCTACGCGTGAACTGGCTGTGGACGGTTCAGGCGAGGATGGGGGATCCCAAGAACCTTATCACCGGCCTCACCCGCGATTGGATCATGCTCCGCCTGGAAGAGGGATATCCAGAGTCGCTCTTTGATACGCTGCTGTCCGATGCCTTGGTTGCAGCGCTGGACACCAACGCGTTCGCTGATGCCTTTCGACTAGAGCACCTCAAGGCGCGGATGGTCGGTGGCAGTCAGTACCAGATGCAGAACGACGACACGGCCAGGCTGATCTCGTACACGTTGATTCTGACTGAAGAGGAGGGTGTAGTGCGAGAGGCTATTGCCTCTAGACATGAGGCAGACATCTTGCGGCTTGCCGCACTAGGACTGGCGCTGCATGCTCGGGGCGACAAGATCGTAGCCGAGGCTTGTGGTGAAGAGGCCCTTCGTCGGTTCAGAGGTTTGAGCCGTTTCTCCAGCAGGTACTCGACGAGCGCCGGCTCAGATGAATATCAATTCCTCATCGAAGCATTTGCGCGCCTTGGTGCCATCGGCGCGACCCCGGCAGCGCTGGCTAGGCTAGTTTCTGAAAACGGGCCGTTCGTTTGGATGCCGCGAGTCCAGATGCTTGTTGAAGAAGGTAATTTGGATGACTTGATGGCGGCCGCTGCTTCGCTAGCTTCTGGTGAAAGCAAGAACATCATCAGCGATGCGTGCATCCGTGCTGCGGCGACCGCTGGAGTGAGCATCGCGGAGCGCGATGACTTCAACGAACTTGAGCGAACCCCCTTCGTCGCTGCCTTAGAGGCGGCTCATACGCGGGCCTCGAAGCCGTTGAATGGGCCTATCCCCATTGAGTGGCTCAAGGGCAACTACTACGAGCGCAAGGAAGATCTGGCGACACTCGCGCACCACTGGTTTTTCAGCGCCGTTCAACTGAGCCTGTGCATGGCTGCGGAAGGTCAAACTGCCTTTGAGTTCGTGCGGGCTCCCGTCTACGAAGACCGGAAGAACATTACCGACTTCCTCAACGCGCTGTCTGTGGCGGCGGCACAGGTTGCACACCATTGGTGGCGGGGGGAGTTCGTGGACTTCCATGAGCTGTTCGAGTTGCTCAAGACGGTGGAGTTCAGGCGCTTCAGGCAAAGCCATGACGCGAGCTCTGCAGCCGAGGACTTTCGGAGCGCGCTGCATCGCATTGCCTGCGACATCCGTCTGGGCAGTATTCTGTTGGACCACTTCGACGACGTGGCCCTGACCGACGAAACCATGAAGGCGGCGGGACAGCAGGCTTGGTTTGACTGCGCGTCATTCCGCACTCAGTACGCTTCCGGATTGTTGACTAGGATGAGCGACGATGCGGCGGCTGCGTTCGTTCAGTCCCAACGTGTCTTGCTTGATGCAGAGATTCGCCAGGAAACCAGCGTTCATCTTCAGATGCCGCTCCAGCTATGTGCTATTGCGTTAGCTCATGGCTTGAACTCCAGCGCTCGCGAGTTGTGCAAGCAGACGTGGGAGCTGACAACCGGCTATGCACACCGCAAAGATCCTACGCTGAACAACACGGTCGACGCCATCGGCTATTTGGTCGAGGTTGCCCCGATGGACGCTCGACGTTTGCTCAGCGTTATCGCGCCTCAGGTCCACCACGTTTTGGACTACACCGATGGGAAGGGCACCAGACATGTTCTGGCGGCCGCCGACCGACTACTTGCGAAGCTGAAACCGTCAGCTTTGGTGACTAAGTATGAGGAGCATACTCACGCCGGTGATTGGTCGCAGGCAGAAGACAGTTTGCGGGAATACGTGGAGCAAGGTGTCAGGGATGGTTGGCCGCTTGACGCGTTGATGCGAACCGGACTGCATCCGGAGATCCATGACGCTCTGAGTAGAATTGCACGAGAAGGCAGAGAAAGCGCTGGGGAGCGACTTCGAGTACTTCGGGAACATGTCGGCTGGGACATCGGAGTGCTGCAGCGAACGGAGATTACTGGCAGCGATAGCGAAAACAAACCATACACCGGAGATGTCACGACTTTTGCGCCGGAACAAATCGGTGAGCTGCTCGACAGCTTATCAGCCAGCTACAACGAGCAGCTGACGCTTCTTCGTACCTGGTATCAGCATTGGGAAACGGCTGGGCAAGGAAAGCGACTTCTTACCGCACTCGACGGTTTACTTCTGTCGGGAGAGGGCAGGCGACGGGGCGTTTTGGAGCTGTCTGATTTGGCATTTCATACTAAACGCAAGCTAAGTGGCGCAAAAGCGGCATGGAAGTATCTCGTTCAGGCGCACATTCATAACGGTGCTTGGATCGGATTCATGGAGAAGGAAGAAAAGACCCGCAGCAGACTCGATTTAGTCGTCAAGCACTATCCGCAGCGCTGCGACGAGTTCGTCACCGAGACGACCTACAGCATGTTCGGTGACCCCGAACCTCCACGAGTGGCACCTAACGAAGTGATGGTCTACTTCTATGCACGACAAGGGCGCATCGCAGAAGCTGTGAAATTTGCCGAGACGATGGTTGACTGCGTCGTTGAAGACACTCGTACTCTACCCTTGGAAAAACCACGCTGGGCTGTCGAGCTAGTCCAACTCGAAGGGACGGAAAACTGATGGACGAGCTTCGCATCCTCATTGCCAGGCTTGGTTGGCCGTCGACATCTGCAAGGTGGTGGAGCATGCAGGCGCTGGCAGCTCGATTAGGTGAGGCTGTTATAAGAGATGAGACTGAGTACGCACTACTTCAACAACTGAGCTCGCGCGAGCTTGAGGCCGAAGTGGTTGAGGTACTGTCTATTTTCTGGATGGCAGCGCAAGCGCACGGCTACTCACCTAGCCTCAAGCTGGCTGAAAGCATCCCGAAATCATCAATACTTTCGGACCTGCTACTGGAAAGCTTTGGTATGTTTGCCGAAGACGACGAAGAACTGGAGGAAGCGCCCGACGACTTCGAGATTCCCCAGGACTTTGATGGTGTGCAAGGCTCAGATCTACCTCGGATGTTCCGGACTTCTATGGGCGAGCTCGAAAGCCGCACTGGTTTTCCATTCGTCCGGCAGATGGCTTTTGAATGGGCGGAGAATCGATCCGCCTACCCGGACGCCCCATTCCAAGGAGACCCTTGGCACTTCTCGCGCCCCCTAGGCGACGGTTTCATCGGACAGCTCTCCTCGCGGACAGCCCTTCGCGGTATCTCGGCATACCTTCGCACATTAGCGGTGGCCGAAGAGTTCTGGGGCATGCCAACGAACCATTCGGAAGCAAAGGCTCTCTTGGCTTTGCCTGTTCATCCTACCTTGGCCTTGCTCAGACCTCAGCGCCCAGATTGGTTCCCCGAAAAAACTGACTTCGACGGCGGTATCGAGGCTATGGAATCATCTGTACGCGGCATGGTTGCCCGCCTAGAAGCAGCACGACCTGATGACGAACTGATCGCTTTCAGTTCACCAATAGTTATTTCGATGGGGCGGTGTGTAGAAGTTTCAATCGTTCGGTGGTTGCAAGCGGACGGTAGTAGCATCGCCGACGCTGACTTAGCAGCACATCTAGAAGGTTTTTGGGTCAACGGGAGGGTGCTTCGTAGTACGTCGCCTGAGTCCTTAAGTACGACAACCGTATTTGCCCCGCCTCCGCTAGGTAGGCTAATGGATCAGCAGTGCAAGGCTTGGCCGCTTGCAGTGCCGCTTGATTTAGACCGTTTAGGCTATCTCCAGCACGACCTATATCCTGGACGGCTCTTCCTTCCCACACTTCCTGGCACCGACCGAGCCGAACTTACTCCTAGTGGCGGGCAATTGAAGGTTAAGGTAGACGAGCAGGTAATCGCGGACCTCTGTTATTGGAATGCCGGTTGGGGGGCTGCGCGACCCATTCAGTTTAGTGGTAACTGCGGTACCGCACTCATTTCACGGGGCACGGGTTATCGGGAAGGGGCTGTTTCGACGGAAGGTACAGTGCGCTCGTTCTATCTTTGGCAAGTGAGAACGCTGCACCGAGTCAATACTTTTGACACGTTTAATCAAACGCTTACGACTGGAGCTATGTTGACCTTGGTTTAAACAACACCCCTGCGGGTAGGCGCGTACCTATTGACGTCTGAAAAAGTTGTGGATAGGTACCGACGCGATCAACGTCGAGAGTTAGCCTTGGAAAACTTTATCCAACAGGTATCACTAAGTGTCATACGCATCCACCGAAGCGGTACAGCAATGCGAAACCCTATTGCGCACGATGTTGGAGGATCTCCAGGCCAGGCGAATCTGGCCTAACGTGTGCAGTATTATCAATGGCATGCTCAAGCGCCGCATCGAGCTTATTGAGGTATACGTTGAGGTTCATGCCTCGCTGACTCAAGCTCCCAGAGCTCTCTACATGTTCTGGGATGTCTTCCTCCACTCGGCTGACGGCTGGAACCCTCAGAAGAACCGCGCGGCGCGGCAATACCGCGAGGAATTAGTAGGGGTCAACCGTCGTATCAGCGAGCTCGCTGACCAGTTGGCGGCACTGTTGGATCGGCGCGACACAATCCACAACTACACGGGCTTCAGGTCGAATACGCAGTATCACATCCTGGATATTCTGCACGAAGCGTCGGAGCACAATGGTCTTTACGATAGTTACGTGAAGGAAGACGTTGAACGTCTCCAATACCAGTACGACCTGAAATATTGGCCGCCATTGAGTGAGGTGGTTCAGGCGATCAGCACCGATGCTGAGAGGGCTGAGGTCACCGCCGCCGATCCGGCTACTGCGGCTGCCACGGAAAGCCGGAAGTCTGGGCGTTCGGATTTTGTGAGGGCGTTGATGGCCCGACTTGATGACAATAGGGTTAGGGAGTGTGGCTTCATACCTAATGACTTCGCGCTCTCCGACAGCGGTATGGCCTCGCTCGTCAATTGTGGCCTCGACTTGGCATCGGATGAGCTGGTGGACGCTGACTTCATTAAGCGGTTTCGGCAGCGACAGCGTCAGGCGAGGAATGCCTGAGTTGCATTCGGGCCAGCTCAGCATTTCAAAGGTTGATGCGACCGAGTGTATGCATGAATGCTGGCCCGGTTAGGGCGCTATGTGTACATCATCGTCCTTAATGCTTGAGTTCGAAAAGTGTGCTCGCAACAAGCTAACCGAAATTATGAGGCATACGTTGCGTGCTCGGCGTGAATCGTTATCAGGGTGAATTGAGCTCTCGAAACCAAATGCACCAGGTGAAGGATTGATCAGCAAGAGAGTGTCGGACGGACGCTTACGACGAAATTGCATAAAAGGAACTGTCCTACAAGCATTTTTGCTGGGCCTCTGCAAACATGTTTGAGCTCACATTCGTGTGGGGTAGTGCATTTTTGAAATTGCGAAGCAGGATGAGTAAAAAATGGAAAGCAAGGGATTCGCTGGACGTATAGGGTATGGTTTTGGACGAGTTTTGAGGGCTTACACACAGAAAGAGGCATCGGCGACTGACTGGTTAGTAGAAAGAGGTGCCCCTCGTTTTCTTACGAAATTAATGCTCTGGATTATAAAGCTCGGATTACTTGGAGCTCTCCTGTGTTTTGCATTTTGGATTGCATTGCCCTATCTCGTCTTGGTTGTAGCCAGTGCGCTGCAACGCCGTGGAGTGATTTTTCCTGAGCGAGCCAGTGGCGGTGACGGATGGCGTCACGGCGCCTCCGGCTACGGCGATTACAGTGGAGATCAGCGCATAGATGCTGGCAGGTTTGACGAGGAAAGTTGAATTTCAACCCTTACCTTTACTCGATAGCCTTTGCACCACACTAGCGCCGCTTGATCCAGCGTCTTCGGCGCCTTTCGAAGCTTGCCTTAACCCGTCAATTGAATTGCCAACTCTGAATCCTGCAAAGCCCAAAGCGCCGACCCAGAAGGTGGGCAATACGATAAATAAAGCTGCCATAACATAGTTCAACAGCATGTCTGCCTGCGTGTTGTTCATGCCCATCAGCGGATTCAGTGTGGAGTGAGGCGAGCTGACTCCATATAGCGCGTCCAGGATGGTGGTATCAATCCAGCGTGCGATCTGCAGCCAGAAGTCGACGAAGATCATTGCGAACTGTACGACGGAAATGGTGATGGTTGCCTTCAAGTCGTAGGTGCTGAACATCAGCACCAGTGGGATACAGATCACCAGAGCCATCTTGAGAGCAGCGAGCACCATAGGCAGTGCCTGACGTACAACGTCCATCGCTGGAAAGTACGCCAGGGTACCCACCGTCAATCCAACGGTTCCTGTCACACGACTCATGTCATTGAACAGTGAGCCCCCGGCCTGTCCACCGTAGTCGGTGTAAACCTTGCCCTGGGTCATCCTCTGACTACTCGGCGAAACCACCTGCCGAATTATTGCGTCGTTGACCTCATCTTGGGACATGAAGCTGGCCCAGCGAATGAAGCGCTCCAGCAAAGTGCTGTCGACCTGGTTGAGCAATCGAGCGCGTAGGCCTCGGTCGCCGTCAGCCCACCACTGGCTGCATGTTGGGTAACCGCCGCCATTCTTAACTTGGGCGAGTCCCATGTCTCTAACTGGATCGTAGGGCCACTCCGAACGTGGTGTTCTTGAGTGGTAGGTGTCGTAGTAGCCTGATTGGCTGGAGAAGTACTTGGAGCCAATCCAATTGATATCGTTTGTCAGCTCGTCAGTGAGGCTCGGGCGATTCATGAATAGCTTTGCTCGGGAGTAGCCGTAGCAGTCATTGGTGAAGTCGGCGACTTCTTGGGCGAGCACCGGATCATGCAAGCGCGTGTTATTCACCTGCATACGCATCTGCCTGAGGTCAGTGCCGCACGGAATGGCCGCCACGGCTGCGCCGGTCACTGCTTTTGAAATCGAGTGCACAAAGAACCACCACACAGGCACTTGAGCACTTTGATTGTTCAAGGAGGTGAAGGATCGGCCCCACCCCGTGTCAGCAGGAGCTGGAACCTGGTACTGACATTGCTCGGAGCGGCTCTCATCGAACTGCAGCGTACTGAGATCA
>Ga0163162_10001541_pt1 | contig 21513 bp, 20 predicted proteins | sample S55metaG_FD_115310 | JGI IMG/M metagenome (GOLD analysis project Ga0163162, IMG submission 115310) | Switchgrass rhizosphere microbial communities from Kellogg Biological Station, Michigan, USA - S5-5 metaG | ecosystem: Host-associated > Plants > Roots > Rhizosphere > Soil | place: USA...
GGCTCGTGGCGGTGCGTGCAGTTGTAGAAGCGACATTCGCTCGCGTGGCGGCCGATGTCGGGCATCAACGCGGCCAGGCGATCGGCAGCGATGTGGCGCAAGCCGAATTCCTGGAACCCGGGCGAGTCGATCAAGGCACTCGTTCGCGCCGCGTCGAGCCAGTACCACTGGGTCGAGGTGGTCGTGTGGCGGCCGGTGTTGAGCGCTTGCGAGATCTCGCCGATCTGCGCCTTGGCGTCGGCGACCATCAGGTTGACGAGCGTGCTCTTGCCGGCCCCGCTCGGCCCGAGGACGAGCGTGGCCTGGCCCGCGAGCAGCGGCGCCAGGCAGGCGTGCGCCTCGGCGCCGTCGCGCTTCAGGGCGAGCTCGAGCACGTCGACGCCCATTGCGGCATAGGGCTGGAGGCGCTCGCGCGCCGCGGCGAACGCCGGCAGGTCGCGCTTGTTGAGGACGATGCGGGTCGCGATCGCCGCCTCGGCGGCGGCGATCAGCGCGCGCGCAAGCTGCGACTCGCTGAAGACCGGCTCGGCCGCGACGACGACGAGCAGCTGGTCGATGTTGGCGGCGAACGCCTTCGTCTTCCACTCGTCCTGGCGGTAGAGCAGGTTGGCGCGCGGCAGGATCGCCTCGATGACGCCTTCGTCGCCCGATGCCTGCCAGCGGACACGATCGCCGACGACGGCGTCGCTCTTCTTGCCGCGCGTATGGCAGAGGACGCGTGCGCCGTCCTCGCCCTCGACCAGCAAGCGCCGGCCGTGCCCCGAAACGACCCTGCCTTCGCGCGCCGCCGGCAAACCCTCAGCCGAGGAAGGCGACGAGGGCATCGGCTTTGGCGGCGCAGATGAAGTCGTTCGCCGAGATGCCGCCGGCGGAATGGGTCGAGAAGCGGACGACGCAATGGTCGAAGCGGACGGCCAGGTCGGGATGATGGTCCTCGACGTGGCACATCCACGCGAGGGCGTCGACGAACGCCACCGTCTCGAGCCAGCCCTTGAAGGCGAACCGCTTCTCGATCGCGCCGTCGGTGTGGCGCCAGCCGCTCATCTGGGCGAGGTGGTTGCGGATCGCGTCTTGGCTCATGGCGCTGGCGCGTGCCTGGCACTTCTGGGCAAGGAAATCGGTCATGGTGCGATCGGCTCCGATGGCCGGCCGACGAGCGCGGCGAGGCGCTCGACCGCCGGCGGGTGCGAATAGTAGAACCGCGCGTACAGCGGGTCGGGAGTGAGCGTCGAGGCGTTGTCCTCGTGCAGCTTGAGAAGGGCCGACGCCAGGTCTCGGCCGCTCGCGTGCGTCGACGCGAAGGCGTCGGCCTCGAACTCGTCGCGGCGCGACCAGCTGGCGAACAGAGGCGACGCGAACACGCCGAACACCGACGAGACGAGCAGAAGGAGGATCAGCGCGAGCGCGTCGTTCGGCAGCGTCAGGTTCGGGGCGACGCCGAGGCCGCTGTAGAACCAGGCCTGGGTCGAGAGCCAGCCGAGGAGCGCGAAGAAAGCGAGGGTGAGCGCCGCCATTGCGATCATGCGCTTCCTGATGTGGCGCAGCTTGAAGTGGCCGAGCTCGTGGGCGAGCACCGCCTCGACCTCGCCGTCCGCCAGGCGCGAGAGCAGGGTGTCGAAGAAGACGACGCGCTTGGCGCTGCCGAAGCCGGTGAAGTACGCGTTGGCGTGCGCCGAGCGCCGGCTGCCGTCCATCACGAACAGGCCGCGCGCGGCAAAGCCGGCGCGCGCCATGAGCGACTCGACGCGGGCGCGCAGCGGCGCGTCCTTCAGCTCCTCGAAGCGGTTGAAGAGCGGCGCGATGAAGCTCGGCACGATCACCTGCGCGGCGACGACGATCGCCATCCACGCCGCCCAGGCCCAGAGCCACCACGCGGTGCCCGCTGCGCCCATGATCCACAGCACGCCGGCGAGGAGCGGGATGCCGATCAGCGCGCCGATGGCGACCCCCTTGGCCGTGTCGGCGAGCCACAGGCGCCAGGTCACGCGGTTGAAGCCGAAGCGCTGTTCGAGGCGAAAAGTCGAGTACCACTCGAACGGCAGCTCGAGGATGGCGCCGACGACGACGAAGGCGACGATCAGCGCGACCTCGTAGGCGAGCGCGCCGGCGCGTGGCGCGACCGCGTCGCGCACCGCCGCGTTGAGCAGGTCGAGGCCGCCGAACAGCGTCCAGCCGAGCAGGACGGCGGCGCCGGCGACCATCTGCCAGTGCGCCAGGCGAACCTTGGCGAGGGTGTAGTCGGCGGCGCGTTGGTGCCCGGCGAGATCGACCGACGAGCGGAATGCGGCCGGTACCTCGTCGCGATGCAGAGCGACGTGGCGCACCTGGCGCGCGAGCAGCCAGGCGCGAATGGCGAGCGACACGACCAGCGCGGCGGCGAAGAGGGTCGTCCAGACGAGGAAGGACATAGCCGCCAGTGTAGGTGCGGGCGCGCGCCGATGAGTGCTGCGAGAATTTGCGCCGGGAGCCTTGCATGACAACCGACACCGCGCTGACCGCCGACGACCACAACCTGGTCTGGATCGACCTCGAGATGACCGGCCTCGATCCCGCGCGCGACCGGATCATCGAGATCGCCGTCGTCGTCACCGACGCCCAGCTCGGCCGGCGCACCGAGGGCCCGGTGCTGGCGATCCATCAGAGCGACGAGACCCTCGCCGCCATGGACTCGTGGAACACCGGCACGCATGGCCGCAGCGGCCTGACCGACCGGGTGCGCGCCTCGACCGTCGACGAGGCCGAGGGCGAGCGGCAGGTGATCGAGTTCCTGCAGCGGTACGTCAGGAAGGGAGCCTCGCCGATGTGCGGCAACAGCATCTGCCAGGACCGGCGCTTCCTCGCCGTGACGATGCCCAGGCTCGAAGCTTTCTTCCACTACCGCAATCTCGACGTCAGCACGCTCAAGGAGCTGGCGCGGCGCTGGCGTCCCGAGCTGCTCGCCGGCTTCCACAAGGCCCAGGCGCACACCGCGCTCGCCGACATCCAGGAGTCGATCGACGAGCTCGCCTACTACCGCGAGCATTTCCTGCTCGCGCCGCCGACGGCGGACTCTGCGCGAATCGCGCCAGCGATGTAGAATCATAGGCTTGCCGCGATCCGTCCACGAGAACGTTTACGAATTGCGGCGATTCGTTCATCCCCTCTGACCGCCTCGGTCGCACGTCTTCGGCTCCGCCGATCGCGTCAACCGAGCTCTGCACGCAAGGTCGGCGGCGATGCCGTCGCTGAGGCCCTTCGTGCCGGCTCCGCTGGAGCCACCGGGCTTTCTTTCCGCGACCGATCCGCCTTCGCCTTGCGAAGGCAGGCGTTGCCGCGCACGAGCGCGCAGCGTTGCGACCCAGAGCCCGACCATGACCTTCGAATCCCTCGGCCTGCCCGAGCCCCTTCTTCGCGCCGTCGCCGATGCCGGCTACGCCGAGCCCACGACCGTGCAAGCGGCCGCGATTCCGCCGGCGATGGCCGGCACCGACCTGATGGTCGCTGCCGCCACCGGCAGCGGCAAGACCGCGTCGTTCATCCTGCCTGCGCTCAACCGCGTCCTGGCCGCGCGTGCCGACACCGCCAAGCGCCGCGAGAAGGGCATCGTCTACGGGCCGCGCGTCCTCGTTCTGACGCCGACGCGCGAACTGGCGATGCAGATCGCCAAGGCGGCCGGCATGTACGGCCGCCATGTTGCCGGCCTGCGCGTCGCGACCGTCGTCGGCGGCGTGCCGTATCCGGCGCAGCTCAAGGCCCTGCGCGGCCCTCTCGACATCCTCATCTCGACCCCCGGCCGCCTGCTCGACCACCTGCAGACCGGCAAGGCCGTTCTCGAGAACGTCGAGATGCTCGTCCTCGACGAGGCCGACCGCATGCTCGACATGGGCTTCATCGACGACATCACGACGATCGCCGACCACGTGCCGAGCGCGCGCCAGACGGTGATGTACAGCGCCACCTTCCTCGGCAACGTCGCCCGCCTCGCCCAGAACCTGCTGCGCCAGCCGCAGCGCGTCGACGTCGCGTCGCACACCGACACGCACGCCAACATCGAGCAGCGCCTGCACTGGGCCGACAACTTCGCGCACAAGAACGCCCTGCTTGACCACATCCTGACCCAGCGCGAGGTCGAGCAGGCGCTCGTCTTCACGAGCACGCAGATCGATGCCGACCGGCTCGCCGACCGGCTGGCCCAGCTCGGCCACGCGGTCGCCTCGCTGCACGGCGGCATGCCGCAAGGGCGACGCAACCGCGTCCTGCAGGGCCTTCGTTCGCGCCAGCTGCGGATCCTGGTCGCGACCGACGTCGCCGCGCGCGGCATCGACGTGCCGACGATCAGCCACGTCGTCAACTACGGCCTGCCGATGAAGCCGGAGGACTACGTGCACCGCATCGGCCGCACCGGCCGCGCCGGCCGCGACGGCCTCGCGGTGACGCTCGCCGAGCGCATGGACGCCGGCATGATCCGCCGCATCCAGCAGTTCACGACCCAATCGATCCCGGCCGCGACGATCGCCGGCCTCGAGCCGAAGAGCCCGCAGCCGAAGATGTTCGCCAACTCGCCCGCGGGTCACGGCCGGCCCGAGGCGCATCGTCCCCACATTTCGCGCCCGGGCGAGCGACGTCCGCCGTTCGGCGAGCGCAACGCGCCGCGCGAGTTCGTCGCGCGGGCGCCGGCGCGCGGCAATCCGTTCGATCGCGCCCTGCCGGCTCGCGACGAGCGCGCCGCGCCGGCGCGGCGTCCCGGCCCGGCCGCCTTCAAGGGCCGCGGCAAGCCGCAGCGGCCGCGTGCGGGCGGCTTCTCGCGCTGACCTCGCCGCAAGGCGCGACCGTCGACCGTACCGCGCGCAGCGCGGCGCGCGACGCGATCGCGTCTTTCTGGCGGCGCCCTAGCGGCGGCGCTTGACCGTCACGCTCACGGTCATGCCGATGTAGTCGTCGCTTTCGCCGAACCAGCTGCCCGAGATCGGCGCCGCCTGCGAAGGATCGCGGGCGATGCCGACGCGGATCAGCTGCGTGCCGCCGAGCAGGTTGTTGGTCGGGTCGAACGGCACCCAGCCGGCGCCGGGAAGATAGGCTTGCAGCCAGGCGTGCGTGTAGCCCGCGCCGACCGTGCTCGAATCGCCGTCGCCTTCACCATCGAGGGCGGGGTCGTACAGATAGCCCGACACGAAGCGCGTCGCGAAGCCGAGCCGGCGCGCGGCTTCCATCATCAGCAGCGCGAAGTCGCGGCACGAGCCGCTGCCCGCCTTCAGCGTCTCCGCCGGACTCTGCGTTCCTTCCTCGTCGCGCCCGAGGTAGCGCAGGTTGTCGCGGATGTGCTGGTTCATCGCGATCAGCAACTCGCGCGTCCCGGTCGGGCCGTCGGTGCGGATGAACTGGCGCGCCCACGCCGTCAGCTCGCCGTCGGGATCGTCGTGGTAGGGGCGCAGGTAGTGCTCGAGGTCGTAGCGCTCCTCGAGCGTGTACGCGAACGGGTACAGCTCGGCGCTCTTCGACAGCGGCAGCTCGAGGTTGTTGCTGTGCGCGTGCTCGATGCGAAAGCTGCAGACGATCTCGAGCTTGTCGGCGCGGCCGAGCGGCTGTACCAGTGCGACCGAGTTCGAGAGCGGATCCTGGATCATCCGCACCGACGACTCCGGGCTGACGTCGAGGTCGGTCGCGAGGACGCGCAGGTCGTGGCTGTCGCGCGGCCGGAACATGACGCGGTGCTCGCCGAACCGAACCGGCTGGCGGTAGCGGTAGATCGTCGTGTGCTGGATGTCGTAGCGAACGGGCATGGCGAAGTCTTCGTGGGCGCGCCGGTGCGCGCCGGCGCTCAGGCGCGCAGCAGCTCGACCTCGAACAGCAGCGTCGCGTTCGGCGGAATGACGCCGCCGGCGCCGCGCGCGCCGTAGCCGAGCGCAGGCGGGATGACGAGGACGCGCGTGCCGCCTTCCTGCATCCCTTGCACGCCTTCGTCCCAGCCGCGGATCACCATGCCTGCGCCCAGCTCGAACTCGAAGGGATCGTTGCGGTCCTTGCTCGAATCGAACTTGGCGCCCTTGGTGCCGTTCTCGTACAGCCAGCCCGTGTAGTGGACCGAGACGGTGCGGCCCGCTTCGGCGCGCTTGCCGCTGCCGACGACGGTGTCGTCGTACTGAAGCCCGGAGGCGGTGGTCTGCATGGGGAATCCTTGGAGGTGGCTGGCGACGAGGGGTTCGCACTGCGGCGAGCCGCGCATCATGCCCGAGTGCGTCGAATCGCTCAGGGCGCCAGCATGCGCTCGCGCCAGCAGCCGAGCGCGGAGGCGAGCCATTCAGCAATCGTCGTGCCCCGCGCCGCGAGGCCGAGGGTGTCGCCGGCGCCGCGCAATGCCGCGAGCGGATCGTCGAGCGCAAGCGGTGTCGCGCCGGTCTGCTTCGACAGCTTGGCGCCATCGAGGGTGCGAACGAGGGGCGTGTGAAGGTAGCGTGGCGTCGGCACGCCGAGCAGCCGCTGCAACAGGATCTGGCGCGCCGTGCTGTCGGCGAGGTCCTCGCCCCGGACCACGTCCGTCACGCCTTGCTCGGCATCGTCGACGACGACGGCGAGCTGGTACGCGAAGACGCCGTCGGCGCGCTTGAGGACGAAGTCGCCGACGGCGCGGGCGACGTCCTGGTGCTGCCTGCCGAGGCGGCGATCGAGCCAGTCGATGCGCGCTTCGCCGTTGCCCTCGACGCGCTCGACGCGCAGGCGCACCGAGCGCGGCGCCCGGCCGCGAAGGCCGGCGCGACAGGTGCCCGGATAGATCGCTTCGGCGCGGACTTCGGCCCGGCTTGGCGGCGCGGCGACGGCGAGCGCGAGGTCGCGGCGGCTGCAAGCGCAAGGGTAGGCGCGTCCCGGCGCCTGCAATGCCTGCAACGCTGCCTCGTACAACGCGCTGCGCTGCGATTGGCGGACGACGGCGCCGTCGGCGCGAAGCCCCACCGCTTCGAGCTGGGCGACGATGGCTTCGGCCGCGCCGGCGACGTTGCGCGGCGTGTCGAGGTCTTCGATCCGCACCAGCCAGCGTCCGCCTTGGGCGCGCGCATCGAGCCACGAGGCGAGCGCCGCGACCAGCGATCCGGCGTGCAGCAGGCCGGTCGGCGAGGGCGCGAAGCGGCCGACGTAGGACGCGCCGTGCGCGGCCGCTCGCTCTTCCATGGCTGCGCCGTCGCGCCCGCTCGTCAGGCGGCGCCGACCTCGGCGATGGCGCCGGGCGACCCGTGGCGATCGAGCAGGGCGCGTCGCGTCGTCGCGCCTTCGAGTCGATCGAGCCACCAGCGCAGCGCCAGCCCCGGCTCGGCCTTGCGCGACGCGCTTTCGCGGCGGATCGGAAGTCGCCAGGCATAGCCGATTCGGGCCATCGGCTGCGCGCGCTGCACAGCCTTGACGACGAGCCTGCCCGTATCGATCGCCTCGCGCGCCATCGCCGCGGGGACGAAACCGCAGCCGACGCCGCGGGCGAGTGCGTCGAGCTTCGCCACCATGTCGCTGACCGTGAGGACGTCTTGTCCCGGCAGCAGGTTGACGGTCAGGGGCGGGAGTCCGCGCGCGGAATCGGCGACCGCCACCGCCCGATGACGAACGATCTCGCCGTCGCTGAGCGGCTCCTTCGCCAGGGCGAGCGGATGGTGGGGAGCGACGACGAAGCAGAAGGGAAGCGTCCCGAGCTCCTTGACCGCGACGCCGCTCGGCACCTCGCGGCCGAGGCCGACGCCGATGGCGAGATCGGCCTGCCCGGTCACGAGCGCCTCCCACGTCCCGGTCATGACCTCGGTACGCAGTCGCAAGCGCGTCGGTGGCGCCGAGGCGGCGAGCGCCAAGGCAGGCGCCGGCGCTGGCGCAGGCGACGAACCAGATGCTGGCTTCGACGGCGATGCCGACCCCGACGATCGCGCCGCCCGCGCCTGCACCGCGCACTCGGCGTAGAACGCGCTGCACAGGTCGAGCATCGTCGAGCGCGAGATGACGTCGTCGACGGCGATGCCGAGCTGTGTCTCCCAGCCGGTCGCGATCCGCTTGACGCGGCTGGCGACCGCGTCCATCTGCTCGAGCAGGTGGCGGCCTTCGTCGAGCAGCTCGCGGCCTGCCGCCGTCAGCGTCGCCTGGCGCGAGCGCCGGTCGAAGAGGAGGACGTCGAGCGCGTCCTCGAGCTGGCGCACGTTGTAGGTCAGCGCCGAAGGCACCTTGCCGAGCAGGCGCGCCGCGGCTGCGAAGCTGCCGCTGCGCGCGATCGCATCCATCATCGTCAGCGCTTCGGGCGTGAGGACGTTGCGGGCGGGGGAGGTGGGGGTCATTGCGCCTTCATCTTATTTGAATGAAGGCTTCAAGGTGCGCTGGATGGTCGAGCCCGACGACGCGCCTACATTGACGTCATAGGAGCCTTTCAATGATCACCGTTCGCAAATCATCGGAGCGCGGCCAGGCCGACCACGGCTGGCTCAAGAGCCGGCACAGCTTCTCGTTTGCCGACTACCACGACCCGCGCCACATGGGCTTCGGCAACCTGCGCGTCATCAACGAGGACCGCATCGTCCCGGGCAGCGGCTTCGGCACGCACGGCCATCGCGACATGGAGATCGTCAGCTACGTCCTCGCCGGCGAGCTCGCCCATCGCGACAGCATCGGCACGGGCGCCGCGGGCAGCGCGACCGGCGTGATCCGCCCGGGCGACGTCCAGCGGATGAGCGCGGGCCGCGGCGTCCAGCACAGCGAGTTCAACCACGCGCCGAACCAGATCACCCACTTCCTGCAGATCTGGATCGAGCCGAACGAGCGCGGCCTCTTGCCGAGCTACGAGCAGAAACGCTTCGACGACGCGTCCAAGCGCGGCGTGCTGCGCCTGATCGCTTCTCCGGACGGCCGCGACGGCTCGGTGACGATCCATGCCGACGCGTCGATCTCGGCCGCACTCGTCGACGGCGCGGACGCGATCGAGCGCGAGCTCGACCCGAAGCGCAAGACCTACGTTCACGTCGTTCGCGGCAGCGTCGACGTCAACGGCGTGCACCTCGACGGCGGCGACGCGGCCGCGCTGACCGGCGAGAGCCGGGTGGCGATCGGCAACGGCCAGAAGGCAGAAGTGCTCGTCTTCGACCTCGCCACCTGACGCCTTCCCTGATCTCAACCCCTCCTCAACCTCGAGACCATCATGACCTCCCTGCAAAGCACCACCGTCCTCGTCGGCCGCATCCTCCTCGGCCTGCTCTTCGTCCTCTCCGGCTTCGCCAAGATCTCCGGATTCGACGGCACCGCCGGCTACATCGGCAGCAAGGGCTTGCCGCTGCCGCAACTGATCGCGGCGCTGACGATCGTCGTCGAGCTCGGCGGCGGGCTGGCGCTGATGGCCGGGCTCTACACGCGCCAGGTCGTCGTCGTGCTGGCCGCCTTCACGCTGCTCGCCGGCGTCATCTTCCACAACTTCTGGGCCGTCCCGCAGCCCGACCAGATGGCGCAGCAGATCAACTTCATGAAGAACCTGTCGATCGCCGGCGGCATGCTGGTGCTGGCGGCGTTCGGCCCGGGCCGCCTCAGCCTCGATGCCCGCCGACTCGCGTCGGCATAGCAGCGGCGATCTCCCCGCTGAGCGTAGAAGCGGCGCCGTCGGCGCCGCTTCTACCTTGTAGAGTTGCGCCGATGGACACGGTCCTGCGCCTTCTGCACGTGCTTCCCCTTACCGACTGGATCGCGTTCGCGCTGTTCTTTCCGGCCTGGGCGGGCTACGCGGTGTTTGCGCGCCGGCGCGTCGGCCACCAGCCGTCGATCCTGGCGTCGACCAATCGCGTGCGCCGCCAGTGGATGCTGCAGACGACGTATCGCGAGGTGCGCGTCGTCGACGGCGTCGTCATCCAGAACCTGTCGACGAGCCCGTCGTTCTTCGCCTCGACGACCATCCTGATCATCGGCGGCCTGCTCGCCGTGCTGGGCACTGCCGACAAGGCGAGTGAGCTGGCGCGGGAACTCCCCTTCGCCGCCAAGACGACCGCGCTCGTCTTCGACCTCAAGGTGCTGCTCCTGCTCGGCATCTTCGTCTACGCGTTCTTCCGCTTCACGTGGTCGATGCGGCAGTACACCTTCGGCGCGCTGCTCGTCGCCGCCGCGCCGGAAGCGTCGCGCTTCATCGAGGAGGGGCTCTCGCGCGAAGCCTTCGCCGACAAGGCCGGCAGGATCGTCGGCATGGCAGCCGAGACGTTCAACGACGGCCTGCGTGCCTACTATTTTTCGTTCGCCGCGATGGGCTGGCTGTTCTCGCCCTACGTCTTCATGGCGGCGACGCTCGGCGTCGTGTGGGTGCTCTATCAGCGCGAGTTCCGGTCGGACGTTCTGGGTGTGCTCAATTCCTGAGCCTGGGGTGTCGCCGCTGTTTAGACGTCGCGGGCGAGGCGGACCCCGCTGAACTGCCACTGCGCTTCGGGCGGAAAGAAGTTGCGGTAGCTCGCCCTGACGTGGCCGGCGGGCGTCGCGCACGAGCCGCCGCGCAGGACGAACTGGTTGCACATGAACTTGCCGTTGTATTCGCCGACCGCGCCGGGCAGCGGGCGGTAGCCGGGATACGGCAGGTACGCGGACTGCGTCCACTCCCAGACGTCACCGAACATCTGCACCGGCTCGGCGCCGACCGGGCCCTTCTGCGGCAGCGGATGGAAGGCACCACGGTCGACGAAGTTGCCCGTGATCGGCCCCTCGAGGCGGCGCGCCGCGAGCTCCCACTCGAGCTCGCTGGGCAAACGCGCGCCCGACCAGCGCGCGAACGCGTCGGCCTCGAAGAAGCTGAGATGGCAGACCGGCGTGTGCGGGTCGATCTCGACCGCGCCTTGCAGGGTATGAATCGACCATCGGTTGCCGTCGTGGCGCCAGTAGAGCGGCGCGGTGCGGGCGCCGCTGCGCACCCAGTCCCACCCCAGCGACAGCCAGAGCTCGGGGCGCCGGTAGCCGCCGTCGTCGATGAAGGCGAGGAAGTCGCCGAACGTCGCCGGCCGCGATGCGAGCTCGAACGGCGCAGTCCAGGCGCGGTGGCGCGGCGTCTCGTTGTCGAAGCAGAAGACGCCGTCGAGCGCCGCCGCATGGCCGAGCTCGACCAGCCCGCCTTCGTAGCCGAACCAGCGCAGCGGCTGCGGCCGCACCTGCGCCATCGGCCAGCGACGCGCATACGCCGGCGCGAGCGGATTGAACGACAGCGCGTGCTTGATGTCGGTGAGGATGAGCTCCTGGTGCTGCTGCTCGTGCTGCAGGCCGAGTGCGACGAGCGCGGCGATCTCGGCGTCGTCACTGCGCTGGGCGAGCAGCGCCTGCATGCGCTCGTCGACGTTCGCACGGTAGCGCTTGACGTCGGCGAGGCCGGGCCGCGACACCAGGCCGCGCTGCGGCCGCGGATGCTGCGCGCCGACACCCTGGTAGTAGCTGTTGAAGAGAACGCGGAAGGCGGGGTCGAAGGGAACGAAACCGGCCTCGAAGCGCTCGAGCAGGAACGTCTCGAAGAACCAGGTGACGTGGGCGAGGTGCCACTTGGTGGGGCTCGCGTCGGCCATCGACTGCACCTGGCAGTCCTCGGCCGACAGGGGTGCCGCCAACGCCAGGCTCGCCGCGCGGACGTCGGCATAGTGCGCGCCGAGGGGCGCTTGGCGTGCCGCGCGGGGCGCGTGTTTCGGCGTCATGTCGGGGTCTCCTCGTCGGCCATCCGCGCCTCTTCAGGCGGACCCGGCAGGGTAGCCGGAAGCGGGCTCGCGCGTGTGAAACCACCCCGCGGCAAGGGGCGTGCCGCCTATCACGCCGAGCAGCGCGATGGCGCCATCTCGGCTCTCTAGAATGCGTCGCATGGCCTTCGTTCACCTGCGTGCGCACACCGAGTTTTCGGTCGTCGACGGCACGCTGCGGATCGACGACGCGGTCGCCGCGGCCGCCGCCGACGGCCAGGGCGCGCTCGCCATCACGGACCTCAGCAACCTCTTCGGCGCGGTCAAGTTCTTCACGGCGGCGCGGCGCGCCGGCGTCAAGCCGATCATCGGCGCCGAGGTGTGCATGGCGGCCGAGCCGGGCGAGAAGCAGACCAGTCGCCTCGTCCTGCTGGTGCAGAACCGGACCGGCTATCTCAACCTGTCCACGCTGCTGTCGCGCGGCTGGCTCGAGAACGCGGCGAGCGGCCACGCGCTCATCGAGTGGTCCTGGCTCGCGCAAGGCGCCGAGGGCCTGATCGTGCTCTCGGGCGCCGACCACGGCGCGCTCGGCCGCGCATTGCTCGCCGGCGACGACGCGCGCGCGGTGGCGCTCGCCGAACGCCTCGCCGGCGCGTTCCCGCGTCGCTTCTACGTCGAGGTGCAGCGCTGCGGGCTGCCTGGCAATGAGGCGCACGTTCGCGCCGCGGTCGAGCTCGCCGCCCGACTCGCGCTTCCCGTCGTCGCCACCCACGCGGTCCAGTTCCTCGGCCCCGACGACCACGAGGCGCACGAAGCGCGGGTCTGCGTCGCCGACGGCGAAATGCTCGCCAACCCGCGCCGCGTCAAGCGCTTCAGCCGCGAGCAGTACTTCAAGAGCCAGGCGCAGATGGAGGCGCTCTTCGCCGACCTGCCGAGCGCGCTCGCCAACTCGGTCGAGATCGCCAAGCGCTGCAACATGAGCCTGGTCCTCGGCAAGCCGCAGCTGCCCGACTTCGAGACGCCGCTCGTCGACGGCGTGCGCGTGCCGATGGCGGAGTACTTCCGCGTCGCCGCCCACGACGGCCTCACGGCTCGACTGGCAAAGCTGTATCCCGACGCGAGCGAGCGCGAGCGCGAGCGCCCGCGTTACGTCGCCCGCCTCGACTTCGAGATCGAGACGATCCTGAAGATGGGCTTCCCCGGCTACTTCCTGATCGTCGCCGACTTCATCAACTGGGCGCAGACGCACGGCTGCCCGGTCGGGCCGGGGCGAGGTTCGGGCGCCGGATCGCTGGTCGCCTACTCGCTCAACATCACCGGCATCGATCCGCTCCGCTACGAGCTGCTGTTCGAGCGCTTCCTCAATCCCGAGCGGGTGTCGATGCCCGACTTCGACATCGACTTCTGCCAGGCCAATCGCGATCGCGTCATCGACTACGTCAAGGCGAAGTACGGCCGCGACGCGGTCAGCCAGATCGCCACCTTCGGCACGATGGCAGCGAAGGCGGCGCTGCGCGACATCGGCCGGGTGCTCGGCATGAGCTACGGGCACGTCGACTCGATCGCCAAGCTCGTGCCGGCGCCGCCGGGCAGGACGGTGACGCTCAAGCGCCCGCCCGAGCGGCCCGACAACAGCGTCATCTACGCGCGCCGCGAGGCGCCCGAGATCGAGCAGCGCGAGAGGAACGAGGAAGAGGTCGCCGAGCTGCTCGCCCTCGCCGAGAAGGCCGAGGGCCTGGTGCGCAACGTCGGCATGCACGCCGGCGGCGTGCTGATTGCGCCCGGCAAGATCACCGACTTCTGCCCGCTCTACATGCAGCCCGGCAGCGCCAGCGCCGTCAGCCAGTTCGACAAGGACGACGTCGAGGCGATCGGCCTCGTCAAGTTCGACTTCCTCGGCCTGGCGACGCTGACGATCCTCGAGCTCGCCAAGGACTTCATCGTCGCGCGCCATCCCGAGCAGGCCGACTTCTCCTACGAGACGCTGCCGCTCGACGACCCGAAGGTCTATCGGCTGTTCTCCGAAGGCCGCACCGAGTCGGTGTTCCAGTTCGAAAGCGGCGGCATGCGCCGGATGCTGAAGGACGCCGAGCCGAACCGGCTCGAGGACCTGATCGCGCTGAACGCGATGTTCCGGCCCGGGCCGATGGAGAACATCCCGAGCTTCTGCGCGCGCAAGCACGGCCGCGAGGAGGTGCGCTACCCGCACCCGCTGCTCGAGAAGGTGCTCGGCGAGACCTACGGGATCATGGTCTACCAGGAGCAGGTGATGCAGGCCGGGCAGATCCTCGGCGGCTACTCGCTCGGTGGCGCCGACCTGCTGCGCAAGGCCATGGGCAAGAAGAAGCCCGAGGAGATGGCAACCCACCGGACCATCTTCCGCGAGGGCGCGGCCAAGAAGGGGATCTCGGCCGAGATCGCCGACGAGGTCTTCGACCTGATGGAGAAGTTCGCGGGCTACGGCTTCAACAAGGCCCACGCCACCGCGTACTCGCTGCTCGCCTATCACACGGCCTGGATCAAGACCCACTTCGCGGCCGAGTTCTTCGCCGCCAACATGTCGGTCGAGATCGACAACAGCGACAAGCTGAAGGCACTCATCGTCGACGCCAAGACCTTCGGCGTGACGATCGAGACGCCCGACGTCAACGCCGGCACGTACCGTTTCGAGCCGATGGCGGCCGACTCGGTGCGCTACGGCCTGGGCGCGATCAAGGGCACCGGCCACGGCGCGATCGAGGCGATCGTCGCCGCGCGCGAGGAGGGCGGCCCGTTCACCAGCCTGTTCGATTTCTGCGCGCGCGTCGATCGCGGCCGGATCAACCGCCGCGTCGTCGAGGCGCTGGTCAAGGCGGGCGCCTTCGACCGCATCAACCCGGCGCGCTCGTCGCTGCTGGCGAGCACCGGCCTGGCGCTCGACTGGGCCGAGACGCAGGCCGCGCACGCCGACCAGGGCGGCCTGTTCGACGCGCTCTTCGACGACGGCGACTCGCACGGCGCGAGCAGCGAGGAGCCGCCGCTCGTCGGCGCGCGCGAGTGGAGCATCAAGGAGCGCCTCACGCTCGAGAAGTCGGCGCTCGGCTTCTACCTCTCGGGTCACCTGTTCGACCAGAGCGCGGCCGAGGTGCGCCGCTTCGCCAAGCTGCGCATCGCCGACCTGATCGACACGCGCGAGACGCTGCTCTTGGCCGGCATCGTCGGCGAGCTGCGCGTCGTCAACGGCCAGCGCGGCCGGGTCGCGCTGTTCCGCCTCGATGACATGAGCGATTCGATCGAGGCGGTCGCCAACGAGGAGCTGCTGGTCGCCAACCGCGAGCTGCTCAAGGAAGACGAGCTCGTCATCGTCCAGGGCCGCGTCCAGCCCGATCGCTTCACCGGCGGCGTCCGCTTCAACGTGCAGAGCGTCTGGGACCTCGCCGGCGCGCGCTGCCGCTTCGGCAAATACCTGCGCGTCGAGGTCAACGGCAGCGTGCCGCCGGTCGCCGAGGTGCTGCGCGACTTCCCGTCGCGGCGCTCGCAGACCGAGCACGGCGAGATCCAGGAAGGCCTGCGCGTTCGCCTGCAACTGCAGCGGCGCGAGGCGATCGGTGAGCTCGACCTCGGCGACGCGGTTCGCTTCTATCCGAGCGACGGCGCGCTCGAGCGCTGGCAGACGGGCTCGCACGGGCCGATCGCGATCGTCTACGAGTGACGTCCTGCACGCTCTGCGCCGCCGGATCGCTGCCGGCAGCGTGGAACGCTGACTATCATCGCGCGCAACGGCCACCGGCCGACCCGGCGCGGCGATGACGAACCCGACAAGGACAACCGGGCTGATTCTCACCGGCGGCGGCGCGCGCGCCGCGTACCAGGTCGGCGTGCTGCAGGCGGTGGCGCAGATCCGCCGCGACAGCGGCGCCCCGACCGGCAATCCCTTTCCCGTTATCGCCGGCACGTCGGCAGGCGCGATCAACGCTGCCGCGCTGGCGTGTCGCGCCGACACGTTCGACCAGGCCGTCGCCGGCCTCGTCGACGTGTGGCAGAACTTCCGCGCCGAGCAGGTTTACCGCTCCGACTCGTTCGGCGTGATCCGCACCGGCGCGCGCTGGCTGACGATGGTGTCGATCGGCTGGGTGATCGCGCGCTGGCGGCGCGCCAAGCCGCGTTCGCTACTCGACAACTCGCCGCTCGAAAAGCTCCTCAAGGAGCTCGTCGACATCAGCCGGCTGCACCGCGTCATGGCCGAGGGGCATCTGCATGCACTCGCCGTCACGGCCTCGAGCTACGGCTCGGGATTTCACGTCACCTTCTACGACGCCGTCGGCGACATCGTTCCGTGGACACGCTCGCAACGGATCGCCGTGCGCACCGGGATCACGATCCCGCACCTGCTGGCGTCGTCGGCGATCCCCTTCGTCTTCCCGGCGGTCGCCCTCGACATCGCCGGCCACACCGAGTACTGCGGCGACGGCTCGATGCGCCAGGCGGCGCCGATCTCGCCCGCCGTCCACCTCGGCGCCGAGCGCATCCTCGTCGTCGGCGCCGGCCGCATGCACGAGCCCGCGGGGGAGCGCGTCACCAGCAGCGAATACCCGAACCTCGCGCAGATCGCGGGCCACGCGCTCTCGAACATCTTCCTCGACGCGCTCGCCGTCGACGTCGAGCGGCTGCAGCGGATCAACGCGACGCTGGCGTTGCTGCCGCCGCGCGCGCTCGCGCAGACGAGCCTGAAGCCGATCAAGGTGCTCGTCGTCTCGCCGAGCGAGCGGCTCGACGACATCGCCGCACGCCACCTGACGAGCCTGCCGTTGCCGATCCGCGCCCTGCTGGGAGGGCTCGGCGTCTCGGGCAAGGGCGACGACGCGCGCGGCGCGGCGCTCGCCAGCTACCTGCTGTTCGAGGCGCCCTATACGCGCGAGCTGATCGCGCTCGGCGTCAAGGACACGATGGCGCGCGTCGACGAAGTGCGTTCGTTCTTCGACTGGAGCACGGCGACCACGCCGCTCGCCGTGTCGACGTGAAACGGGCTTCGCGACCGCGCCGAAGCGCGGTGGCGAAGCCCGCGATCGAGGCCCGAGCCTGCTTACTTCTTCGGCGCGCTGGCGGCGGCAGCCTTCTCGGCCTTCGCTTCCGCCTTCGTCTCCGCCTTGGCGGCCTTCTTGTCGGCGCTCTTGGCCTTGGCGTCGGTCACGCTTTCCTTTGCGGCGTGCGCTTCTTCCTTGACGTTCGTGGCAACGGTCTTCGGGCTGCCCTTGACCGCCGAGGCGGCCTTGTCGACACCGCTCTTGTCCGCCGCCGCCGTCTTCGCGGTCGTCGTCTTGGCCGGTTCGGTCGCGGGAGCCGCTGCCGTGGCAGGAGTCGCTGCCGTCGCGGCCTTGGCGGTCGCCGGTGCCTTCGCGGTCGTCGTCGCCTTGGCGGGCTCGGCGGGCGCGCCAGGGTAGGCCTTGCCGTTGACGGTCAGGCCGCCTTCGGAGAACTTCGCCGCATTCTTGTCGCCGACACCCTTGATGCGGGCGACGAGGTCGTTCCAGTCCTTGAAATCGCCCTTCTTGCGCTCGCTGATGATGTTCGCCGAGATGGCCGGGCCGATGCCGCTGATGGCTTCGAGTTCGGTCTGGGTGGCCTTGTTGGCGTCGACCGCTGCGAACGCCGTGGCGGCGAGCAGTGCCGCGAGTGCCGCGACGAACTTCTTGAACATGAATGGCTCCTGCTGAGTGGGTTGAGCCGGCCGCCGCGACAGGGGGACCGGTTCGCCTGTGTGATGCCGATGCGGCGTCGACCCGTAACGGCTGAACTCCGCCGCGGGTTGACCGAAGGGCGATCAGCTGCCGGCGCGCAGCGCCGTTGCGTAGCGGCCGATGCCGCCGGCGACATCGACGAAGGCGTGGTTGCAGCCGACGTCGCGCAGGCGGCCCAGGTCGGCCTCGGTGAAGCACTGGTACTTGCCGACCAGCGCCGTCGGGAAATCGATGTATTCGATCTGCCCGGCGGCGACGATCCCGGCCAGCGGCAGCGCCGGCTCGCCGCGCGCGGACCGTACGGAATTGACGACCGCGGCGGCGACGTCGTTGAAAGGCTGGGCCCGGCCGCTGCCGAGGTTGAAGATGCCGCTCGCCTCGGGATGGGCGAGGAACCAGAGGTTGACGGCGACGACATCTTCGACGAAGACGAAGTCGCGCGCCTGCTCGCCGGCAGCGTAGCCGCCGTACGGCCCGAACAGCTTGACGCGCCCCTCGCTCCTCAACTGATTGAAGTGATGGAAAGCGACCGACGCCATGCGGCCCTTGTGCTGCTCGTGCGGACCGTAGACGTTGAAGTAGCGAAATCCCGCGACCTGCGCGGTTGACGTCGGCAGCATGCGCCGGACGACGTTGTCGAACAGCAGCTTCGAGTAGCCGTAGACATTCAGCGGCCGCTCGAACGCCGGCTCCTCGCGGAACGTGTCGGAGCCGCCGTACACCGCCGCCGACGACGCGTACAGCAGGCGAATGTTCTGCGCCTGGCAGGCATCGAGAAGCGTCTTCGAGGAGCGGTAGTTGAGGTCGAGCATGAGCCGGCCGTCGTGCTCCATCGTGTCGGAGCAAGCGCCTTCATGGAGGACGACGTCGATGCCGCCGAGCTCGCCGCGCTCGAAGCGGGGGTAGAAGTCGCGCCGGTCGAAATAGTCGGCGATCGATGCGCCGGCGAGGTTGGCGTATTTGGCGCCGTCGCTCAGGTCGTCGACGGCAATGATGTCGTCGATGCCGATCGCGTTCAGCCCGCGCAGCAGGTTGGCGCCGATCATTCCCGCCGCGCCGGTGACGACGACTCTCATGCCGGCGCTCCCACGCCGAAGAGCTCGTCGTAGCTCACGCTCGCGGTGCCGAACTTGCCGACGACGATGCCGCCGGCGCGGTTGGCGATCGGCATCGCCTCGCGCACGGTGAGGCCGCAGGCGAGCATCGCGGCAAGCGTCGCGATCACGGTGTCGCCCGCGCCGGTGACGTCGAAGACCTCGCGTGCCTCGGCCGGTATCTGCAGGTGGCCGGCGGCGTCGAAGAGCGACATGCCGTCCTCCGAGCGGGTGAGAAGCAAGGCGTCGAGGCCGAGCGAGGCACGCAGCGCTTGCGCGCGCTCGTGCAGCTGCGCTTCGCTCGACCAGGCGCCGATCACCTGGGCGAGCTCGTTGCGGTTCGGCGTGATGACCGTCGCCCCCTTGTAGCGTTGGTAGTCGCTGCCCTTGGGATCGACGAGGACGGCGAGCCCCGCGGCGCGAGCGGCCTCGATCATCGCGGGAATGTGGGTGAGCCCGCCCTTGCCGTAGTCGGAGAACAGAACCACCTTCGAGACGGTCAACGCGTCGTTGTAGAGCGGCCGCATTTCGTCGAGGACTTCGTGGTCGGGCTCCTCCTCGAAGTCGACCCGCAGCAGCTGCTGCGAGCGGCCGATGACGCGCAGCTTCACGGTCGTCGTCAGGCGCGGGTCGCGCTTGAACAATGTCTCGATCTCTCTCTTCTCGAGCAGGCCTTCGAGGCGGTGGCCGTGCTCGTCGTCGCCGATCGCGGTCAGCAGGCTCGGGCGCGCGCCGAGCACCTTGATGTTCCAGGCGACGTTGGCCGCGCCGCCGAGCCGCTCCTGCTCCTTGCTCGGATTGACGCGAACGACCGGCACCGGCGCCTCGGGCGAGATGCGGTCGACGGCGCCGAACCAGTAGCGGTCGAGCATCGCGTCGCCCACGACCAGGACGCGCGCGGCTTGCAGTTGTTCGCGGGTGGGAACGGCGGGCTTCACAAGTCCTCCAGTCGTTGCGGAGGATAAGTGTCCCAGCCGAGGCAGCCCGGGCACTGCCAGAAATAGTGCTCCGCCTCGAAGCCGCAAGCGGCGCAGCGATAGCGGTGGAGCGGCCGCGCCGCGCGCCGCACGGCGTCGCGCACGGCGCCCGCTTCGGTCGCGCCCAGGCCGGAGGTGCCTCCGGCGACGGCGAGATCGCCTGCGGCGCGCGACGACTCGGTGCCCGACGCCGATGCGCCGAGCAGCGCCTGGGCGGCCCCCAGGCTCGGGTGCTCGCGCAGGTGGGCGAGCAGGCGCTCGCGACGCGCTCCGTCGTCGGGCTGCAGCATCGCGATCGCCTGCAGCAGATCGAGCGTCGGCGCCTTGTCGTAGAGCGCCTGCAGTCGAGCCAGTGCGCCGCCGCCGTCGCCGGCCGCCAGCGCGCTCGTCGCATGGCGCCTGGCGACGAGGTTGAACGCCGCCGGCCGCACCGACATCAGGGTGTTCCATGCCCTCAGCGCCGCGCCGTGATCGCCGCGCGCCGCGGCCTGCTCGCCCGTGAGGACGAGCGGCCGTGCGTCGGTCGGCGCGGAGGCGCGCGCGAGCGCGAGCTCCGACTCGGCGGCGTCGCGCTGCCCGGCAGCGTCGGCCTCGAGCGCCAGCTCGCAGTGGTAGTGGGCGATCCGCGACGCGAACGAGCCGCTGCCGCTCTTCTCGAGCTGCTCGGCGACGACGACGGCAGCGCGCCAGTCGCGCGAGCGCTCGTGCAGATCGAGAAGGGCGAGCCGCGCCTCGGTGTCGAACGACGTCCCGGCGAGCGCCTGGTAGGCCTCTTCGGCGCGATCGAACAGGCCTGCCTTCATGTAGTCCTGGGCCAGCCCGTGCTGGGCCTGGTCGCGCTCGGCCTTCGAGAGGTCGGCGCGGCCGAGCAGGTGCTGGTGGACGCGGACCGCGCGCTCGTACTCGCCGCGCTTCCTGAACAGGTCGCCGAGGGCGAAGTGGAGCTCGGAGGTGTCGGGATCCTGCTGAACGGCTTCGATGAAGGCGTCGATCGCCTTGTCGTGCTGTTCGTTGAGGAGCAGGTTCAGCCCCTTGTAGTAGACCTTGGGCGAGTCCTGGCGCTCACGCCGGTACTGGCGCGCGTCGAGGCGCGAGGCGAGCCAGCCGAGCACGAAGCCGCCGCCGCCGAGGCCGAGCGCCAGCCAGAGCAGCCACTGCGGGTCAAAGTCCATCGCGCGGTGGATGCTGCGGGAGGGCCTCGCCGGCGAGCGGCGGCGCGCCCGTCGGACGATCGTCGGCGCGCCGCGTGCGCGTTCTCGCCATGCGCCGATGGCGCCACCAGCTCGGCACCATCGCGAAGATGCCGAACGCGCAGCCGAGGCCGAACGCCGCGAGGACGACGAACACCATCGGCGCACGCCATTCGTAGCCGAAGAACCAGTACACGCTCGACGCGTGCTGGTTGTTCAGCGCGAATGCGAACAGCGTGAAGAAGACGGCGAACCGGACCAGCCAGACGAGCGCTCGCATCGTCCGACGATGCTAGCTGTCTGTCTTGCCGCTGTCAGGGGCCGCGGTCTCGGCAGCGCCACGCAAGGCGCCGACGCGCTGGTCGACGGCCTCGCGCAAGGCCTTGCCCGGCTTGAAGTGCGGCACCAGCTTTTCCGAGATGACGACCTGCTCGCCCGAGCGCGGGTTGCGGCCGACGCGCGGCGGACGCCGGTTGATCGAGAAGCTGCCGAAGCCGCGGATCTCGATGCGGTGGCCGCGCGCCAGGGCGGAGGCCATCGCATCGAGGATCGTCTTCACCGCGAACTCGGTGTCGCGATGGGTCAGCTGGCCGAATCGCTCGGCCAGCTGGATGACGAGGTCAGATCGGGTCACGGTGGTGGTGCCGCCGCGCCAGGCCGACGCGGCCTCAGGAGTCCTGGTTCTGGTTGTCGAGCTTGGCGCGCAGCAGGGCGCCCAGGCTCGTCGTGCCGGCGTTCTCGCGCTCGCTCGCCTGTTGCAGGCGCTGCATGCCTTCCTGCGCGTCGGCGTTGTCCTTGGCCTTGATCGACAGCTGGATCGAGCGCGCCTTGCGGTCGACGTTGATGATGATCGCCGAGACCTCGTCGCCTTCCTTCAGCACGTTGCGCGCGTCCTCGACGCGGTCGCGGCTGATCTCGGA
>Ga0163162_10001545_pt1 | contig 21498 bp, 15 predicted proteins | sample S55metaG_FD_115310 | JGI IMG/M metagenome (GOLD analysis project Ga0163162, IMG submission 115310) | Switchgrass rhizosphere microbial communities from Kellogg Biological Station, Michigan, USA - S5-5 metaG | ecosystem: Host-associated > Plants > Roots > Rhizosphere > Soil | place: USA...
GACCGCGCCGCCTGCGGCATGCACGACTCGTGGAAGGCTCTGCGGTCGCGTATCATAGATTACTTGGGGGGTACTTCGATCGCCGATCTGGCGCAAGCCCTGGGTGAGAAGCGGCGCTTGCTCGCCCGGCCCCGCCGCAAGTGAAGGAGAGTTAACTGTTATGCAGAATTCCGTTTTAGTCCCGATGGTCGTCGAACAGACCTCGCGCGGCGAGCGCGCCTTCGACATTTACTCGCGCCTGCTCAAGGAGAACATCATCTTCCTGGGCACGCCCATCGACGACAACGTGGCCAACCTAGTCATCGCGCAGATGCTGTTCCTCGCGGCTGAAGACCCCGAGAAGGATATCTCGCTCTACATCAATTCGCCCGGTGGTTCCATCACCGCGGGCCTGGCGATCCTCGACACCATGCGTCTGGTGGAGCCGGACATCGTCACCTATTGCGTAGGACAAGCCGCTTCCATGGCCGCGGTGCTGCTCGCCTGCGGCACCAAGGGTAAACGCCACAGCCTGCCGCACTCGCGCATCCTGATCCATCAGCCTTCAATGAGCGGACTCGCCGGGCAGGCCACCGACATCGACATCTATGCGCGCGAGATCCTGCGCATGCGCGAAACGTTGAATCAGATCTTGGCGGACGCGACCGGCCAGCCGGTGGAGCGCATCGCCCGCGACGTAGACCGCGACTACATCCTGGAGCCTGACCAAGCCATGGAGTATGGCTTGATCGATCACATCATCGCCAGCCGCGCGCTGCAGCCTGTGTTGAAGACCTAGGCCAGGAACTTCAGCAGCTCCCGCTGGAACACGTCCGGCACTTGAATGTGCGGGACGTGTCCCACATTCGGGATCAGCACCAGTTCGCCGTGCGGAATCGTATCGGCGACGTGCTTCGCCAGCGCCGGGAAATTCTCGCCGTCTTTATCGCCGCCGATCACCAGCGTTCGCGCCTGGATGTGCGCCCAGTCGTAGACCACCGGGTCGAGATACGGCATCTGCCGATAAATAGCGCGGACCATCGCGAGGCGCGGCCAGTCCGCGCTCAGGGTCGGAGCATACATGATGCGCACGAATTTTTCGTACTCCGGCTTCCACGCATTCGGGAAATACCGTTGAATTGTTTCCTGGAATCCCTTATAGAGCTGGTCGCGGCTCTGCGCTATGGTGGCCTTGTAGGCATCTTCGGCGTTCGGCCAGGGTGACTTCCAGCGCACGTCCACCAGCCCGATCGCATTGCACAGCACTGCGCGTTCGACGAAATCCGGGTACGACGCGCTGAATCGCGCCGCCAGCATGCCGCCCATCGAATGCCCGAAGATCACCGGCTTCGTGACGCCCAGCGACTCGAGCAGCTTCCGGGTGTTCGCCGCCATGTCGTGAAAGTTGTAAGGGATCACCGGTTTCGACGACCGCCCGAATCCGATCTGATCCGGAACGATTACCCGAAAACCATTCGCGCGCAGCGCCTCGATGAGACCCCCAAAATAGAAGCCGCCAAAATTCATGCCATGCAGCAGAACGATCTGACGCCCGTTTGCTGCGCCCGCCGGCGGGACGTCCATGTAAGCCATGCGCACGTCTTGCCCATACAAAGTCAGCGGCAAGGTCTTGACCGGATGTGGATACGGAATATCTTCGTATGTGATGCTGCCGGGAATGACATCGGCAGGCGCCTGCGCGAGTGCGTTACTTTGCAGCACTGCCGCCATTCCCGCTAATCCGCCCAGTGCACTACGCCGCGACAACATGGCCATGGTTGCCTCCCTCGGGGCCATCAAAACACCCCCTGGGCGTTAGTGTAGCGAATGGCCGCGGCTGCGTCATTCGCTTTGTACAGGCGCTTTTATTCGGCTCGGAATTCCTCGCCGCCAGCGTAAGTCCGGGTGTTCACAGCGATCGAAGGCAACGCCGCATCAATCTTGCGCATCAAGCTGTCCAACAGCCGCGCGTATTGCGGACGCGGATTATACATGCGAACTTTTTCTTCCAGCGTTTTGTTCTTGTAATAGCGGCCCTCCGCAAGCTGATGCGCGATATATTCCAGCCCAGCGCGGAAAGACGCGAAACCCTTGCGAGCCGAAGCCCAACCCCAACGGTTGTTCTCACGCTGATAAATTCCGCAAGTGCTTTCCAATACCGATATTGCCGGAAGCAATCGGTAATCGATGGCGTAAGTGTCCGCAGCGCCTAGATACTCCTTCACATGGTGCGGCGCTGGACAGCCGAAAGATTGAAAAAATGTTTCCAGCTTGGCATGCCGCTGGTCCTCCGCAGCCTGCAGGCTGTCTGGAGTCACGCTCGCATGGGCGGTCACAGCCAATGCGCAGAGTCCGCACCAGCGCAACGCCCGGTATCCCAGCGAAATGTTCTTTGAGTGTTTTGGAGAATCGGCCATTTGAAAGCTCCGTTTGGATTTGTTAGCCGGAAGAAGGCCTTACGCCCGGCGGAGGACGCTTACACCTATGGAAAGATGCTTACGCCCTCGTTAGTAAGATGGGAGGACGCTGCTTTCGTAACGCCGAAATGAGTCGATTGTGGGGAAATTATTGGCAAAAATGGTAGTTTTTGCCGAAACGCTAGGCGGCTGCCGTGCGTCTTTATCCGCGCTAACTTGCTAGAACTTTATGTACAAACTGCACGGCCATCGATCCTTCGCCCACCGCCGCAGCAACACGCTTCAGGCTTCCGGCCCGAACGTCCCCTACCGCGAAGACGCCAGGCAAACTGGTTTCGAGCAGGTACGGAGGCCGGGGCAGCGGCCACTCTATTCCCAGGTCCGTCCCAGTCTTGATGAAGTGCTTGTTATCGAGCGTCACACATTCGCCTAGCCACGAAGTGTTGGGGTCCGCGCCGGTCATGATGAACAGGTGCTGGATCTCCTCGGTCTCTTTTAGGCCAGTCTGACTATTGCGCCAGTGAATCCGCTCCAGGTATGCGTCGCCTTCCAGCGCTTGAATCTGAGTCCACGTCTTCTGCGTGATTTCACGGCACGCTTCGATGCGCGAAATCAAATACCGCGACATGGTATCAACCAATCCCGGCCCGCGCACCAGCAGGTAGACGCGCTTGGCCACGCCCGAGAGAAAAATCGCCGCCTGACCCGCGGCGTTTCCTCCGCCCACCACAGCCACCGTTTGCCCGGTGCACATTTCGGCCTCCACCGAAGTTGCCCCGTAATACACGCCGGCCCCTTCGAATTGCGCCAGGTTAGGCAAATCCAGTTTGCGATACTGAGCGCCCGCCGCAATAATAATGCTGCGGCCTTGCACCAATCCGCCATCGTCCAGTTCAACCGTATACGGCGGACGCGCACACTTCAGCGAGCGCGCGGACCGGGCCACCGCGATGTTGGCTCCGAACTTCTCCGCCTGCACGAACGCGCGGCGCGCCAGATCCTGTCCCGAAATGCCGTTGGGAAAGCCGAGGTAATTTTCGATGCGCGAGCTCGACCCGGCTTGCCCGCCTGGCGCAGTGCTCTCGACTACCAGGACATTCAATCCCTCGGATGCTCCATAGACCGCGGATGCCAGTCCGCTCGGGCCCGCGCCAATCACGATCAGGTCGTAAACCTCGCCTTCGTCAATTCCTGCATTCAGCCCGAAGCAGGCCGCGGCCTCCGCGTTGGTGGGATTCCGCAGCACTATATCGCCGCGGCAGATCAGCACCGGGACGTCCGCCACAGTGATTTGGAATTGATCCAGAATGATCTGGATGTCCGGATCGCGCTCCACATCCAGATACGTGTGCGGATGGCCATTGCGGCCAAGAAACGACTGCAGACGCAGAGTATCGGCAGAATGGCTGGATCCGATCAGCACCGCGTCCCCCACCGAATGAGCGATCAAATATACCCGGCGCAGCATGAATGAACGCAGCAGGACTTCACCCAGCTCGACATCATTCTGCATCACGCGCCGCAAATCCGAGCGGGCGATTTCGAGCAGGTTGCCGGCTTCGCGCGCCCGGCAGCGCACCAGACTGCGGCGGCCGGAGAGTTGGTTCACCTCGCCGGTGAATTCTCCGCGGTGCAGCACGCGCAGCACGTCTTCGTGGTCCTTGGTTACGTTGGCAACCTCGATACTGCCTTGGAGCACGACAAAGACGCCGCGGCTGGCGTCGCCCAGATCGAAAACGATTTCACGCGCCTCCACGCACCGCTGCTGGCCGAAGGCGGAGAGCCGCGCGATCTGCGCGTCCGTCAAAGCGGGGAACATCGCGTCGATTTGTTCGGTAGTTTCAGGCATGACGAGCGGGAAGGCGGGCGACGTGGTCCTACGCAAAAATTCTAACATAGCGTCCGCAGGCCGAATGAACAATTCGCGCCAACGTCGGCGGCTAAGATAGTAAGAGATGCATGTTGGAATCTGCACGGATCACGGTGGATTTGAGCTAAAGAACCAACTTGCGCAGAGGCTTCGCGCCGCCGGCCATGAAGTCACCGATTTCGGGGCCTTCTCGCTAAACCCGCAGGATGATTATCCGGACTTCGTGATCCCCCTCGCCCGCGCGGTTGCCGAGGGAAAGGTAGTGCGCGGCGTGGCCGTCTGCGGCAGCGGCGTGGGCGCAGCGGTTTGCGCCAACAAGATCGCGGGCGTTCGCGCTGCTCTGATTGAAGATCATTTCTCGGCGCGGCAGGGCGTCGAAGACGACCACATGAACATCATTTGCTTGGGTGGCCGCGTCGTTGGGCCGGAACTCGCCTGGGACCTGGTCGAAGCATTTCTGGCCGCCGAGTTCAGCCAAGCCGAGCGCCATTTGCGACGTTTGGGCAAGGTTGCCGCGCTAGAGCACTGAGGATCGCAGCGCGCCCCAAGCCGTGCGCGAAGATAAATGTAGTGTGTGAAGGGAAGGGAGCGGCTTCGGATGTTTGAAAGCATTCTCTGTCAAGTGACGGATTACGACCCTGAGATCTTTGAGTCGCTCATCGAGCTGGCAGTCGAAATCGCGCGTGAGGGGCGTGAGGGTAGGCGCATCGGCACCTTATTCACGCTGGGCGACGAAGAAGCAGTGCTCGAAAAATCACGGGCCTTGATTCTTAATCCTCTCGAAGGCCACCCGGAGAGCGTTCGCCACATCAGCGATCCGAATCTCCGCGGCACTATTAAGGAATTGGCGCAATTGGATGGCGCGTTTGTCATCAGTGCAACGGGCATCGCCATTGCTGCCTGCCGTTACCTGGATGCAGCCACCACGGCCATCGATCTCCCGCTCGGCCTCGGCAGCCGCCACATAGCCGCCGCGCACATTAGCTCGGCGACCCGCGCGGTGGGCATCGTCGTTTCGGAAAGTGCGGTGGTCCGCCTGTTCTGCCACGGCGCTTTAATCGGTGAAGTCATTCCCGAGTTGTGGATGCTGAAGCGTTATGACATTCAGGCCGGTGGCCCGCTGGTAAAAGAAACTACTGGCGATCTCGCGGTGATCACGCCACGGCGGGGCATCAGGAGGACAACCACATGATCGCGCTTCCGCCGCCAGGCGCGAACGGGGCGTCCGAAAGTCAAGCGATAATGCCCTTTCTCACCGCGTACAAGATCAACTCGGCGAGGCTATGCAGGTTTAACTTCTCCTGCAGGTTTCGGCGATGCGTTTCAACCGTGTAGGGACTGAGATTCAGCGCCGCGGCGATTTCCTTATTCAGTTTGCGTTCCGCCAAAAGCTGCAGAATTTCACGTTCGCGCGAGGTCAGCAGATCGTAGGCGTCTTCCGCTCCCCGGGACCGGACTTCTCGAACATAATCCTCCATCAGCATCTTGCTGATCTCGGGGCCGAAAAAAGTTTTGCCTTGATGCACGGCCTTGATTGCCTGGATCAAATCGCCTTCCGGAGAATCCTTCAGCAGGTAACCCTTGGCCCCCGCCTTCAATGCTCTTAGAACGTAACCTTCATCGGAGTGCATGCTAAGGATCACCACCGCCGTATGGGGAAGAGCCGTGGTAATGCGCTGTGCTGCTTCGATCCCGCTCAAATTGGGCATGGCGATATCGATGACGGCGACGTCCGGCTGAGTCAATTCAGCTTGCGCCACCGCCTGCCGCCCATCCGCCGCTTCGGCGACCACGCTGAACCCCGCCTGGCTCTCCAGCAGAAGCCGCAAACCCCTGCGCATTACGGTGTGATCGTCAGCTAACAGGATGCGAATCGGTTCCACGGGTTTCGGTGCTCCGGGCCTGTTCTGGAAATGGCAATTCTACGGAGAGGATGGTTCCGCCTCCCGGTTGGGAGCGAACGCTTGACGTGCCTCCCAGCCGCGCCACACGCTCTTGGATTCCCAATAAGCCGGCTCCCTTCATATGCCGGACATCAAAGCCTTGTCCGTCGTCCTGGATGACCAGTGTCAAGCGGCCGGGTTTCTGTTCCACACGGATGCGAACGGTGGCAGCTTGGGAGTGCCGTTCGCAATTGTGCAGCGCCTCCTGCACCACCCGATACACACAGGTTTTATATTCATCCGGCAGATCGTCGGAATCGAGATCGGCGGCGACGCTCACGTTCATGGACGTTCGCTTGGCGCATTCCCGGGCTTGCCATTTCAGAGCGGGAATCAGCCCGAGATCGTCCAGCATGGAAGGCCGCAACAGCAGCGCCATATTGCGAATCACGCGAACGGCGCCTTCCACCAGACTCTTGATGGTTTCAACGTGGCCGCGCGACTGTTCCGCCGATCGGGCTCCCAGACCTGCCGAGAGATTTCGCAGCTCCACTAATACAGCCGAGAGGGATTGCCCCACCTCATCATGCAACTCTCGCGACAGTGCCCGGCGCTCGGTTTCCTGCGCCTGCACCAGACGCGCGGAGAGATCCTTAAGCTGGCTCCGGGCATCTGTGGCCTCCTCATACCGCAGGCGTGCCTGGTTCTCAAGTTTCAGAATCCTGCGCGTGCTGAAAGCAGCCATTCCTAAGCCAAGCAACAACGCGGCCACCAAGGTCGCCACCACGCGCGTTTGAAAGCGCAGCAGCAGGGAAACCACCTGCTGGTTCCCCACCGTCAATTGCTGTTCGTTGATCGCGGCGATACGATCGGCAATCGTCAGCATGTTTTGACGCCTTGGGAAAACTTCATCTCGCAAAAATGTGTAACCCGAACGCCGCCGTTCCGCGGGACCCCATTGAAAGATGGGAGCCAGAATCCCCCAGTAGTTAGTTAGCTCAGTCCGCAGCGCCGAATAATGTTGAACCTCCGCCGCAGTCGTCTGGCGGCCGTAGGACTCGAGCGCGGACTCCATGTGTTTTCGAACATCTTCGAGGCTGGTCCGATATGCTTCCGCCCGCAGGTGATCCGGCTCCAGCAGATAGTCTCGAACGTAGGTGCCGGAGAGATAAACATCCGAGCGGATGTCGTTCAAGACGTGATTTTGAGAAAGATACCGGCTTCTGATCTGCTCCTCGCTGCCCCGGAACTGCCGGAGCACCAGCAGCGCATCGATTCCGGCCAGGGCCATAATCAACAGCAGACCGCCGAAGCCGATCAGCAATGCCAGGCGCGAACCGAACGAAATCCGGCCCGCGTCGCCGTGATTGGGATAGAGCAGACTGACCGTTCTCGTCAGCATCGACTCCATGCTAACCGATGTTTTGCCGCCCAGATGCAAAATACCAGGCTTTTATTAAAAAAATACCAGCCCCCTGGTATGGGCGCATAAGCCCTCTTACCGTATTCTCCGAGGTAGCAGAGTATTGTTCTGCCTACGGTTCTGTGTCTGGCTAGTCGCCCTCCATATGAAAACAACTCGGAGTAACCGGCAGTGACCAGACCCTCGCGGAAGACTAGTCTTGCTGCTCTGACCGTCATTACCGCCGCTCTGTTCGCCAATGCCTGTTCCAGGAGCACACCGGTCGAAGCGCGCACCTCGAAAGCGCCGGACGCCGCGACTGTCGCAGTCGCGAAAGCCACCCTCGAAGATCTGTCGCGCGGCATGGTTCTCACCGCCGAGTTCAAGCCCTATCAGGAAGTCGACATCATGGCCAAGGTCGCAGGCTATGTGAAGAGCATCAAGGTGGACGTGGGCGATCGCGTCAGAGAAGGCCAGTTGCTCGCGACGCTGGAGATCCCCGAAATGGCGGATGACCGGGCTCGGGCCCAGGCAGCGTTGGATCGCAGCCAGGCGGAAGTGACACGGGCGCAAGACCAGGTCCAGCAAGCCGAATCCGCCCACGAAATCGCACACCTTTCCTATAGTAGACTCGCCCAGGTTTCCCAACAAAAGCCCGGACTGGTCGCCCAACAGGAAGTCGACGATGCTCATAGCAAGGACCTGGTGTCGGAAGCCCAGATTTCCGCCGCCCGATCGAATCTCGCCGCCGCGCAAGAGCAGGTGCACGTCAACAACGCGGAGCTGCAAAAGATCAAAACGCTTTTCGACTACACCCGCGTCACCGCGCCTTTCGCCGGCGTGATCACCAAGCGCTACGCGGATACCGGTTCGATGATTCAGGCCGGCACGGCGTCCAGCATACAGGCCATGCCGCTGGTGCGGCTCTCGGAAAACAGTTTGCTACGCCTAATTCTTCCGGTTCCCGAATCGGCGGTGCCCACCGTCCACATCGGCCAGCAAGTGGAAGTTCGCGTGAAGACTTTGAACCGCAGCTTCTCCGGGCGCGTGACTCGGTTTGACGAAAAAGTATCCCTCGCGACGCGCACCATGGATACCGAAGTAGATGTGCCGAATCCCAGCCTCATTCTCATTCCTGGGATGTATGCCGAAGTGAACTTGACACTCGACAGCCGCGCTCATGTCGTCGCCGTGCCGATTCCCGCCATCGACGTGGGAAGCGACGAATCTTCCGGGCAAGTGTTCGTAGTGACTCCCGAAAACCGGGTCGAGATTCGTAAAGTGAAGCTCGGTCTTCAGACGGCTACTAAAGTCGAGATCCTGGCGGGGGTTGAGACCGGGGAAATGGTCGTGATCGGTAACCGCGCTGGGTTACAGGCGGGTCAAACGGTGCAGCCGAAAGAAACTGCGATGAGCACCGCGCAATAAACCATGTCCCGCTTTGCCATTCGCAATCCATATTTCATTGTCGTCATTTGCCTGATCATTTCCGTCGTTGGCGTCACCAGCTTGGCGCGCATGCCCGTCGATATGTTCCCGGCCATGAACATCCCCGTGGTGGTGGTGGCAACTTTTTATTCCGGCATGCCGCCGGAACAGATCGAGACCGATATCACCAGCCGCTTCGAACGCTTCTTCACTCTGGGCAGCGGCATCGAGCACATCGAATCGCGCTCGCTCCCCGGCGTGAGTGTCATCAAAGTCTACTTCCAGCCCGGCACTAACCCGGATTCGGCGGTGACCACCATCTCAAATCTGGCGATGGCGCAATTGCGCCGTCTTCCGCCCGGCACTTTGCCGCCGGTGGTCTTGAAGTTCGACGCGTCCAGTCTGCCGGTATGTCTGGTCACTTTCAAAGGCGAGGGCCTCGACGAAACCTCCTTGCGCGATCTGGCTCAGTTTCAGGTGCGCAATCAGATCGCGAGCGTCCCCGGCGCCAGCGTCCCGCAGCCCTTCGGAGGAAAGTATCGCCAGATCATGGTCTACGCCGATCCCTACAAGCTCGAAGCGCACCAGCTCAGCTTGATGGATGTCGTGCGCACGCTCAACCTGGCGAATCTGATCCTGCCTGCGGGCGACGTGCAGATTGGCCCGCTCGATTACAACATTTACACCAACAGCCAATTGCGCACCGTCGGTGAGATCAACCAGCTCCCGATCAAGATGGTGGGACAGTCTCCTGTGCGCATCGCCGACATCGGCGCGGCTCAGGACGGGCATCAGATCCAGACCAATATCGTACGCGTGGACGGCCAGCCTTCGGTGTACCTGCCGGTATTGAAGCAGGGCGGCGACACCAACACCATCGCCGTGGTTGACGGCATCAAGCAAGCGGTGCAGCACCTGTTCGACGTGCCTAAAGAATTAGTCACCCGCGTAGTATTCGATCAGTCCGTTTTCGTGAAAACCGCCATTGAGACATTGCTGCACGAGGGCGGTCTGGGATTGCTGCTCACCTCCATCATGATCCTGGTGTTTCTCGGCAGCCTGCGCGCGACAGTAGCGGTGTTCTTCTCCATTCCGCTTTCCGTGCTGGCGGCTTTCATCGCCATGGCGCTCGGCGGCGGCTCCGTCAACAGCATGGTGCTGGGCGGATTGGCGCTGGCGTTTTCGCGCTTGATCGACAACTCCGTAGTCGTGCTGGAAAATATTTACCGCCATCTCGAGTTGGGAGAGGACTCGGCCACGGCTGCCGAAAAAGGCGGCCAGGAAGTGGCGCTTCCGGTTCTCGCCGCGACTCTCACCACAGTAGTTGTGTTCTTTCCCGTAACGTTTCTCTACGGTGTGAGCAAGTTCTTGTTCTCCGCGCTGGCTCTGGCCGTGGCGCTCTCCTTGTTCGCGTCCTACGCGGTGGCGATGACGGTGGTGCCCCTGTACTGCGCCCGTTTTCTGAAGCCCTCGCATCATCTCACGCCTTCCGATGAGGTTTCCGTAACCGTTGAGCAGTCGAAGCCGCGCAAGTCGTTCGGCCAGTGGTTCAATGTTTGGTTCAATGATCGCTTCGAAGCCTTCCTCCGCATTTACGACAAAATCGTCGCAGTCGTGCTGCGGGTTCCGGCCACCACTCTTCTAGTCTTCGGAGTGATCTTCCTCGCCAGCCTCGGACTCTTCCCGCTGCTCGGCCTCTCGTTCTTCCCGCGCACCGACGCCGGGCAATTCGTCATCAACTTGAAAGCGCCCAGCGGAACCCGCCTCTCGGTAACGGAGGACGAGGTAGCCAAAGTTGAAAACCTGATACGCAAAGTGGTCTCTCCGTCAGATCTGGGGATGATCGTCTCCAACATCGGCGCCACGCCGGACTTTTCCGCGATCTACACCACCAACTCCGCGATGCACACCGCCTTCGTGCAGGTCAGTCTCACAGAAGATCACAAAACCGGCAGCTATGACTACATGGCCCGGATGAAACTACGAATCCAGACCGATCTGCCTGAGCTCACCGCCTACTTCCAGTCGGGCGGCCTAGTGGACGCGGTTCTCAACCTGGGCCTTCCAGCGCCGATCGATGTTCAGGTGGCTGGCTCGAACATGACCAACGCCTACAACGCCGCGCTGCGACTCTCCGCGAAGATCCGCGACATCCCTGGCGTGGCGGACGTGTTCACGCCCCAAGACATCGATTACCCCGCACTGCAGCTCGACGTCGACCGCATGCGCGCCAGCCAGATGGGTCTGAGTCAGCAGGAAGTGGTGGATAACGTCATCACCGCCCTGACTTCGAACACCATGATCGCGCCGAGTTTTTGGATCGATCCCAAGACCGGCAACGACTACATGCTTACCGTGCAGTACCCCGAAAATCAGGTGAAAACTCTGGCCGATCTGAAGGGCATTCCCTTGCGCGCTTCCAGCCAGTTGGATCCCACGCGCCTGGATATGATCAGCAATGTTCAGCGAATCAAGTCGCCCACCGAAGTCGACCACTATCAGCTTCGCCGCACCATCGACATTTACGTGCGTCCGCTGAACGAGGATCTCGGCCGCATCGCCAACTCCATCGACAAGATCATCGCCGGCACCGATGTTCCCCAAGGCCTCAGCGTCACGCTGCGCGGAATGGTCCAAGGCATGCGAGCATCCTTCAGCAGCTTTGCAGTGGGACTGACGCTCGCAGTAGTGCTGCTGTTCCTCATCCTGGTGGCCCAGTTCCAGTCCTTCCTTGATCCCTTCATCATCCTCATCGCCGTGCCTCCGGGCCTGACAGGCGTGATCATCACGCTCTGGCTGACGAACACCACGCTGAATGTGATGTCGTTGATGGGCGTCGTGATGCTGGTCGGGATCGCGGTTTCCAACAGTATTCTGATTGTCGAGTTCACGCGCCATCTGCGGCATCAAGGAATGCAGGTCCGCGAAGCCGTCGCGATGTCTTGCCGCGTCCGTCTTCGCCCGGTGCTGATGACCTCGCTAGCCACCATCATCGGATTGCTGCCGATGGCCCTGAAGCTCGGCGCCGGCAGTGAGTCCTACGCACCCCTCGCCCGCGCCATCCTCGGTGGGCTGGCAGTGTCGGTAGCGCTCACGGTATTTCTGGTGCCGGCCGCTTACGTTCTGGTTTATGACCGCAGAAAAGACCATGCTTAGAACCAATCACGCTCTCTTGGCCCTCACGATTTCCGCGGCGGCCATCGCGCAAACCCCGCCCAAGTTAACTTTGCAGCAGGCCGAAGCGATCGCGCTGCACAATCATCCGCAGGTGCAGGCCGCGCAGCACGAGGTGAATTATTCCAACCAGCAAATCGTCGAGAACCGCGCCGCATATTATCCCAACGTGACTGGCGATTTGACTGGCTCCCAAGGAAACAATCTCGCGCGCATCGGCGCCGGAGACCTCACCGCATCGCGTCTCTTCAATCGCTTCGGCCAGGGCGTGATCGTTCGCCAGTTGGTTACAGATTCCGGCCGCACCTCGAATCTGGTAGGCAGCTCGCGTTTGCAGGCCCAGGCGACGGCCCAGTCCGCACAAGCTACGCGCTACGACGTCCTTCTCCAGGTAACCCGTTCCTATTTTGATGTTCTCCACGCGCAAGCCGTAGTGAAAGTCGCCGAGCAAACCGTGAGTGCCCGCCAGTTGCTGAGCGATCAGGTGACGGAGCTCGCCCGGAACAGCCTGAAGTCGCAGCTCGACGTCAGCTTTGCCGAAGTGAACGTGTCGCAAGCCAAGCTCCTGCTGCTGCGGGCACAGGACAGCGTGCAACAGGCTTTCGCGGAACTGGGGCGCGCCATGGGTTCGGACCAGCCAGTGAATTATCAGCTTGCAGATGAACCGCTGCCATCGGCGCCGCCCGCCACCGCCGATCAGTTAGTGGCCGAGGCTCTCGGCAATCGTCCCGAGCTCGCCAGCCTTCGCTTTTCGCGCGATGCCAGCTATAAATTCGCCCAAGCCGAGAAAGATCTTTCGCGACCCACCGTCAGCGTACTGGCTGTCGGCGGGTTCCTCCCTTTCATCAATGCGGGCGGGTCCACCATTCCCGCCGAATATGAAGGAGTGGCCGCGAACGTCAGCATTCCAGTGTTTAACGGCCACCTGTTCTCAGCGCGCCGCGAAGCTGCGCTCGAGCGAGCCATGGAATCCGACCAGCGCCTTCGTGACCAGAAGCAGCGCGTCTCGCGTGACGTTCGCGTGGCTTGGGCCAGCACTAATGACGCCTTTCAGCGCATCGATGTCACGGCGCAGTTTCTGCGTCAGGCGGCGCTTGCTTTAGATCTCGCACAAGGCCGCTACAACCTCGGCTTGTCGTCTATCGTTGAATTGACCCAAGCGCAGTTGAATCTGACGGAAGCTGAGATCGAGAATCTCAACGCCAAGTACGATTACCAGACGCAATACGCGGCGCTGCAATATACACTCGGCCAATTGCGCTGATCGAAGCTCTTCAGCGCTGCCACAGAATGCGAGCGGATTCCAGCGGAACTGCCACTCCGGAGCGCTGCGGGATTACTCGCGGCGTGTAATCCGCCGCAGGGCGTGCATCAGAAACAGCCGCGGTATAGAGATTGCCGCCCGAGGCGTGCTTCATTTCAACCCGTTCGGCGTGGCCCCCGTTGATTCCATCGGCATACAGCTCCACGCGCACCGCATTCGAGTCCAGATCGTTTAATGAGACCTCGACTTCAAAGACGTGTTGATCCGCCTTGGATTCCACCCGCACGTCACCGAAGCGCAACGAGTCCCACTTCTCATTCACCGCCTGCCGCCAATCCACGATTTGCTTTGCCACTGCGCCCCGGTTCGCCGCACGCTCACCATAGAGGGTTGCGGCCGGGAGATAGTGTTGCTCCGTGTATTCACGCACCGCGCGAGCTGCCGAAAAGCGCGGAGTCAACTGCGCCATGCTTTCCCGCATCCGCTTGATCCACGCGGTGGGGACACCGCTCTGGTCGCGGCTATAAAACTCAGGGACCACTTTCCGCTCCAGCAAATCGTACAGCGCGCCCGCTTCGAAGTCGTCGTGAGCGGGATCATAGCCATGCTCCTGTCCATCACCCAACGCCCACCCGACTTCAGGAGTGTAAGCCTCCGCCCACCAGCCATCCAGTTCGGAAAGATTGATGCCGCCATTCACCAGCACCTTCATCCCGCTGGTCCCACAAGCTTCCCAAGGCCGCCGCGGAGTGTTGATCCAGACGTCCACTCCCTGCACCAGGTTTTCGGTCAGCAGCATGTCATAGTCGGCGAGAAATACCGCGTGCGGGCGCACCTCCGGGCGCCGGATGAAATGCACCCATCGCTGAATGAGCGCCTGTCCCTCCTGATCCGCCGGATGCGCCTTTCCTGCAATGATCAGTTGCACCGGACGCTGCGCATTCGTCAACAAACGCAGCAGCTGTTGCGGGTCGTGCAGCAGCAAGTCCGGCCTTTTATACGTAGCAAAGCGCCGAGCGAAGCCTAGCGTCAGCGCATTGGCATCGAACACATGCTTCGCACCTTCGATCGCCTCGGCTGATGCGCCCGAAGCGGCCAGTTGCCGGGACAGCCGCCCGCGCGCGTACTCCACTAAAGCCTGTCTAGAGGCAGTGCGAAATTGCCACAGCGCCGCGTCCGACACGCCGCGAATGTCCTGCGCCGGATTTTCCGTCGTTCCCCGCCACCGGTCTTTCCCGCAAGCTCCGGTCCACAGATCGTCGGCCTGCGCCGAGTCCCAGGTCGGCACGTGGACGCCATTGGTCACGTGGCTCACCGGAACGTCTTCCTCCGGCCAATGCGGAAACAGAGGCAGAAAAATGTGACGGCTCACCTTCCCGTGCAAGCGGCTCACGCCATTCGCTGCCCCACAACCGCGCATCGCCAGGTACGCCATATTGAAAGGTTCCCCTGCGTCGTCTGGATTCGCGCGGCCCAGCGCCAGCAGATCACGCACGGAAATACCGAGTTTCTGCTGCGCGTATGTGCCCATGTATTGCTCGATGAGGGCAGGCGCGAATCGGTCAAAGCCGGCATCGACTGCGGTGTGCGTGGTGAAAAGATTTCCGGCGCGCGTCGCGGCCAGCGCCACTTCGAACGGCTGCCCGGCTTCTTCCATGAAGCTGCGAGCACGCTCCAATACCGCGCAAGCCGCGTGCCCTTCATTCAGGTGACACACCTCCGGCGCAATCCCCAACGCGCGCAGCAGCCGCCATCCGCCGATCCCCAGGAGCAGCTCTTGCTTGAGACGCAGTTCCGGCCCGCCTCCATACAATTCGCTGGTTATCCCGCGATGAACCGGGTAGTTAGCCGCGTCGTTGCTGTCGAGCAGATAGAGTTTCACTCGGCCGACCTGGACCTGCCACGCGCGCAGCCAAACCGAGTACCCCGGTAATGCGATCTCCAGCCGCAGCCACTCCCCATTCGGCTGGCGCAGCGGTGTGATGGGCAACTGTCCCGGATCGTTAAACGGATAGAGGTCCTGCTGCGCTCCATTTTTGTCGATCGCCTGGCGAAAATATCCCTGCTGGTAAAGCAGTCCGACGCCCACCACCGGAACGCCCAGATCGCTCGCGGCTTTAAGCTGGTCGCCGGCCACATTGCCCAGGCCTCCCGAGTAGATAGGCAGCGCTTCGCTCAACATGAATTCCATGCTGAAATAAGCGACACAGTTCAGGGGAGCGTTCGCATGATTCTCTTGAAACCAGCCGGGGGCCGTCGCCGCTTGGCGCGTCTTTTCCACCAGGCCGTCAACTTTTTTGCGGAAAATCGGATCGGCCAGCACGCGTCCGATCTGATCGCGCGACGCCGTCTGCAGCACCACCCAAGGGTTGTTCGTGATCTCCCACTGTTTGGAATCCAGCGTCCGCCATACTTCGTCGGTCGCGTGATTCCACGACCAGCGCATATCCAGCGCCAGTTCCGCCAGGGAATCGAACCCTGCGATCTCGGTGGGCAGGAGATTGTAGATCGGATGGCTGGTTCGGCTGTCTTGGCTCATAACCTCCAGGATACGGCGTGAAGGTTCGCCCATTGCAGAGCGCGACGGCCAAGAACTTGGGTTTAATATCCCGTGAAAAACCGGAAGATATTTGTGAATGCCCAAGGCGACTGCATGATGCCGCTGCACGTCCCTGTAACCACCGGCGCACCCGGGCACTGTTGGTCGCGGCCCGTGGACCAGAACGTCAGCATTCCAATACCGCCCGACTGCGCCGCTTTTATCTCAGACGACGCGGCGCCCAGCGAGAACACTTCGGGCATAACGTCATTCAAGCCGATCTCGGGCGTGACGCCGATCATCGAGCGCACCTGCGCATCGGTCTTCGCAGCGCCGTAGAGCGCGGCCACCTGCGAGATGGTGGCATTCATGGCGTCAACCGCGTACGCGCCCATTAGGTTGGGATCGTACGAGGTGCCGTAATCCATCGTCATCACGTTGACGATGCCGATATCCACGCCATTCGTCAAAGCGTTTTTCAGGAGATTCAAGCCTTGCGTGGTCAGGCCCGTGGGGAGCACCGGGAGCGTGTATTGAACCACCAGCGTCTTCCCAGCGCTCGCCGCCGCAGCCTGTAATCCCGCGATGGCCTTGTTTCGCCGGTCGATGGAAGTTGTGTTGCCGAGCACCGTTCCTTCGACATCGAAGTCAACCCGCGTCAGATTGTATTTGTCGATCACCGCCTGATACTGCGCCTGCAACGTGGAGACGGTGGAACAGGCCAGCGCCAATTCCGTTCCAGTGGCCCCGCCGAAGCTGACGATCACATCGCCGCCCTGGGCTCGCAGCGCGGCCACATCGTTCACTTCGAAATTCTGCGCCATCGTGTAATAGCCGCCCCAATTGGCCTGGCAGCCGCTGCCGGCGACAATGAAGGCCATCGAGAAATACTTCTGGCCCGTTGTGGTCGCGAGCCCCGCAAGCGACGGCGTGGGGTATTGCAACATGTCGAGATAGGGGGCAAACAGATGCGCCGGAAAACCGCCGGAGGTGCCGCCGCCCGCGGAAGTGGTCGCGCCCAACGAACCTGACATAACCGAACTGCCGAACGCATCGGTGGCGGAAACCGCGAAGTAATACGTCGTCGATGGCAGCAACCCGCCCGCATTGAAAGTCGCAACGCTGAGGCCGCTGGCGATCTGTGTGCCGTCGCGATAGATGTTGTACGTCACGGTGCATCCGGCCGGCGGCGTCACGGGGTTCCACAGAAGATTGGCCGAGTTGCTCGAAACCGAGGTCACCTGCAATCCCGTCGGCGTCGGCGGATACGAAGTGCAGGCTGGCCCCTTGGTGGTGGCGCTGACCGTATTGCTGAACGCGGAAACATTGCCCGCGTTGTCTCGTGCGCGAACTGCGAACTGGAAAGTGGTCGACGGCGGAAGCCCCGTCACCGTGAACGTGGTGCTTGTCGCGGAGGCCACCGCCGAGCCATTCTCGAAGATGTCGTAGCCAGCCAGGCCGCTGCCTTTACGATCCACGGAAGCCTTCCATTGCAAACTGACCGACGTCGCAGTGACCGAGGCGGCGCGCAGTTGAGTCGGGGCACTCGGCGGGGTCGTGTCGGCGCCCGCCAGCATCGAGTTCAGCAGAAGTAACGCGAAAAACGTCGATTTCACGGTACGGCAAGTATATCCCAGCCTGCGTGCTTCACTGGTACTTGACGCTAGAACAAAAGTACCGGTACTTTAGCGAACTCCCAACAGAAGATCCACGGTTAATTGATCCAACCGCTCATACGCCAACCCCTTCTCCGCGAGCGCAATGCGATCGAACTTCTCACCCAGCAAGGCGTCCCGGCTTTGCGGCGAATAAGACGATAAACCCGGCGCTCCCTGGCCCGTTTGACGGATGCCCTGTAGCAGCGACTGAATCTCTGGATCGGCATTCCAACGGGCGGCCCGCTCCTTCAGAATGAGATAGGTTCGCATGCAGCCGCGCGCGAAATCCTTCACGCCGTCGTAGTCTTCGGTTCGATAGGCATGAGCGTCGAAGTGGCGCGGCCCCGCATACCCGACGTCTTCCAGAAACTTCACCAGCCAGAACGTCGATTTCAGATTCGCCGAGCCGAAGCGCAAGTCCTGGTCATAGCGCCCGGGCATTTGATCGTTCAAATCGATGTGGAAGAGCTTTCCGGCCTCCCAGGCCTGCGCCACCGCGTGCGCAAAATTCAGTCCGGCCATCTGTTCGTGCGCGAATTCCGGATTCACACCGACCATCTCCGGATGCGCGAGCGTCGGAATGAAGCCCAGATAGGCGCCAGTGGTCGCCATGTAGATATCGGCGCGCGGCTCGTTAGGCTTCGCCTCCATTGCAAACTTGAAACCGTACTTGCGATCGAGAGAGTACTCACAAAGATAGTTGACGGCTTCCCGCAGCCTCTTCACGGCTTCGTCAGGACGGCGGCAGGCGTCGGTTTCAACTCCTTCGCGACCACCCCATAGAACGAAGATGGTAGCGCCCAACTCCGCGCCGATATCCATCGCGCGCATAGTTTTCTGGACGGCAAATGCGCGGACTCGCGGGTCGTTCGAGGTAAACGCTCCGTCTCGAAAGGCGGGATCGAAAAACAGGTTCACGGTCGCCATGGGGACCACGATTCCGCTAGCCTCGCAGGCCTGACTAAACTCTTTCACGATCCGGTCGCGCTCGGCCGGCGTGGCGTCGATCGGCACCAGGTCGTTGTCGTGCAGATTCACTCCCCAAGCACTGACTTCCGCCAGCAACTTGACCGCATCCACCGGAGGCAGCGGCGCTCGCACGGCATCGCCAAAGGGATCCCGTCCGCGATTGCTGACGGTCCAGAGTCCAAACGAAAATTTGTGTTCCGGAAGCGGTGTATATTGATCAGGCATGAGAATTGTCCTGTGTGGGATAAATGCCGCGTAGCGCCGGATAGAGACGCTGATAATCGCGATAGCGTTCGTTCATTAATTTAGCAACATCCGGCTGGCACGGGATATTCTCGGTCGCGTGTATGACCTGGTCGCACGCTTCGTCGACTCCCGGCCACAATCCTGCGCCGACTCCGGCCAAGATCGCCGCACCGAAAGCAGCGCCTTCTTCGGCCGCGATGATCTCGACGTTGCGGTTGTAAACATCCGCCTGAATCTGTCGCCACAGCGACGATCGTGCGCCGCCGCCGCCGAGTCGAATCCTTTCCACCGGCACATTGAGCTCGGAAAAAATCGTAAGACTGTCGCGCAAGCTGAATGCGACCCCTTCCATCACCGCGCGAATGACGTGCGCCCGCGTATGACTCGCCGCGAGCCCGACCAGCCCGGCGCGAATATTCGGATCCATGTGCGGCGCTCGCTCTCCCATAAGATACGGTCCCCACAGCGCTCCATCCGCGCCGGGCGGAGCCAGAGCGGCTTCTTCCGTCATGCGCTCATAGGACCCCGACTCGGTGAACAAGTCGCGCAACCAGCGTAATGAAAGACCGGCGGCCTGAGTCACGCCCATCACGTGCCACCTCCCGGGAATGGCATGACAAAACGTATGCAGGCGGCCTTTGGGATCGAGCGCCGGACGGTCCGTGGTCGCGAACACCACTCCCGACGTCCCAATCGTCGCGCTCACAGTGCCCGGGCGAGTGATCCCCATCCCCACCGCGCCCGCCGCCTGATCTCCCGCGCCGGCGACGATCGGTGTTCCAGCCACCAGTCCCGTTAGTTTGGTGGCTTGATCTGATACGCGAGCACAGATTTCCGGAGACTCAAAAACTCTCGGCAGCAGCGCCGCATCCAGATCGACCGCACCTAAAAGCTCTTGCGACCAGCGACGGTTCGCCACGTCCAGCAGCAGCGTGCCCGAAGCCTCTGCCACATCGATGGCATATTCGCCGCTGAGACAGAACCGAACATAATCCTTCGGAAGCAACACATGCCGGACGCGGCTCCAAATATCAGGCTCGTTTTCGCGAATCCACAACAGCTTGATCAACGTGAAGTTGGTGAGCGCCGGATTACACGTCAGCTCCAGAAGCCGCCGAGCTCCGACGGTCTGATTGAGCCACGCACATTGCTCCTCGCCTCGCTGATCGCACCAGATAATCGAGGGCCGCAGAACTTGCCCGTGGTCGTCGAGAACCACGGTCCCATGCATCTGGCCGGATAAGCCAATGCAGGCGATTTGCCGCGGCTGCACGCCGCTCCGCGACAACACCGACCGCACCGCCTGCTGGCAAGCCTTCCACCAATCCGCGGGATCTTGTTCAGCCCGCGCAGCGCGTTCTGAGGTGAAAGCCTGGTGTTCCGCGGTCGCCGAAGCGATCAGCGAGCCGTCATCCGCCACGATGATCGCGCGCGATCCGCCGGTGCCGATATCGATACCTAAGACGGGAATAAGTATTCTCCTTCTCCGAGCCAGATTCCAGAGAAAATCACGCCAACGATAAAGTATAGGCCACGTGCGGAGCCGGCAGGGACGTAACACGCTCTCCAGCCCTAATCCCAAAGGCCAATCCCGCCGATTGGGGACAAATGGAGGGGAACTTGAGAACCAACTACGAAAAATGGATGACCTGGATTGTCCTGTCGCTGTGCGGAATGCTATTACTGATCGGCAGCGTCAGGGGCGCGCTGGTAAAGGGATAAGCGGCTCCGTCCCTGCGACGCTGCCTATCTGCCTGAGTCTGCCCCACGGGCGCGGCAACGTGCGGCCGCGTTGAATTCCAGCGCGATCTTCATTTTCTCCGCCAGACCCGCGGCTGCGTAAGGCTTTTGAATAAAGCCGGCGAGCCCCTTGCCCGTGAAGCGGCGCGTCGCATCGGCCTCTTCGTAACCGCTGGACAACACCACCGGGATATCGGATTGAATGCTCCTCAATCGCGCCAGCGCCTCTTCGCCCGACATCACCGGCATCGTCATATCCAACAGCACTGCATCGATTTGACCAGCGAAATCCTGAAAGAGGCGGACGCCTTCTTTGCCATTCGTCGCGACCACCACTTTATAGCCGTAGCTTTCAAGTGCGGATTTGGCAGCCTGCCGAACCGTGTCCTCGTCATCGATCACCAGAATGGTTTCATCCCCAGCCAGACTCTTTTCCGGAGCAGACGAAACGATGCTCGCGGCGGCTCCGGCGATCATGGGAAAAAGCACTTTGAAGCAACTCCCTTGTCCGGGGGTGCTCTCCACATGAAGCGCGCCCTTATGTCCCCTCACCATGCCCATCACCGCGGCCAGACCGAGGCCCCGGCCGGTGAACTTGGTGGTGAAGAACGGATCAAAAATCCGCGACAGCGTCTCGGCATCCATTCCACAACCGCCATCGCGCACCTCGAGCGTGACGTATTTGCCCGGCGCGGCGCCATTGGGAGCAATCATCTGGTTGATGTAAGCCTGGCTGACTTGTTCGGCGCGGGTGATGATCCACACCGTTTCCGTGTGCCCTTCCTCGACGGCTTCGGCGGCGTTGATCACCAGGTTCATGACCAGCTGCTGAATCTGAGCAGGGTCCCCTTCGATCGAAGGCAGGTTGTCTTGTAGTTGTAAGCGCAGCTCTACAGTCCTGGGGATGGAGGTTTGCAGCAGGCTGGTGA
>Ga0163162_10001547_pt1 | contig 21476 bp, 19 predicted proteins | sample S55metaG_FD_115310 | JGI IMG/M metagenome (GOLD analysis project Ga0163162, IMG submission 115310) | Switchgrass rhizosphere microbial communities from Kellogg Biological Station, Michigan, USA - S5-5 metaG | ecosystem: Host-associated > Plants > Roots > Rhizosphere > Soil | place: USA...
TGCCTGTATAAATTCGGACCAGGCGGCCGGGTTGAAAATATTCATGGGAGGCACCTGGCCGGCATAGCTTGCTTTGTTTGCAAGATTGTGAAATTGGAGTTGCGTGGCTTCACCGGCATCACCGGGAACTGATTTTAACAATATCCGTCGCTTGGCGGCATCTGTATTTTTGCGGGCTGTTTCAATATCATCATCATCTACTTTGGCATTGACAAAATCTCTTGCAAATTGTTCTGGCGTAGGTCGGGGCCGGATAATGGTGGCAGGAAGATAAACCGTGTCAGCAACCATCAATTGCACAATGCTGTATTGACTGCCTTCAAGATTCTTTGGAATGGTGATTTGTTTAGGTTTATAACTCACGTGGGTAAAATCGATCACATCTCCCTTTAAAACGACGATGGAGAAAACTCCCTGGCCATTTGTTATGGTTCCGCGGTTTTGCCCATTTATTGTTATGCTTACGGCAGGGATACCCACAAGACTATCGGCTGTCATAACAATACCGTATAACTGAACGACAGAATCACGGACCGTTTCAAATTGCGCTTTCGCAGTAGCTGGTATTATGAAAAAAGCAATTCCAAGATATAAGAGAATTTTTTTCATTACCTCAAAATAAAGACAAGTTGTTTAAACTGAAAAACAAATAACACGATTGATGGTTACCTTTGCGCAGAAAAATATTTTTTTATAACCGTTTTAACGAACAGGCAAAGTTATCATTCAAAAACCACTCCGAAGATCAACTGACTCCATGGGAGAGTCCTTCGGACAAAAATCAGACTCTACATGACGAATGAAGACATTCTAAAGGCTTTAGGTAATGTGCAGGAACCCGACCTTGGGAAAGATATTGTAACTCTTAACATGGTAAAAGATATTACTATAGAAGGAAATTATGTTTCTTTTACCGTGGTGCTCACTACTCCCGCATGCCCTTTGAAAGACTTGATCAAAAACAATTGCATCAAAGTGATCAGGGACCTGGTAAACAAAGACGCGCTGGTGAATGTGAAATTCATCGCGAATACCACTACCAAGCGATCCGATCCGGGATCCGTACTGCCAAAAGTGAAAAATATTATTGCAGTCGTGAGCGGCAAAGGCGGAGTTGGAAAAAGTACAGTGGCGGCCAATCTTGCATTGGGATTATCGCAGGGTGGGGCGAAGGTCGGCTTAATGGATGCTGATATTTATGGACCCAGTGTGCCGATCATGTTTGGTGTTCGTGGCGAAAGACCGATGATGATCGAGATCGGCGAAAAAGGAATGATCGCTCCGCTGGAACGTTATGGAATAAAATTGATCAGCATCGGCCTCCTGGTTGATGAAAAAAATGCAGTGGTCTGGCGTGGCCCAATGGCCAGCAGTGCTATCCGCCAGTTTGTTACTGATGTTTATTGGGACGAGCTTGATTACCTGGTGATCGATATGCCTCCCGGAACCGGTGATATTCATTTGACGTTAGTGCAAACAGTTCCTGTTACGGGTGCCATTATCGTTACTACTCCCCAGGATGTAGCGCTGGCTGATGCAAAAAAAGCGATCGCTATGTTTGGCCAGGCCCAGATCAACGTGCCTATTATTGGGCTTGTAGAAAACATGAGTTATTTTACTCCGGCTGAATTACCTGATCATAAATACTACATTTTTGGAAAAGAAGGTGGAAAACGACTTGCCGATGAATACGATATTCCTTTACTCGGCCAGATCCCCATTGTGCAAAGCATTCGCGAAGGCGGTGACAAAGGAGTACCGGTAATGGTGAGTGATGACGAGGTTAGTAAAAAAGCGTTTTCAGAATTTGCGGCTCATGTAGTGCGTAGTATTGCTATGCGCAATGCGAACATTGGACAGGAAAAAGTAGCATCGGTAATCTCATAGAGACAGACTATTTTGCAACAAATCCATAACTATGAAAAATCTTCGCTTTCTTTTTCTTCTTCCGGTTGTTTTTATTTTCACTTCATGCTTTGTAAAGGAGACTGCAACATCAAAGCCTTTGCCTCCAGGGCAAGCAAAAAAAGTAGCAGGCTCACAATCTGCGAAGCCCTTTGCGCCGGGTCAGCAAAAGCACTAAGATATATTTTATGTAGCCGGCTTTTGTGTTGCTATTTGGCTGCAGTTGCGTCGCACACTTTTGCGTTTCTGTTCGCTATTCAGCTTTTTGTCTCAGGCGAAGTCGCAAAGGCTGGATACAAAAGGCGCAATGTATTCTTGGCGTCTTGGCGAGACCTTAGCATCTTTGCGTGGAACATTATGACGGACTATGTACAATTATCCTCATTACAAAGAGCATGATAAAAAGAAGATCATCGAATTCATGCAACATCATCCTTTCATTACTTTGATCGGCTCTGATAAGAATGGAAGAATCGAAGCCACACAAGTCCCGGTGCTGGTTGAAGAGAAGGAAGGAAAGCTTTTCATCTACGGGCATATAGCAAAAAAATCAGACCATCACGAGGCTTTCGAGGAAAATCCGAATGTGCTTGCATTATTTACCGGTGCGCACACTTATGTAAGCGGCACCTGGTATACGGGCAACCCGCAGCAGGCCTCTACCTGGAACTATATTGCAATACATGCACGGGGGCAAATCAGGTTTTTGGATGAACCAGCTTTGATCGAACTGCTGCGAAAACTTTCTCTTCACTTTGAGAATAACAATATCGCTTCATCTACCATTTATGATAACCTGCCTGTCGACTACAAGGAAAAACTGATCAAAGCCATCCTTGCTTTTGAACTTGAAGTGACTGAAATGGATAACGTTCATAAGTTAAGCCAGAACCGCGATGAAAAAAGTTATGACAATATTGTGCAGCGGTTAAAACAGCAGGAAGGTGATGCGAAAGAAATTGGCGAGCTGATGGAAAAAAGAAAAGACCAGGTATTCAAATGAAACAAATCTATCTTGTACTTCTTCTTTTTTGTATGAACTGTTCTTCACACAAGCATCTTCATAACTCCCCTGCGGGCGACGGGGGCGCCGGGGTTGCCGGCACTTTTGATAAAGAAGGACACCGCGGTTGCCGCGGCCTGATGCCCGAAAATACCATTCCGGCGATGATCAAGGCCCTTGACCTTGGTGTTACGACACTGGAAATGGATATTGCCATCACAAAAGATAAGCAACCTGTTTTGTCACATGAACCCTGGTTTGCGCAGGATATAACCACCAAACCAGACGGCACTTACATGAAGAACCTTGAAGAAAGAAAATTTGTTATCTATTGGATGACCTATGAGCAGGTAAAAACTTTTGACGTGGGGATGAAACCTCATCCTCATTTTCCCCGCCAACAAAAAATGAAGGTGGTAAAACCTTTGCTTAGTGATGTGATCGATAGCAGCGAAGAACACGCTAAAGCGACAAACAGGCCCTTGCCCTTGTATAATATTGAGACGAAAACCGATCCTGTACTTGATTCTGTTTTTCACCCGATGCCGGTTGAGTTTGTTGACCTGTTGATGTCGGTGATATTGCAGAAAGGAATTGGAGAAAGAACGATCATCCAGTCCTTTGATTTCAGAACGCTCCAGTATCTGCATCAAAAATATCCTTCTATAAAAACGTCTATGCTTATCGAGGGTTCTGACAAACGAAGTTTGCATGAACAAATAAAAAGTCTGGGTTTTACTCCAACCATTTATAGTCCTGAGTACACACTGGTAACCGAAGACGTGGTCAAAAAATGTCACACGCAAAATATCAGGATCGTCCCGTGGACCGTGAATGATAGACCAACCATTGACGAACTGAAAAAAATGGGAGTGGATGGTATCATTACAGATTATCCTGATCTTTTTTGATGCTCCTGTATCTTTGATGGTATGAATCTCTCACTGAAGGAAAAAAATGCAGTTGTTTGCGGAAGCACCCAGGGTATCGGCCTGGCTATTGCTAAAGAGCTGGCGTTGCTGGGAGCTCATTGCACACTGGTCGCACGAAACGAAGAGGCTTTAAAAAAAGTCATTGGCGAACTTGACAGTTCGCAAGGGCAACACCACAATTTTCTTGTTGCCGATTTCAGTAAGCCGGATGAAGTAAGAACAACGATTGAAGAGCATGTGAAACAGCAGGCCGTTCATATTTTAATTAATAATACGGGTGGCCCACCGGCGGGGATGATCATGGATGCAAAGGAGGAAGAGTTTTTAACAGCGTTCAACCAGCATCTCGTATGCAATCATATTCTTACCAAAGCAGTGGTGCCTTCGATGAAGAAGGAAGGTTATGGTCGAATTATTAATATCATTTCAACCACTGTAAGGATCCCACTGAAAAATTTAGGAGTCTCCAACACCATCCGGGGAGCTGTTGCTTCATGGGCGAAAACGATGGCGAATGAGCTTGGACAATTTGGTATAACAGTCAACAATCTTTTGCCAGGCAATATTTCGACACAACGTCTTTCTTCGCTTATTGATACAAACGCAAGAGTTGCGAACACCGATAAAGAAAGAATTGAGCAAGCCATGAAAAACGAAATACCCATGAAACGTTTTGGTGATCCATCCGAAATTGCGGCTGTTGCGGCTTTTCTTGCTTCACCTGCAGGTTCCTATGTAAGTGGCGCAAGTATTCCGGTTGACGGAGGAAAAACAGGAAGCATTTAAAATTTTAAGTATTGGACAGGGTTGAAAAATTAAAAGAATTTTTGGAGCAAAATCCGGCGGACAGTTTTGTCCAGCATGCGCTGGCGTTGGAATACATTAAAGCCGATGACGATGCTGCAGCCCAAAAATTGTTTGAAGATATTTTACTCAGGGAACCATCCTATGTCGGCAGCTACTATCACCTGGCGAAATTATTTGAACGCAATGGAAATAACGAAGCCGCCATAGCATGGTATGAAAAAGGGATGGAGGAGGCAAAGAAAGCAGGAGAGGATCACGCGTACAATGAATTGCGAAGTGCATATGAGGAGCTTACGTTTTGAGTGGGGATGTATTTAGTTACAAGCTGTCGGATTTTCTCATTAAACTTTCGTTGTGCTCCGCATCAGTCCTTCAGCATTCAGAACAACATGGAACGGTAAAATGAACTTACTTCAACGATTCAAGGAATTCATTCAGCAACAAAATCTTTTTCACCAAAAGGATAAATTGCTGTTGGCGGTAAGTGGGGGAGTGGATTCTGTGGTACTTTGTGAATTGTGCAAACAGGCGGGTTATAATTTTACGATCGCTCATTGTAATTTTAAACTAAGAGATAATGAAAGTGAAAGAGATAAAGAATTTGTCAAGACACTTGGAGACAGATACAACGTGGAAGTATTGGTAAAAGAGTTCGATACTCAAAAATATGCGGAGGAAAATAAAAAAGGCATCCAGGAAGCAGCGAGGGACTTGAGGTATGAGTGGTTCGCGGAGATCGTGAACGGTCAAACATCAAACGTGAAAAGTGAAAATGACCGCTCGATTCACGTTTTACGTTTCACGTCTCACGTCCTTACCGCCCATCACGCAGATGATAACGTCGAAACATTGATGATGAATTTTTTCAGGGGGACGGGGTTGCATGGTTTAGAAGGAATTCCTGTGGCGCATCAATATATCCGGAGACCATTACTTCCTTTCTGGAAAGACGAGTTGATCCGGTTCGCCAAAGAAAATAATCTTGAATTCGTTGAAGACTCTTCCAATCAGTCGACAAAATATGCCCGCAATCTTTTCCGGAACGAGATTATTCCACTGATCAGCAAAGTGTATCCACAGGTAAAGACAAATCTGCAGGATAATATCAGCCGCTTCAGTGAAATTCAAAAGCTTTATCAGATCTCCGTTAACGACATCAAAAGAAAATTGTGCAAAGTCAAAAACGACGAGGTTCATGTTCCCATTAAGCAACTGATGTCATATCACAATAAGGCGTTGATCTTCGAAATTATTTCTGACTATGGATTTAGTGAAAAACAAATTGATGAAGTCATCAAGCTGGCGGAGGCAGAATCCGGAAAATTTATTCAATCACCTGCCACTCCTCACCGGATCATTAAATTCAGGAATTGGTTTATTATTTCAAAGGCTAAATCGGAAAATGCGGAGACAATAATAATTGAAGAGGGAACAAAAAAGGTTCAATGTTCAATGTTCAATGTTCAATTTTCAACTTTCCAAACTTCAAGCCTCAAACCTCTCCAAAGGAGTCCTTTCGGACAAACCTCAGACGCGGTTGCCTGTCTGGATGCGGATGAGATCGTGTATCCGCTTATTCTGCGCAAATGGAAACAAGGTGATTATTTTTATCCGCTGGGTATGAAGAAAAAGAAAAAGCTTGCCCGGTTTTTTATTGATCAGAAACTTTCTAAAACGGAAAAGGAGAAAATGTGGGTGATCGAGATGAACAAGAAAATTATTTGGGTGGTTGGTATAAGGATCGACGACCGATTCAAGATCACTGAAAAGACAAAGAAAATATTAAAGATCAGTTTAGAAACTTCCTAACCAGCCACGGACGTCTTCCACAAAATTTTGCAGTACAGGATAATTTGAAAAAAAACTGGAGGCTGCGATCAAAAAGACGATGCCATATAATGCGCCCCATATGTGGGCTGAGTGATTGATATTGTCTCTCGATCTTTTTTCCAGGATGGAAGAGACGATCAGGTAAAGAGTTCCAAAAATAAACCCGGGTATCATGACAGGGAAAAAGATCAATCCTAATTTTTGCAGGGGAAAAAGCAAGATGAAGCAAAAAACAACAGCGGAAACCGCTCCGGACGCACCGAGACTTCTATAGTGGTAATCATCGCGGTGTTTTCTGTAGGTCGGTAAAAGGCAAACAACCAGGGCTGAAATATACATGAGCAGATAAATAAAATTCCCATATCGGCCAAACACGCCGATGAATGCTTTTTCGACATTTTTGCCAAAAATGTACAGCGCATACATATTCAGGACCAGGTGTCCGACATCAGCGTGAATGAACCCGCAGGTAAAAAACCTCCACCATTGTTTTTGTTGTGAAACCGCCGGCGGATAGAAGATCAGGTCATCAATAACCTTATGGCTGCTAAAACCGCTGAGAGAAACAAGGCTCGTAACAATTATAATGATGAGGGTGATTGATAGCTCCATAAAATGTCGTCAGGTCTAGTAGCGATAAAGATCGTGATCAAATTTCGAATTTCGAAATTCGAACTGCGAAATTTCAGTGGTGGTATTTTTCGTTGCGAATGATGGTACAAGCCCGGTATACTTGTTCTGACAAAATCAATCTTGCCAGTTGATGCGGAAAGGTGAGTTGCGAAAGGCTCCATTGATAGTTTGCTTTTTCCAATATCATTCTATCGAGACCAAAAGCTCCTCCTACGAGGAACACCAGTGTTTTTATACTTTCGTTTGCTCGTGCCTGTATGAATTCAGCCAATTTTTCAGAGGTCATTTCCTTGCCGTGTTCATCAAGTGCCACGAGGTAGTCACCTTTCTGTAACCAGTCAAGGATCATTTCAGCTTCCTTTTTTTTCAGGTCCATTTCACTCATCATCCCTGCATTTTTAGGAACAGGGATAATGGTCCACTCAACCGGAAAATATTTTGAAATACGTTTAGTGAAATCCTCTATAGCTTCTTTTATAGATGGATCATGAGTTTTGCCGATTGACCAGAACTGTATTTTCATGACCTTTACCCTACCGGGGAATTTTCGTCAACTACTAATGTAATTTATTTATCGAAAGCGAAACCTCCTGAGGACCCGACAAAAGTTGTACTCTTCCATCACATACCGATAAGGCATTAAAAGTAAAGGAACTTCGAGTTTGGGTGCAAAGCAAACAATCCTTATTTTTGCGACCCATTCAAAAAATATCTATGGCCCCGTAGCTCAACTGAATAGAGCATCTGACTACGGATCAGAAGGTTTCAGGTTTGAATCCTGACGGGGTCACTAGCCACAGACCAAGGGTTTCATCGAATTGATACCCTTTTTTATTCGTCGAATTTGCATAGTTTTCGACATATAAAATTTCGCTTAAAAACAGAACGATTTTTTCCACCCGAAAATCGGCAACAAATGAGATGTTACTTCTCTAAGAGCGTGAATAACTCAAGCTTTTCTTATCTTAGAAGGTCACGATTTTTAGAATTTCTTTTCCATGATCAGGTAGCGATCGATAAATATTATGATGGCGGTCTGATAAAAACGGAAGGTTACGGCTGGCAAGTTCATCTACATCCAACAACTCTACTTCAAGAAGAATGGATCAGAACCTGTATCAGAAGTTGTGGTAGTGGGAGTGCAGATCAAGTAGCTTGCACAGACCGATTTAGTCTTTGTATCGCCCTGAAGTCCGAAGAATAGTTATAATCATGCCTTGTGTTTTTATTGGCTGTGTTTCATCACCATGTCATAATGCTTTTCCATAAGATAAAGCTCAATGGATTTCCACCTTTTGCGGTTTATTTTTGTTGGTATAAAACACCAGCATTTGCCAGTTTTTTTCTGGTGATACGCGCCAATCGAACTCCTTCGCCAACTAAATCTAATAAACAGCGGGCCCACTCGTGAGAGCGATCACGAGGGAGATCACGACCCAAATTCCCAGACCAATCCAAGCCCATTTTACTCTATTCGACTTGTAGTCGTCTTTGATAAGGTAGGCTATTAGGACCCCAATAAGACCCAGGAAAAATCCTAAGGCAAACCCGCCAAAATGAAAGCCGGTTTCACCGCCAAAAAACCTTGCCATGGCCTTTCGACTAAATGTCCCGTCTTGGTTCATATTTTGCCTTAACTTGTGTTGCGTAATCTTGAAGGAAAGTTTATTAAACAAGCTCATCTTCTCACCTGTCAGCTTCTGAAAATCGCTTGTGCCAATCCTCGATAACTCGAAAACTGAAATTTTGTTACCCAGCTTCCCGACCGGAATAAGAACATCTTTCGCATTTAATTTTGTCGGAGTGAGAATATTTGAGGACGCATGAGACAAAGACAATAGTAATGATAGACAGACACAGAGTACGATCATTTTTTTCATGACTACAGTTTTTGGTTAAACAAGTATGAGTGAAAGTTTGAATTCACAAAATATCTTATCTATTCGTAATTTCTAACATGACTTTTTAGGCGTGTCAAAAACCAAAATAACCGTGCAAAAATGGTCCATGAACGTGTGAATTTAGTTTTAGTTTTTTGTGGGGTATTACAGTGGGAGGACGCTTCTTCCTGTGTATTGTCCTCAAATAAGCAATATTTAATAAAATTACCGCTAGCGGCCACGCATTTGTGCTAGTGGGGAAATAGACTTCCTAAAACTTGCCTGCTGCTTATGGCAATTCCCCTGGGTAACTCTCTCTAAACTCCCGCTGACAATTTTCTTACTCATCGCAAAAAATAGGTAACTCCAGGGTTTAAAATAGTGTGAAATGCCCAGGACACGAAGAAAGTCCCTTGCGATTGAGTATTAGTAAAACAATTGTCTAATTCACAGAATGGAATGAAAATGAAACCTGTTTTTGCAATGGTTGCGGTTCTTATAAGTTTAGTTGGCCTGTACGGATACGGTGAATACAACCGCAGCCTTCCCGATACTCATAACCTGGAGCCTGCCTTCAGATTAGAAGAGTCAACTTTTGTAAATCAGTTCGAAACTGATGAGGCAAAGGCCAACGCAAAATATGCTGATAAAACAATTAGTGTGCATGGAGTTGCCCATAATATTCAAATAACAGACACGACTGCTACCGTTTTTTTGAATGACGGATATTCTGGTACGTCAGTGATTTGCCAGTTTGGACGTGAGAGTAATGAAGAAATAAAAGATCTGAAAAAAGGTGACCTGGTAACTGTTAAAGGAATTTGTTCCGGTTACCTTATGGACGTGGTAATGGTGCGCTGTGTGTTGGATCACGATAATTTAAAGATAAAATAAGAATATGAAGCGTTTAGTTTTTTGCTTGTTCGTAATACTGCATTGCATTAGAGCAGATGCCCAGGACCGGTTGGTGACCCGTAATGGATCCATTTCGTTTTATTCCAAGGCTCCCCTTGAGGATATAGAGGCCAATACACAGACTGCGGTGAGTGTGCTGGATAAAAAAACAGGACAGATCGAATTCAGTGTTTTGATTAAAAGTTTCACGTTCGATAAAGCGCTGATGCAGGAACATTTCAACGAAGATTATCTTGAAAGTGATAAGTTCCCGAAATCTACTTTCAAGGGTCACATTGAGGAGTTAGATAAGGTCAGTTTCGATCGGGATGGAAAGTACACTGTTTCTGTAGCCGGTGAACTTACCATACACGGGCAAGGCCGGACATTAACGACGCCTGTCACCTTTACCATACTGAAAGGAGTTGCTTTGGCCGACTCGCAATTTGATATAGCGCTATCGGATTTCAACGTTGCAATACCCTCTTTGGTGAAAGATAAAATTTCGAAAACGGTGAAGATTGCTGTGCGCCTTAAGTATGAGGACCAGGCACGGCCGTGAAGAAAAAAAATAAAAATGAAAAAAGTCTTTAGTACTGCGGTTGCATTGTCCATAGCGACGTGTTATTTATACGCACAAGAGAAAAGCCTGCTAACGGGTATAGAGCCAAATCGGCCAAAAAAAGAGTTCGTTAGAAATGCTTTCAAATCTTCAAGGGTTATTAATGGACACTCGATGGAGCTTATCGGAAAGGGTGTATTGGATGTTCGCATCCTGCATCGCTTTGGTAGAATAAACGACGGTGTGTCAGAATTATTCGGTCTTGACCAGGCCAGTATGAGGCTGGGATTTGACTATGGGCTCGGCAATAATCTTACCATTGGAATCGGGAGAACTACATTTAAAAAGGAATTGGATGGATTTATGAAATGGAGACCGGTAAGACAGGCAAGAGGTGGTTCTCCCTTTTCATGGGTGCTTGTTGCCGGCATGTCCTGCTATACATTTAAGAACCCCGATCCGCAAAAGGAGATCAAGGCTTCATCCCGGATTGGATATTATTATCAATCCATTCTTGGCAGAAAGTTTAGCGAAAGATTTTCGTTTCAGTTGAGTCCAACGCTTGTGCATCGAAATGCAGTAGCAGATGGCGACGTAAATGATATATATGCGTTGGGAATAGGCGGCCGTTTTAAATTAAGTAAGAGGACCGCATTTGTCATCGACTATTTTCCTGTGTTGAATCGGCCCACGAGTTCAAATACCACGAATTCACTTTCTGTCGGCTTCGATATTGAAACCGGCGGCCACGTCTTTCAACTGCATTTTTCAAATTCCACCGGTATGAATGAGAGAGCATTTATCACGGATACGCATGATAGCTGGGGAAAGGGAGAAATACGGTTCGGGTTTAACCTGTCAAGGGTATTTAGTGTTAGAAAGAACACGAATGGGTAGTAAACATAGAAAAGATATTTTGGTTCAGTTGTTCAGGATTGGAATTACTAAGGTTAAGACTGGCCTTGTCTAAGGCCGGTCCTTTTTGAACAAGAAGTCCTATTAATTTTAAATGATTGATACAAATAAAATTTTTCATAAAGAAAAATCGCCGTGAGTACTGAATTAATGAATCATTTGAAGAATGTAAATAGCAATGCGCTCATCGGGCTTTGTATAGAACAAATATTGCTGAGGGATGAGGAGTTGAAAAAGTTATTAGGGGAGTTAAAAATTATTTCGGGTGAAAATCCGGAGATCATAATACCGATCATTGGTAAGGAAGCTTACTCTTTGTTAATGGGATGGTGTCCGCTTTCTTCAGATACATCGCCCGGCTTTAGTCCGTAGTCTTTTTTTCATGGTAATTTTAAGGTTAAGTAAACCCCGGAATCTTCTGGGGTTTCTTATTAAAGATCGACAATTGATTAGCTTGCTCTATGGCTTTTGCACGGGAATGCACACTGAGTTTAAAGAATATCGATGATATGTGGTTATCAACCGTTTTAGCAGATATAAAAAGTTTGCGTCCGATCTCTTTATTGTGCATCCCGTCTTTTAATAATTGTAAAACATCCAATTCCCTTTCTGTTAAATGCGCGGGGTTTGATCGTGTGTTTTTTCTTATGCCTCGCGGAATACTTTTGATTCCTGAAGTCCTCATTTCAAACTTCAACTTATTATATACAGCATCAGCACCTAGCTTTCGGATAATTGAGATCGCTTCCCTTTTGTCATTATTATCTCCCTGGAACAATGCGAGCGCCTGTTCATAAGGACAGCCTAATTGTTTCCATAGACTTGCTGCCTTTGTGGCCGTTGTTTTGTCGTTTATTGCGAAGCCTTCGTAAAGATCACCAGGATGCAGTCTCTGTTTTCTCGCCTTCAATAACCAATACGCAAAGGCACTGTTCTCATAAATGTTTCCACGCAATTCCATGGCATTAATGACATAGTCAATATCCGCCTGGTCGGCGAATCGTCGATCACTTATCCATTCATATTCTAAAAGTGCAGTTATTGCCGGTAGAATTCTATTCAGTTGGCCGGTCTCAAAAGCTTTTTTCTTTGCTTCAAGAAGTTGGGGAAGGACATCACCATCACCTCTTCGCATTTTTATGGTTGCAGCAATAATACGTGGCCCTATTTTGATCAGTGAAAACTGTTCTTCGTTTGTCAGAAAATTGTTGGCAATGTTATATGCTTCGTTCCAATGCCCCGTTTCAAGATATATGCGGGCCTTATAAACCGACAAATATTTTGTGCCCAGGTCGAGATCCCTGTCTTCACAAAATTGGATACCCTCTTCCAACATCTTTTTTGCCAATAAATAATCTCTCGTAACTACTGCAACGGCAACAAAATTGGCATATGCATGACCAATATTTTCTTCGTAGTTATTCTTTAAAGCAAGGTCCATACTTTTACGCAGAAATTCTAAGCCATTGTTGCCGGATGAATGAATTTTTGAAAGAATTGTACCAAGACTATTCCAGGCATAGCATAGGGTCTCCTCATCGCCCAGGCCGTTCGCCATCGTGATTGCTTTTTCACTCCATAAAATGCACTCATCTTTATCATCCGACATAGCCTTCAATCGGCCCATATTGGCGTATGCCATGGCTTTTGCATTTGACGGAGGTTGATCGGCGAAGGCGTCAATAGACTGAATGGCATATGATTCTGACTTTGCACGGTTGCCATCAAACAAATAGAGCAAGGACAAAAAGCGCAGGCAATTGCCGATTCGTCCAATATCATTTTTCCCATCCAGGAGTTGCAGCGATTTTCCTGCATAAACGATAGCTTCGTTTACCTGGCTCGTCACATAGCATTCATAAGCGTACGATTCATAAAACTGAATTAATGTATCGGGATCATCGCCCTGGTAATTCTCAATGGCGCTTAAATACAGCCGTGATGCCTCAACATGCGCTCCAATCGCGGCAGCCTTACGCGCCGCGATCGGGGAATAATGGGTTACTATTTCGTAGGCGTTTGCATTCTTTGCATGATGTATGATCCGTTCAATTTCTCCGTTTTGTTCAAAGCTTTCCTGGAAGAGATCCAGGATTTTTTTATTTAATTCCATTCTTAAAAATGGAGACAGGGATTCTTCAATGGTTCTTCTATACAATTCATGCTTAAAGAAGATCAAATTTTCTTTGAGGATTAATATTTTTAGCCCAATACAACTGTGAATGGACGTAGTGTATGACGGCTCCATTTTTTCCAGGTATTTTATTTCCAGGCCTGTTGGAAGCACCGCTAACATTTGCCATACCTGCTTGGTTTTTTCGTCCAGCCTGTTATACGAAGACAAGATTGAATCTTTAATGTTATCGGGGACGCCCACGCTATAACTCGCTAGTATTTCATTTACATAAAAAGGGTTACCACCCGAAATGCTGTAAACATCTTCTCCCTTGTACCCCTTTTCTATTGCCATCTTTTCAACGATGTGCCTGGAAAGGGGAGTTAGCTGCAATCGTGTGAATGAGTCCGGGGGCACATGGCCCAAAACGTTTCTCAGCGGATGTTGACTATCAATTTCGGTATCGCGGTAAGTGAGAATAAAGAGGCAGCGAAACTTTGTGATACGCCTGGCAAAAAATTTTATAAAATCCATAGTGGCTTCATCTGCCCAATGTATATCCTCAATGACAATCAGGGTCGTCTCTTTTTCATTTTCCAGTTGATGCAGGAATCCGGTAAATAATCCCGCACGGTCATTGATGTTTGCAATGTTTTTGGGAAGATTTCCCTGCATCTGCAAAAGAATATCATATAGAGGCGCTAATGGCCTCGGAGTAAACAGGGCATCACAGGTTCCGATATAAGTCTTACACATCTTCTTTTTGCCAGCGGAGAAATTCTTTACAAGCGACGTTTTACCAATACCTGGCTCTCCCGTGAGAAGGATGCAACGCCCCTCTCCATACGTTACATTTTCAAATTCATTTTCGAGTGAAGCCGTAAAGCTGGCTCTTTCCACTAACTCCATATGCCTGGTTTATTAAAATAGGAAGAAATCATTTTTAAATGAGAGGTAGTACCTAATCGCAGCTTCGAAGGAAAACGTTGTCTTGTCTGTCAAGTTCCTGGTTTAGACTTTATCGATTAAAAATGAGGATCAGTTGCCGGTAAAATAAGCGAGCAGCCTTAATTGGGCTGGCCAAACTGAATGTTGCTTTCCATCACAATAAAAACATAAAAAATTTAGAAAATGAAGACTATGAAAATTTCAGTAACGATCTTACTAATGTGTGGTTTAGTCACTGCAGCCATCAGTTGTAAAAAGAATGATAGCAGTGCAACTCCACTGGCACAAAAGGATGTAAGGTAATAACAGCTATGATGCAAGCTGTGCCACTATTAACTTCAATAAGAACTGGTAGCATAAAAAAAGTCCCCCATTTGGGGGACTTTTCTGAAATAAAATTCCGATCACATGGTCATAGCATTTTCTATCGCCTTTTTTACAATTGCTCTTTTGACAGCTCTTCTTACAACAGCTTTCTTCACTGCTCTTCTTCTAAGAGCTTTTTTTACCACTCTTCTTTTTACTGCTTTTTTTACCACTCTTCTTTTTACTGCTTTCTTTACCACTCTTCTTTTAATTGCTTTTTTTGCTACTCTTCTTTTGACCCCTTTTCTTACAGCTGCTCTCTTAACTGCTTTTTTTGCAGCTCTTCTTCTTAATGTTGCCATTTTTTTTTGAATTTAATGGTTGTAAATCTAAAGTCTACCTTTTAAAGTTAGAGCATTTTTTATTCTGTACCTAAATTTGTCTTGCCAAAAAAAATAATATTTGATGTAATGCAAATAGCAAATGATCGCTCAAATTGTGGTGCGATTCACAAGAAATAATTTTATCGGCTACTTTCACGAGCCAACGATCAATGAATTTGATGAAGATTGATTTTAGGAGATCGGTGTTACACACTTAAGAGTTGTTTGGAAAAACACTGATGATTGTGAACCGGCCTGGTGAAAAAGAAACTGAATGCTGATATAAAAGATTTACGGGTAAAGGGTACTTCGATGCCAATAATTGAGTGTCAATTTCAATAGCTTAAAGACAATGAAGAAAGACAATTTGAATGGATGGATCTTTTTGTTACTCATTGGCAGTCTTGTAATGTTGCAGATAGGGTGTGAAAGTTCCGGAAATAGTTATTATATGAATCAAACCGGAAATGATAGCAACCCGGGTACCAGGGCAAGACCTTTCAGGACATTGCAAAAAATAAATTCGATCCGACTAATGCCTGGTGACAGGATCTATTTAAAAGGAAAAGAATTCTTCGCGGGAACATTGTCGCTTGCAATAAATGGTACCGCTGATAAACCCATCCTGATCACGAGCTATGAAAATGAAAATGGAAATGCCGTTATTGATGGAGGGAACCAGGATGCGATCATCCTTCGCGGAAAATATTTTCAACTGAAAGACGTAAACGTCAAAGGGGCTGGTAGAAAAACCGGTAATACCACGAACGGGATCACTTTGTCCGGAGCCACCAATGCAGTTGTAGAAGGTATAAAAACGGAAGGCTTCCAAAGGTCAGGTATCGAAATCAATAGTTGTAAAAATATTAGTCTGAAAAATGTGTATGCGGTAAATAATGGTTTTTGCGGTATCTATATAACAGGATCACCAAACGACAGGTCAAAAAATATCATTGTGAAAGATTGTAAAGCTGAAAATAACCCGGGTGATCCGACCAACTTGGAAAATCACAGCGGAAATGGGATTTTGGCGGGCTTGTCAGACAGCGTATTCATTGATCACTGCGTCGCAACAAATAATGGATGGGATATGCCCAGGGTTGGAAACGGGCCTGTAGGTATCTGGGCTTACGAAAGCAGTGCCGTTACCATTCAATATTGTATCAGTTACCGAAACAAAACATCAAAAGGAGCAAAGGATGGCGGAGGTTTTGATCTGGATGGAGGAGTGACGAATTCTGTGATACAATATTGTTTATCGTATGAAAACGAAGGCGCGGGCTATGGATTGTTTCAATATTGGGGTGCCTCATTATGGCATCACGATACTGTTCGCTATTGTGTAAGTATCAATGACGCAACAACTACCGAAGGATCAGGCGGGATCTTTGTTTGGAATGGTGTGAATGACAGCCTTCAGCTTGCCGATTGTGCGGTATATAACAATGTAGTGTATTCCACGTATGCTCCGGCCATTCAATTTGAACCCATGAGTGCGAATAAAAATTTTTTATTCACCAATAATATTTTTATTGGGAAGGGCTCTGTTGTTCATGGCCCGTCCTCTGGTGAAAAATTTATTGGTAATGTATGGTGGAAAGCAGGGGAGGAGATAACTTTCAGAGACCATAAGGATCTTGTTGAGTGGTCCGCTGCAACAGGCCAGGAAAGATTGAATGGGCGAATGGCCGGTCAACAAATTGATCCAAACTTAAAGGGTCCATTTGTAACAACGATCAGTGACCCTTATCAGCTTCATTCGCTCACGGGATATACTTTATTAAAAGGATCACCATTAAATAATTTGACGACAGATCTTCCCGATTTTAAATTACCAAACTCTCCACAAGATTTTTTTGACAATCCTGTTTCCGCTAACAGCGTTCCTGGAATTTACCAGGCAAAGTAGGAGACGTTTGGAAAAAATTGTCATATTTCAATAAATAAAAACTATGTTTGAAAAATATTTTTGGCGCTGGAATGCTTTCTGAATAACAAAATTGTCTTTTTAACACTTATACAATACCACAAACGATTGCTATGATCAGAAAAGCCGCTTTTGTCTTCTTTATTTTGTTCCTTTTTATAAATGGTTTTTCGCAAACGACATTATTTGATGCTGACTGGCGTTTCTACCGCGGCGGGGTACAAGGCGCTGAGATGCCCGGTTTTGACGATGCGAAATGGAGAAAAATTGATCTGCCGCACGATTGGAGTATTGAAGACCTGCCTACCGGTCAGGCAGGCCTGCCAGGCATTCATACACCGTTTGACCCGAATGCCATTAGCCAGGTAAGCGGTGGATTTACAGTTGGAGGCACAGGTTGGTATCGTAAAACATTTGCGATCGGCACAGAACAAAAAAATAAACGGATCCTTATTCAGTTTGATGGTGTTTATATGAATGCGGATTTTTGGCTGAATGGAGAATCTTTAGGAACCCATCCTTATGGCTATACAAGTTTTTGGTTTGATATAACGGATAAAATAAAATTCGGAGAGAAAAATACAATTATTGTCCAGGTAAAAAATGAAGGACAAAACAGCCGCTGGTATTCAGGCTCTGGAATATACCGTCATGTATGGCTGAAGATGCTTGATCCTGTACATATTTCGCCATGGGGCATTTACATCACTACGCCGGAGGCCAGCGCCTCTTTCCCAAAAGTGAATATCAAAACAGTCATTGCGAATGAAGCGGATCGTGCATCAAACGTGAAACTCGTTACCTATATACTCGATTCATCGGGAAACGAATTTGGCAGAGTGGAATCAGAGCAAAGAATCGATAAAAGTGCATCGCATGAATTTGCGCAGGAGCTGGTGATGGATACGGCTGATCTCTGGTCGCCCGAATCTCCTGTTCTGTATACAGCATTGTCAGAAATATATGTCGATGGGAAACTTAGTGACAGGACAAAAACGAAATTTGGGATTCGCACTACTTCATTTGATGCGACATATGGATTTCGATTGAATGGGAGGACGATCAAGCTTCACGGTGGTTGCGTACATCACGATAATGGGCCGCTTGGTTCAAAAGCGTTTGATCGTGCAGAAGAAAGAAGAGTAGAGTTGCTTAAGGCAAGTGGATTCAATGCTATTCGTTGTTCTCACAATCCGCCTTCGCCGGCATTTCTTGATGCTTGTGATCGTTTGGGCATGTTAGTGATCGATGAAGCTTTTGATATGTGGCGACTACCAAACAATCCTTATGATTATCATCTTTATTTTGATGAATGGTGGCAAAAAGATATTGAAAGCATGGTGAAACGTGACCGCAACCATCCCTCAGTGATCATTTGGAGTATAGGTAATGAGATCCGTGACATGGAAAATCCGAAAGTGATCGAAGTGGCAAAAATGCTCGGCGGTCACATTCGTGAAATAGAACCCACAAGACCGATAGCCGCAGCCGTTAACAATCTACGGCCACAAAAAGATCCTTTCTTTGCAACCCTTGATGTGTGCGGTTATAACTATGCAGCAGGTGGTGACCATGGAAAAGAAAGTTTGTACAAACTGGATCACGCTCGCATGCCTGATCGTGTCATGATGGGGACAGAATCTTATGCCATGGAAGCTTTTAGTGCGTGGATGGGTGTTGTTGATAATCCCTTTGTAATTGGTGATTTCGTATGGACCGCTTTTGATTATATTGGCGAAGCGAGTATCGGATGGAGAGGTTACTGGCAGGAAAGTAATTTTTATCCCTGGAATCTTGCTTACTGTGGTGATATTGATATTTGCGGGTGGAAAAGACCTCAGTCATTCTATCGTGATGCTCTTTGGAAAGAGGACCAGGTGTCAGTTTTTGTAAAACCTCCAAAACCTTCTTTTCCTTTAAACCCGGATAAGCAATCCTGGAGTAAGTGGGAGTGGCACGATGTGGTTGCAGATTGGACATGGCCGGGCCAGGAAAATAAGCCAATGGAAGTTTCTGTATATTCTTCTTGCCCCGAGGTTGAACTTTTTCTAAATGGGAAAACATTGGGTAAAAGACCAACAAACAGGGATACAAAGTTTATGGCCACGTGGCAGGTTCTCTATCAACCGGGAATTTTAAGAGCTGTTGGTTATACAAATAGAAAACAAATAGCTTTATCGCAATTGCAAACAGCAAAGCCAGTCTCAAAAATTAAATTATCTGCGGACCGGTCAACGATCAAAGCAGATGGACAAGACTTAAGTTATATTACAGTTGAATTGACAGATGCAGATGGAATCCGTGATCCAAAAGCGGAGAATTTGGTGAAGTTTAAAATAGATGGAGGGACCATTGTGGGTGTGGGAAATGCAAATCCCATGAGTTTGGAAAGCTATCAATTGCCACGGCGCAAAGCATGGCACGGGAGATGCCTGGTGATTGTAAAATCATCTGATAAAGTAGAAAAGATCACCCTTACTGCTGCTGTCAGCGGGCTGCCCTCATCGAAATTGGTCATTGCAACAACTAAATAAAATTTGTCAATAGAAAATTTATGCTAAAAGCATTTTCTGCTCTCATCTCAATTTGTTTATTGATGGGTTGCTCACTGCAACAATCTGCGGTCTTCAGCGATCGTGTTCGTGATTTTGATGCAGACTGGCATTTTGTAAGAGATAGTGTCGCCGGTGCCGAACAGCCCGGTTTTGACGATTCAAAATGGAGAGTGCTTGATCTTCCGCATGACTGGAGTATTGAAGATCTTCCTGAACAAATTCCTGGCAAGACCGTGGGCCCTTTTTCAAAAGAAAGCGAAGGGGCTTTAAAAGGTGGTGCAGTTGGGCATACGGTTGGCGGTACCGGATGGTATCGCAAAACATTTACCCTTAATGCAGAGGATAAAGACAAATTGATCTCTGTCTATTTTGAAGGAGCCTACACCGAGACGGATATCTGGTTAAATGGAAATCATGTAGGGGACCATAAACATGGCTACACATCTTTCTATTTTGACATTACTAAGTTTTGTAAACCTCCAGGTGAAAAAAACCTGATAGCAGTGCGGGTTATAAACAAAGGAATGAACAGCAGGTGGTACAGTGGTTCTGGAATTTATCGTCATGTAAAACTCATCGTAACGGATCCATTGCATATTGACCCATGGGGAATGCATGTAACGACACCGGCTGTTTCAGACCAGGAGGCAACAGTGAAGCTGGTGACCATCGTCTCGAATGGAAAAAATGAAAGATCGGATATCAAGATCACTGCAAGAGTGCTTGATGCCGATAACAAAGTGGTTGGTGAATCGGAAGCTTCTTCATCGGTCAATGCAAATGGTAAGACACAAACTGTCCAGGATATTGCTATTCGATCTCCAAAACTTTGGTCGCCGGAATCGCCGTATTTATATAAAGCAGAAGTGACCGTGTCGATGAATGGAAATGCGGAAGACGCTACCACTACCAGCTTTGGCATTCGAACGATCAGATTCAGTGCCGAAAATGGATTTACGCTCAACGGGAAAGAACTGGAATTAAAAGGAGGTTGTGTGCATCATGATAATGGAATATTGGGAGCTGCAGCCATAGACCGCGCAGAAGAAAGAAGGATTGAATTATTAAAAGCAAATGGATTCAATGCTGTTCGCAGCAGTCATTATCCACCGTCGCCGGCATTTCTCGATGCCTGTGATCGGTTGGGAATGCTGGTCATTGATGAAGCATTTGATATGTGGGAAAAACCAAAGAACCCCGATGACTATCATAAATTCTTTGACCAATGGTGGGAGAGGGATCTTTCATCAATGGTATTGCGGGATCGAAATCATCCATCTGTTATTTTATGGAGTATTGGAAATGAGATCCAGGAGAGGGCCGATTCATCAGGACTTGCTATCATAAAGAAATTCAGGCCGGTGATCAACCAGTTCGATTCTACACGACTGATCACATCTGCGGTTTGTGAATTCTGGGACAATCCTGGAAAAAAATGGGATGCCACCGCTGCCACATTTGCATCGCTGGATGTGGGCGGTTACAATTATCAGTGGTATCAATATGAGTCAGATCATAAACAATTCCCCGATCGCATTATGGTGGGAACAGAATCAGTGCCGCAGCACGCATTAGAAAACTGGCGGCTCGTGGAAAAGGATAATTATGTCATTGGTGATTTCGTGTGGACCGCGATGGATTATTTGGGAGAATCGGGTATTGGTCATACAGTTTGCACCAACCAAAAAGGGGAATTTTCAATGCCCTGGCCCTGGTTCAATTCATGGTGCGGGGATATAGATCTGATCGGAAATAAAAAGCCGCAATCCTATTATCGCGATGTAGTATGGAGAAGAAGTAAAATTGAAATGGCTGTTCATGCGCCAATGCCTGATAGTTGTAAAGAGCAGGTAAGTTATTGGGGCTGGCCGGAAGAACAA
>Ga0163162_10001556_pt1 | contig 21453 bp, 15 predicted proteins | sample S55metaG_FD_115310 | JGI IMG/M metagenome (GOLD analysis project Ga0163162, IMG submission 115310) | Switchgrass rhizosphere microbial communities from Kellogg Biological Station, Michigan, USA - S5-5 metaG | ecosystem: Host-associated > Plants > Roots > Rhizosphere > Soil | place: USA...
ATCATCGCCATGATCGTGACGACCGTGAGCCGCAAGATCGTGTTGGACTGCCGGCGCAGTGCGTCGGAATCGAGGTAGCCGTTCATGTCCATCATTTCCTGGCGCATTTCGTCGTACAGCACCTCGACGCCGAGGTGATGACGGAGCTTCTCGAACACGCTGCGCGCGAAGTCCTGGTTCGAGACCTCGTGGTACCAGTAACGATGCGTGAAGCGCAGGAAGATCTCCATCGCTTGGCGAATCGCACGCTTGAACGACTTCACCGATTCGGTGTCGCCGATCTCCAGGCGGTTCATCGCGACTGCGAGCTGGTCCGACATCGACAGGAGCGCCGCACGATGGAAATGCGCGATCAGGAACAGCAATAGATATTGATGCCGGAATTGCCCCAGCACGCCCGTCTCGGGGCCGTTGAAGAATGGATCGCCGTGCCGCCCGACCATCCCGAGCACGCGGCCCGAGACCACGAACCGCGTGTCGGCTCGCGGCCGATTCCAGTAGCGATCCTCGCAGTAGTCCTTCTCGAACGTCGCGAGCGATTGCTCCGAGTACGGAGGGACATCGCGCTCACCGGGCTGCGTCGCGAGCGCGAGACGCACGAAGTCGGCGCGCGACAGCGACTTCGGGTCGTCGACCGCGAGGTAGGCCAAAAACGGCATCCGGTAGTACTCGAGCGGCCGGAAGCGCAGCGACCCGATCTCGAGCGAGTCCGCCGGCAGCAGCGGCTCGAGCAAGTATTCCCAGTGCGCCGCCAACCGCGCGGTCCGATGACGTCCGACGTGCTCGAGATAGCGGCGGCGCTCACCATAGTCCGAAACCGCGCGCACCGCTCCCTGCCCGTCGAGCCATTCGACGCGTCGCGGGCAGTTCGCGCCCTCGCCCGTATCGTCCCAGAAGCCGGGATACGCGCGGCCGAAGCGGAACATTGTGTCCTGAGCGCGCTCGAGCGGGATGTCGTCGATGAAGATCTCGAACGCGAGCAGCATGATGTCCGCATCGAGGAAGAAATAGAGATCGACGATGCCCACGTTGAACGTGAGCGACGAGCCGTCGCTGTACGTGATCACGACCTTGCGGATGTCGCCGCGCCGATAGATCCGCAGGCTCGGCTCGCCTTCGCGCCTCGCGGGGTCGATGCCGACCTTCGAGCCGTACAAGAACCGCTGCACGAACGGCAGGAACGTCACGAACTCGCGGTACGAGCGCTCGCGGAAGTCCTGAGGGTCACACTGGAACTCCTCGATGAGCTCGCGCCACGCGTTATCGCGCTCGATCGATCCGAGCGCCTCCCAGTGCCTCTGAAGCTTGCTGGTCTCCTTTTGGGGAACGAGCAGCAGCGGCCAGAGCACGGTCTGACGGAAATGGCGGACGAGCACTGGGTTCGTTTCCACGTCGCGCAACGAGGCGAGTTCTTCTTGATCGGCCGGGTCGATTGCGCGCGTAGCCTAGCCGTTTTCGTGCTGGACTGCGACGCGCCCCGCACAGGGTCGCGCCACACCGAACCGGCTCGTCTTTGCCAACGGCGCGAGCGCCCCGCTATCCTGCTCGGAACATTCGACGAGGCGAAGAATACGGGGCCAACATGACGGACTATGTAACACACGGCGGTATCCAGGTCGCGAAGGAGATCGACGATCTCGTGCGCGACGAGATCGCGCCCGGGACCGGCGTCGATCCCGCGAAAGTCTGGTCGCTGCTCGACGGAATCGTCCGCGAGCTCGGTCCGCGCAACCGAGCGCTGCTCGAGAAGCGCGACGCATTTCAGGCGCGCATCGACGGCTGGCTCGGCGAGCGTCGCGGCAAGCCGATCGATCCGCGCGAGTCGCGCGCCTTCCTCGCCGAGATCGGCTATCTCGTCCCCGTCGGCACCGCGTTCAAAGTGACCACGGCGAACGTCGACCCTGAGATCGGCGCGCTCGCCGGCCCGCAGCTCGTGGTGCCGGTCGACAATCCGCGCTACGCGCTCAACGCCGCGAATGCCCGCTGGGGCAGCCTCTACGACGCACTCTATGGCACCAACGTGATCGCCGAGGACGGCGGCGCCGAGAAGGGCAAGGCCTACAACCCGGTGCGCGGCGAACGCGTGATCGAGTACGCGAGCCGGTTCCTCGATGATGCGGTGCCGCTCGCGACGGGCTCGTGGGTCGACCTCACGAGCCTCGCGCTCGAAAACGGCGCGCTCGTCGTGACACGCGAGGGTGATCTCACGACCGAGCTGCGCGACCCGACTCAGTTCGTGGGGTATCGCATGCAAGGCGCACGCCCGTCGAGCGTGCTGCTGCGCCACAACGGCCTGCACATCGATATCTTGATCGACGCGAACGACCCGATCGGCAAGCGCCATCCCGCAGGCATTAAGGACGTCGTGCTCGAGAGCGCGGTCTCCACGATCATGGACTGCGAAGACTCGGTCGCGGCCGTCGATGCCGCGGACAAAGCCGTCGTCTACCGAAATTGGGCCGGCATCATGCGCGGCACGCTGACCGCGTCGTTCCGCAAAGGTGGGTCGACGCTGAATCGGCATCTGAACCCGGACCGCGAATACACGGGGCCGGACGGCAAACGGTTTGCGCTGCCTGGCCGCAGCCTGTTGCTCGTCCGGCACGTCGGCGCGCACATGCTCACGGACGCGGTCACCGACGCGGCGGGCAAACCGATTGCGGAGACCTTCCTCGACTGCGTGATCACGGCGCTCGGCGCGCTGCACGACCTGAAGGGCAACGGCAAGCTGCGCAACAGCCGCACGGGCAGCCTCTATATCGTGAAGCCGAAGCAACACGGTCCCGAGGAGGTTGCGCTGTCGGTCGATCTCTTCGCGGCGGTCGAGCGCGGGCTCGGCCTGCCCGCGAACACGCTGAAAATCGGGATCATGGACGAGGAGCGCCGCACGACCGTGAATCTGAAAGAAAGCATCCGCGCGGCCCGCGAGCGGATCATCTTCATCAACACGGGCTTCCTCGACCGCACCGGTGACGAGCTGCACACGCACATGCAAGCGGGTCCCGTGATTCCGAAGCCCGAAATCAAAGGCGCGCGGTGGATCGCCGCATACGAGGATTGGAACGTGCAAGTCGGACTCGCGCTCGGCCTGCCCGGACACGCGCAGATCGGCAAGGGCATGTGGGCGATGCCGGACGAGATGCGTGCGATGCTCGACTCGAAGGCTGCGCACCCAAAAGCGGGAGCGAGCTGCGCGTGGGTGCCTTCGCCCACGGCCGCGACGCTGCACGCGATCCACTATCACCAGGTCGACGTCGCGGCTCGGCAACGCGAGATCGGGGGCCGCGGCGCAACCGACGAGTTGCTGATCGGCATCCTCACTCCGCCGATGCTGAACCGGGAGCTGAAGCGAGACGAGATCCAGCGTGAGCTCGACAACAACGCGCAAGGGATCCTCGGCTACGTCGTGCGCTGGGTCGAGCACGGCGTCGGTTGCTCGAAAGTGCCCGACATCCACGACGTAGGTTTAATGGAGGACCGAGCGACGCTGCGTATCTCATCGCAGCACATCGCGAACTGGCTGCATCACGGCATCGTCGATCGAGCGCAGGTCGTCGAAACGCTGCAAAGAATGGCGCAAGTCGTCGACCGGCAGAACGCCGGTGATCCCGCGTATCGCAATATGGCACCGAATTTCGACGGCAGCGTCGCGTTCCAGGCGGCGCTCGACCTAGTCTTCAATGGGCTCGAGGAGCCGAACGGCTACACCGAGCACACGCTCACGCGCCGACGGCGCGAGTTCAAGGCGAAGCGTCGGTGAGCGACGCGGTGGACTGGGGCTCCGGCGCAGACTCGGCGGCCGGCTGAGACTTCGGTTCCGCCTGCGACGTGACCTCCGCCGGCTGTTGCTCCGGCGGCGGCGAAGCTGGAGGCTCTTGCTGCACCGGCGGCGGCGGCGCCGTTTGCGATTGAGGTTGCGGCGTCTTGCGCGCCGGGCGAGGCGCCGTGCCTTGCACCCGCCACACCGAGTTGCCGACGTCGTCCGCCACGAGCAACGCGCCCGTGCGGTCGATCGCGACGCCGACGGGGCGTCCCTGTGCATCGCCCTGGTCGTTCACGAAGGTCGTCAGCACGTCCTCGGCGGGGCCGGACGGCTTGCCCTTCGAGAACGGCACGAAAATCACCTTGTAGCCGCTGAGCGGCTTGCGGTTCCACGAGCCGTGCTGGCCAATGAACACGCCATTCATGTAGTGATCGGGCAACGCGCCGTCGCGAGACTTGTAGAAAGCGAGCCCGAGCGACGCCGTATGCGCCCCTAGTGCGTAGTCCGGAACGATCGCTCTCGCGACGAGATCCGGGCGCTGCGGCTTCACGCGCTCGTCGACGTGCGGCCCGAAGTAGCTGTAGGGCCAACCATAGAAGCCGCCGTCGCGGACCGAGGTCAGGAAATCGGGCACGAGATCGTTGCCGAGCAAGTCGCGCTCGTTGACCACGGTCCAGAGCTCGCCCGTCTCTGGGTTCCACGCGAGGCCGTTCGGATTGCGGAGGCCCGTCGCAAAGACGCGCATCTGGTGAGTCCGCGGATCGACTTCGAGAATCGCCGCGCGATAGAGCTCCTTGTCCAGCCCGTTCTCTCCGACGTTGCTGTTCGAGCCGACGGTTACATAAAGATGCGAGCCGTCGGGGCTCGCAAGCAGATTCTTCGTCCAGTGGTGATTAATCGCGCCCGCCGGTAGCTCGAAGACGGTCTCACCCGGCTCGATCAGCTGAGTCGATCCGGTCGCGTACTGAAAGTGAAGCACCGCGTCGGTGTTCGCGACGTACAAATCGCGACCGACGAGCACCATCCCGAACGGCGAACGCAGATGGTCGATGAACGGCATCTTGGTCTCGGCGACGCCGTCGCCGTCGGCGTCCCGCAGCAGCGTGATGCGGTCGGCGCTCGCAACCTTGCCACCCGCCCGCTTCTGCACGAAGCCCGCGACCAGGCCCGAAACGCCGCGCCCGTCCTCCGGCCGATCCGGGCCGTTCGTCTCGGCGACGAGCACGTCGCCGTTCGGGAGGACGTACAGCCAGCGCGGATGGGAGAGACCCGTCGCGAACGCATGGACGCTGAGGCCTTCGGCCGGCGTCGGCGTGACGGCGTCGGGCCAGCCGACTGCCGGTGCGACACGCACAGTGGGTATCACGGTCGGCGACGGCTCGGGCAGCGCCGGGCTCGGGCCGGTCGCAGTTCCGCCGGGGACGGCCGCGTCGCCGACGCACCCGGCCGTTGTGACGAACGCAGCCAACGCAGGAAGCCAAGCGATCCTTCGCACGGCAGCAGACCCCTCCTGTAGACGACGAAGCCTCACGACTTGAGCGACGCGTCTAAACTGATCGACAAACCGGGGCGCAGAAGGTTCGACACCGGGCACTTTTTTTCGGCTTCGGTCGCGTACTGCTTGAACGCAGCGTCGGTCATGCCCGGAACCTGCCCCTCCGTCTCGAGGTGCATCTTGCCGATCACGCCGTTCTCGAGCGAGATCGTGGCGCGCGTCGAGATCTGCAGCGGGCGATGGCCCTGTGTGCTCAAGTAGTTGGCGAACGCCATGCTGAAACAAGCGGCGTGCGCCGCGGCAATCAGCTCCTCGGGATTCGTGCCCCGTGCGTTCTCGAAACGGGTCGCATAGCTGAACGGAGTATCGCGCAGGACGCCGCTCGTCGCGGTGATCGCGCCGCTACCGGTTTTGAGCTCGCCGCGCCAAACGGCCGAGGCTAGGCGCTGAATCGCCGCCATGCCGAGTTCCTCTACTTTTGCGCAAGACTATGGGGCGAGCGTGCTCTTGTGCGCTCGAAAAGAAAAGCCGCCAAAGCGCTCATTCGACACACCGAATTCACTTGATCGATGAGCTAATGAAGGCAAGGCCTTGTACGCGCGGAAAGGTCGGCAGAAACAGGCCCCGACGCCAGAAATAGAAAGCCCGGCACGGAGGCCGGGCTTAAGAGTTTGGGACATCTCGAAGGGGTGAGAAATCACCAAACGCCTAGCATCCTGCCTCAGTCCGCCCGACGTGACGAGGCAAGCAGAAATGATGGTGGCGGAGGCAACAGCGTGTCCGGAGACGAGCTTCACCGCGCCTCGCATTCTCTTCGAGCGCCCCCTACACTGCCCCGCCTTTGAGACGACCGTCGCAATGCAACGAAGCGAAGAACGGATTCTAACGACGCACGTCGGCAGCTTGATCAGACCGCCCGAGCTCGGCGCCGAAAATGCCAAGCGGCCGGATCGCGGCCTCGCGGACGCATGCCTGCGCGAGGCGGTGACGGAAGTCGTCGCCCACCAAGCGCGAATCGGGCTCGACATCGTCAACGACGGCGAGTACGGCAAGTCGAGCTGGGCGAACTACATCTTGGAGCGCGTCGACGGCTTCGAGATCCGCTCCAATCAACTGCAACCCGTCGAATGGCTCGGCCGGGATCGAGATCGGTTCGCGGACTTCTTCGCCGAGGAAATGCCCTACGCGCTCACGGGCATGCCGGCCCAGGTGTGCGTCGGCCCGATCGCGTATCGCGACGACGACGCGCTCGCACGTGCAATCGCGAATCTCGAGCACGCCCTCGCAGCTACCGGCTCGAAGGAGGCGTTCATGACCGTCGTCGCGCCCGCGAGCGCGGCGTACAACGGCGTGAACGAGTACTACGCCTCGGACCACGACTACGTGTTCGCGCTCGCCGACGCGCTGCGCGCGGAGTACCGGGCCGTTCACGACGCGGGGCTCGTGCTGCAGGTCGACGATGCGGTGCTCGCGAACATGTACGACTCGCTCGTGCAGCAGAGTCCCGAACGCTATCGCGAGTGGGCGCAGCTTCGCGTCGACGCGCTGAATCACGCGCTGCGAGGCATTCCGCCGGAGCGCGTGCGCTACCACGTTTGCTTCGGCAGCTGGCACGTGCCGCACGTCGCGGACGCACCGCTCGAGGAGATCATCGACCTCGTTCTTCAGGTCAACGCGCAGGCGTACTCGATCGAGGCGGCGAACGTGCGCCACGAGCACGAGTGGCGCGTCTGGGAGACGGTGAAGCTACCGCCGGGGAAGATCCTAATTCCGGGCGTCGTGACGCATCACACGGTGTCCGTGGAGCATCCGCGGCTCGTCGCCGATCGCATCGTGCGCTTCGCGCGGCTCGTCGGCCGCGAAAACGTGATCGCCGGAACGGACTGCGGGTTCTCGCAAACGAACAACATCGAGCGCGTCCATCCGTCCGTGATGTGGGCGAAGCTCGAGGCGCTCGTCGCGGGAGCCCGGCTCGCGAGCGCGGAGCTGTTCTAACGTCAGTTCGTCTTCTTCGTGAGGCGCGGCTTGCTCACGGGCTCGGCCTCGTCTCGCAGGTCGCGCACCTTCGCGATGGCCTGCTCGTTGTACGGAACGAAAATCAGCACACGCAGCGTCGGAAAGCCTTCCGGCACGTACGACGAATGCTCGAACGTGATGCCGCCGAGCGCCGGGTGGTTCGCGACGGCCTCGGAGCGCCCGAGCACTTCCGGGTTGTTCCACAGCTTGCGGAAGATCGGGCAGTGCTCGTCGAGCTCTTCGATCAGTTGCTCGAACGAAGGATCGTCGGGCGTCTGGCTGTAATCGACGCGGAACTTCGATAGCACGCGCCGCGCCATTGCCTCGTAAGCGGCAGGGTCGCTCTGATAGCCCTTATCGTCGATCAGCAGGATCCGGAGCAGGTTGCGTTGATCGGCCGGCAATTGCTCGTAGTGACGAAACACCTGCGTCGCGAGTCGATTCCACGCGATCACATCCCAGCGCGCCGTCAACACGAGCGCGGGCACCCCGAGCGCCTCGATCATGCGCGAGAGCGTCGGGCTCACCTCCGTCATGCGCGACGGCGTGGGCGGCGCCGGCCGATGCTGCACGAGCGCGAACAAGTATTCGCGCTCGTCGGGGGTCATGCGCAGCGTCGAGCAGACGCGCTCGAGCACGTCGGCCGAGACCTGAATCTTCCGGCCCTGCTCGAGCCACGTGTACCAGGTCACGCTGACGCCGGCGAGCGCGGCGACGTCCTCGCGGCGTAGGCCCGGAGTGCGGCGCCGGTTGGTGTCGGGCAGACCGACTTGCGACGGCGAAAGGCGTGCGCGGCAGCCTTTGAGGAAGTCGATGAGCTGTCGACGTTGCGTTTCCATAGCGAGTGAGCGTCCCAAATGTGTCTGGCCTAGACGAAGCGTGCGCATTCTTGGGTGCGCCGCGCCGTTTGACCATAGTTTTGCGGTTGATAGTACACCACCTGCTGCGACGGCCACGCGTCGAACCGAACGGTTTGGTATACTGCGAAAACTGCGACGCACTTTCGGTCTGCGCTTGCAAGAGCCCCCGGCCCTTTCGGCCACGGCATCAACCCCGACCCGATCGCCCACTGACCGTTGCCGGAGCAAAGCTCCGAGCCGGGCTGATCGCTGGAGCATTCAATCCATGTCCTTCGATTCTCTCGGCCTTTCGGCCGCGTTGCTGCGCGGCGTCGCGGAGCAAGGTTATTCAGAGCCCACACCGATCCAAGCGCGCGTGATCCCGGTCGTCTTGGCGGGCCGCGACGTGCTCGCCGGCGCGCAGACGGGCACCGGCAAAACGGCTGGCTTCACGCTGCCGCTGCTGCAGCGTCTATCCGCCTCGACGCCGACCCAGGGCCGGCAGCGCATCCGCGCATTGATCCTCACGCCGACGCGCGAGCTCGCGGCGCAGGTCGAGGACAGCGTACGACGTTACGGCAAATACGCGCCGCTGCGCTCCGCCGTCGTGTTCGGCGGCGTGAGCATCAACCCGCAGATCTCTATGTTGCGCCGCGGCGTCGATGTGCTCGTCGCGACGCCGGGTCGACTCCTCGATCATGCGTCGCAACGCAACGTCGATCTCGGCGGCGTCGAGATCTTCGTGCTCGACGAGGCCGACCGAATGCTCGACATGGGATTCCTACCCGACATCCGCCGCGTGATCGCGTTGCTGCCGGCGAAGCGCCAGAACCTACTCTTCTCCGCAACGTTCCCCGACGACATCCGCAGGCTCGCGGGTAAGATGCTCGACGATCCGGCGAGCATCGAGGTCGCTGCGCCGAACGCGACTGCGGATCGCATCGAGCAGCTCGTGCATCACGTCGAGAAGAGGGACAAGCGGTCGCTCCTCTCGCACCTGATCAGCCACGGGGACTGGCGCCAAGTGCTCGTGTTCACACGTACGAAGCACGGTGCGAACCGGCTCGCGCAGCAACTCGAGGATGACGGCTTGACCTGTGCCGCAATCCACGGAAACAAGAGCCAAGGCGCGCGCACGCGCGCGCTCGCGGACTTCAAGGCCGGCAAGGTGCGCGTGCTCGTCGCAACGGACATCGCGGCGCGCGGCCTAGACATCGACCAGTTGCCCCACGTCGTGAACTTCGAGCTGCCCGAGGTGCCGGAGTACTACGTGCATCGGATCGGCCGCACGGGACGTGCGGGCCGCGAAGGCGTGGCGGTGTCCCTCGTGAGCGGTGACGAACGGCCGTTGCTGAACGCCATCGAGCGCGCGGTCGGCCAGAGGATCGCGGTCGGTCCTACACCGGAATTCACGCCGCGGCGCGACGCGGCGCCGCGGGACTCGCGGCCGCGGGACGCTGCACCGCGGCAGGACAGCGGGCACAGCAACACGGCCGCAGACACGACACGAGGCGTGACGCCCGCGCGCCGCAGCGGGACGCCGGACGCCGAGACTATGTCAACAACGTGCAGGGTGGCTCGCACGCCGAACGCAGCCACGACGATCGTCGTCGAGACGGCGCTCGGCCAGCACGATCAGGTCAAGCTGAACGGTCGAGCCAGAATCACCGGCCCGGGCACCCGGGCAACCTGCACCGCGGCCAGCACTCGGGCGCGCCGTCGGCGCAACAGCATGGCCGGCCGCAAGGCAAGTCCCGGGCGGCTCGGCGACGTGCCGCTCGCGCAGCGCGTCAGCCTTGATCCGCCTGCCGAACTCAGCGAGCGTGGGTCGCTCTCAAGGGCGACATCATGTGAGGGCTGACGTATATTAATGGGCCGTTTGCGGGGGCGTCGAAGCCATCCCGAGGAGAAGCGAAATGCCGTTGGTCAACCTGAAACCCGTTCTGCGCGAAGCGAAAGCCAAGGGCTACGCCGTGGCGGCATTCAACCCCGTCGACTACGCGTCGATGAAGGCGATGGTGAAAGCTGCCGAGGAGCTCAACGCGCCGGTCATCATTCAAAGCTCCGCGAAGACCATCAAGTACTACGGCCACAAGGCCATCATCGGCTGGATGCGCGAGATCGCCGGCGAGTCCCCGGTGCCCGTCGTGCTGCACCTCGACCACGGCAAAGACGTCGAGATGATCAAGAAGTGCGTCGAGATGGGCTGGACCTCGGTCATGATCGACTGGTCCGACAAACCGTTCGACGTGAATCTCGACCAGACGCGCAAAGTCGTCGACATTGCGACCAAGGCCGGGATCGGCGTCGAAGCGGAGATCGGCGAGATCCACGGCGTCGAGGACGACATGGTCGTCGACGCGGTGCACTACACCGATCCCGCTGAGGCCGAGAAGTTCTGCCGCGAGCTCGACCTCGCCGCGTTCGCGGCCGCGATAGGCACCGCGCACGGCTATTACAAGGGCGAGCCCGACGTGAAGTTCGACTTGATCGGCGAGATCAACCGTCGCACCAATACGCCGATGGCGCTGCACGGCGGCACCGGCCTGTCCGACGAGATCATTCAGAAGTGCATCAAGCTCGGCTGCGCGAAGATCAACATCTCGACGAACTTGAAGCACGTGTTCATCGACAGCTTCATCGACTATCACAAGAAGAACAACAAGTACGAGCCGCTGAACGTGCTCGGCGCGCAATACGAAGCGCTGAAGCAGCTGTTCAAGGAGAAGATCAGTCAGTTCGGCGGCGCGAACCGCGCCAAAGAGCTGCTATCGAAGGTCGCCTGAGAGCGCTCGATCTGTTAGTTAAATGAAGGCGCTGATCTTCGACTGCGACGGTGTGCTCGTCGACACCGAGAGAGACGGCCATCGCGTCGCGTTCAACCGCGCGTTCGAGGCGGCCGGCATCGACGCCGAATGGGACGTCGATCTCTACGGCGAGCTGCTCAAGATCGCGGGCGGCAAGGAACGCATGACCCACTACTTCAACGAGGCGGGCTGGCCCGAAGGCCAAACGGCCGCGACGTTGATTCCCGATCTACACGAGCGCAAGACGGCGATCTTCACCGACCTCATCGCGAAAGGCAGCCTGCCGCTGCGGCCGGGCGTGAGCCGGATCGTCGACGAGGCGCACGCTGCCGGCATCCGGCTCGGCGTCTGCACGACGTCGGACCCGAAAGCGATCGACGGCGTGCTCGACCTCTTCGGTGCCAAGCGCAAAGCGTGGTTCGAGATCGTGCTCGCGGGCGACGTCGTGAAGAAAAAGAAGCCCGACCCGGAGATTTACAATCTCGCGAAGCAGCGCCTCGGGCTCCAGGGCTCGGAGTGCGTCGTGATCGAGGACAGCCGTAACGGCCTGCTCGCGTCGCTCGGCGCCCGCATGCCGACGCTGATCACGACGAGCACTTACACGCAGGACGAGGACTTCGAGGGCGCGGCGAAGGTCGTGCCCGAGCTCGGCGATCCGCCGAAGGTGCTCGTCACGCTCAAGGATCTGAAAGCGATCTCGGCACAGCGGGCGGCCTAGTCGGCCCCGAGAGCAAATCAGCCGCGGCGAGGAGAAGAAATGAAAGAAATCAAACAGGCGGACATCGAGACAGCGATCCGATCGGTCGCGGCCACGGCGCTCAAGAACGAGCAATACTTCTGCGAGCTCGACTCCTTCGCGGGAGATGCCGACTTCGGCGTGTCGCTCGCGACGGGCTTCCGGGTCGTCGAGCAGGATTGGAAGGATCTCGACCGGAGCTCGATCGGCGCGTTCCTGCTGAAGATCAGCATGATCATCACGAAGAACGTCGGCGGCTGCTCCGGGCCGATCTGGGGCACGGGCTTCATGCGCGCGGGCGCTCTCTCCAAGGACCGCACGAGCATCACGCTCGAGGATCTCGACAAGATGCTCACGGCGGCCATCGAAGGCATTCAGAAACGCGGCGGCGCGCAGCTCGGCGACAAGACGCTGCTCGACTCGGTGATTCCGATTCGCGACATCGTGCGCGAGGGCGCGGCCAAGGACAGCGATCCGCGCGAAGTGCTCCGCCAAGCGACGCAAACCGCCAACGACGCGATTGAACGTACGAAGCCGTGGGTCGCCAAGCGCGGCCGCCAGCAGTTCACGGGCGACCGCAGCGCGAACACGCCGGATCCGGGCATCGTCGCGATCGCGACTATGCTGAACGACATCTGCGCCCAGTTCGGCGTGCAGGCATCGAACAAGGCACATTGATCTAATAACTCCAACCGGGGGACTCACATGAAGAAGTTCGTCAACGATCCCGCGAAATTCGTTCCGGAGATGCTCGAGGGCATCGCGCTCGCGAATCCCGGCAAGCTCAAGTACGAGCCGAAGTACAACATCATTTATCGCGCCGACCGGCCGAAGAAGGACCGCGTGTCGGTGATCCAGGGCTCGGGCAGCGGCCACGAGCCCGCGCACGTGATGGCGGTCGGTCCCGGCATGCTCGACGCTGCCTCGCCCGGCAACGTGTTCGCGGCTCCGCCGATGGAGTATTGCCTCGAGTGCATCAAGCTCATGAACTCGCCGAAGGGCGTCCTCGTATTGATCAACAACTACCAGGGCGACCGGATGAACTGGGACATGGCGATCGAGATGGCCCAGGCCGAAGGCATCGACGTGAAGCCGTTCATCATCGACGACGACGTGGCGGTGCAGAACAGCTCGTATACGGTCGGCCGCCGCGGCGTGGCCGGCAACTTCTTCGTGATCAAGGCGTGCGGCGCTGCCGCCGAGAAAGGCGCGAGCCTCGATGATCTGCTCAAGCTCGCCGCGAAGGTCAACGCGAACGTGCGCTCGATGGGCGTCGCGCTCACGTCGTGCACGCCTCCAGCCAAGGGCAAACCGATCTTCGAGATCGGCGACGACGAGATGGAAGTCGGCGTCGGCATTCACGGCGAGCCGGGCCGCCGCCGCGACAAGATGAAGCCCGCCGATGCAATTCTCGACGAGATCTTCGACGCGGTGTCGAAGGACTTGCCGTTCAAGAAGGGCGACCGTGTCGCGCTGATGATCAACGGCCTCGGCGGCACGCCGCCGAGCGAGCTCTACGTGCTGTATCGCAAAGCGGCTCTACGCAGCAAAGCGCTCGGGCTCGAGATCGTGCGCAACTATGTCGGCAACTATTGCACGTCCCTCGAGATGGCCGGCGCATCGCTTACGCTGCTGAAGCTCGATAAGGAAATCGAGGATCTGCTGGCCGCTCCGGCGGAGATCGCAGTCCGGGTGTTTTGAGCGGGGTTAGAACGAAGCTGCTCGCGCTCGACCTCGACGGCACGCTCGTCGACTCGGCTCCCGATATCGCGCACTGCCTCGGCGCGGCGCTCGAAGCCGTCGGCTTCGACGCGCCCGGCGAGGCCCGCACGCGCGCTTGGATCGGCGACGGGATCGAGACGGTCATCGCGCGCGCGCTCGCAGCGGCCGACGCGGAGCACGCGGGCCGCGGCGCGCCGCGCGACGCGCGCGCAGCCTCCGATCGGCAGGCGGCCGTGCTTGCGGCGTTCACGGCATGCTATCGAAACAATCTGTTCGAGCGCACCGTGATCTACCCCGGGGTGGAAGCCACCCTCGACTCGTTGCGCGCACGCGGCATTCGGCTCTGCTGCATCACGAACAAGCGACACGCGTTTTCCGAAGCGCTGCTCCGGGAGGCCGCGCTGCGGGACCGTTTCGAGCTCGTGCTCGGCGGCGACAGCTTGCCGGAAAAGAAACCGAGCCCGCTGCCGCTCACAACAGCCGCGGACGAGCTCGGTGTCGAGCCGGCGTCGGCAACGCTCGTCGGGGATTCGCCGCAAGACCTGCGAGCTGCACGCGCCGCCGGCTTCGGCTTCGTCTTCGCCGACTATGGCTACGGCAAGGTGGACTCCGCGGAGCTCGGCTCGTCGCCGCGGATCGCGCGCTTCGCCGAAATCGAGTCGCTGATCGACTGAGCGGCGCAGCCCTGCGGGCGCCCTATTCGCCGCCCGATTCCGGACGACGCGGTGCCGGCGGAGACTGCCCCGGCGGCTGCGTGGCGGCGGCGCGCTCCTGCGCCCGCGCGGCGCTCAACATGTTCGCGAGGCCATAGTTGCCTTCGTGGCACGCGTACTCGTAGATCTCGTAGCCCGGCTTCGTATCGAGGTTCAGCCGCACGGTCCACGGCCGCGTGTAAATCACGGGATCATTGACCGTGAGCTCGTAGCGAATCGTCTTCGCGTCGACTCGAGTGAGCCGCTCGACGAGCTTCGCCTGCGCGCTCTGGAGCGCGCCGTTGCCGAAACCGCCGACGCCGGTGCGCTGATTCAAGTTGGTCGTCTCGATGACGAGCGTCTCGCCCTCGAAGTGGCCGCGCGAGTCGCCCATCCACTCGCGCACGCCCGCGCCGACGTGCGGCTGACCGCTGAGTGGAATCACGCGCGCCTCGTGGATCATCTCGTTTTGGATGACCACGTAGCCCGGCGCTTGCTCGATCTTCGTGCCGTTGCCGTAGATCGCGGGCAGAACCGATCCCGCGACGCCGCGGCTGATGCAGCGATCGTAGTTGCTGAAGTCTTTGTACGACGCCGGCAAGCCGCGATTGCCACGCTGTGCCCGCCGCTCGGCCGCGAGCTTCTCGCCGTCGGACGTCAGCGCCGGGATTCGGCCGTCCGGCGGGTCGATGACGAGCGACGTCGCGCGCGAGGGATTCGCGGGCCGCTCGAGCCAGTGGCGCGGGGCGTTGTTGGCCGCGGAATCCTCGGCGAACTCGCTCTCCGGCAGCTGGTTCTGGTCCTTCGCGACTTGGACGTCGTTCGCGGACACACGCGCGGCGTATTCCTCGTCCGTGAGCTCGGCACGAGTGCCGAACTGCGTCGGGCGCTCGAGCGGCACGCCGATCGAGTTGTCGGTCGTGTACGTGCCTTGAAGGTCCGGGTCGCCCCAAGGCGTGCGCTTGCCGGCGCCGAACGCGCTGACGGCATTCAGCGCGAGCGCGCAGACGACGATCGAGCCGATCTTGTATTGCATCGCGACCTCCTTCGAGACGAGCGTTGTCAGCATAGGCCGCGTATCCGTGCTCGACTAGCGTCCTCGACAAACCTTCGCATGCCCGCGTTTTTCCGCCCTGGTAGTATCGTCGCCCATCATTCGCAGGCTCGGCGGGGGGAATCATGCTCGGGATCACGACCATCGCGCGCGGTGGCGCATCGCTTCGATCGGGGGCTCTCGCGCCGCTCGCTTTCGCCGCCTGCGTGCTCGCGGGCTGCGCCCCAGCCACCCCGCCGCAGTCAGCCGCGAAGGCGACGCCCGGCCAGTTCGACTTCGAGGGCTGGGATCAAAACGGCGGCGGCGTCGACTCCTCGCAGTACTCGTCGCTCAAGGAGATCGACAAGACGAACGTCGGCCGTCTCACGGTCGCGTGGAGATACCCCTCGGACGAGGCGTATTCCTTCAATCCGCTGATCGTCAACGGGACGATGTACGTGCTCGCGAAGAAGCGCTCGATCGTCGCGCTCGACGCGGTCACAGGCAAAGAGAAGTGGGTCCACCAAAACGAGGGCGCGGTCGGCGCCCGCGGTATGAGCTACTGGAAGAGCTCCGATGGGTCCGAGGAGCGGCTTCTGTACGTCAACGCCGGCTTCCTCACCGCAATCGACGCGAAGACCGGCAACACGATCGAGACCTTCGGAGACAAGGGACGCGTGGACTTGCGCGTCGGGCTCGACATGGATCTCGACAACGTACGTCTGCAGCCCACGAGCAATCCGGGCCGAGTGTTCCAGGATCTCATCATCATGTCGCTGCCTGCGGGCGGCGCGGGCTACGCGTCCTCTCCGGCCGATATCCACGCTTACAACGTTCGGACGGGCGCCCTCACGTGGGTGTTTCACACCGTGCCGCATACCGGCGAGCCGGGCGCGGAGACGTGGCCCGCCGCCGGGCTCGGCAAGTATGGCGGCGTGCACAACTGGAGCGAGTCGACGATCGACCTCGAGACGGGAACGATCTACATTCCGACGGGCACCGCGCGCTACGACTTCTACGGCGCGAACCGCGAGGGCGCGAATCTCTACGGCAATAGCCTGCTCGCGCTCGACGCACGCAGCGGCAAGCTGCTCTGGCACTTCCAGGCGATCCATCACGATCTCTGGGACTACGACTTTCCCACCGCGCCGAAGCTGCTCACGGTCCAAAACGACGGCGCGACGGTGCCGATCGTGGCTCAGCCGAGCAAGCAAGGCTTCGTCTACGTGTTCAACCGGATCACGGGCGCCCCGCTCTGGCCGATCGAAGAGCGCCCCGTGCCTCAGAGCGACGTGCCGGGCGAGAAGAGCTGGCCGACGCAGCCGTTCCCGACCGCGCCGCCGCCGTTCGCGCGCCAGTCGTTCACGGAGAAGGACATCAACCCGTATATCTCCGAGGAGGATCAGGCGAAGGTCCGCGAGTTGCTCAAGAGCTCGCGCAACGAAGGCTTGTACACGCCGCCGAGCCTGCAAGGAACGATTCAAATGCCGGGCCACAACGGCGGCGCCAACTGGGGCAGCTCCGCGGTCGACCCGCGCAATGGACGCCTTTTCGTCGTCTCGAAGGAGCTGCCGGTCTACGACAAGCTGCGCGCGCCCGAGTCCGTGACGGGGCCCGGCGGCGGAGCGGGCGGCGGCAACCGGCCGCCTCCCCTGCCTCCGCCGAACGCGGGCGAGGGCTTCGTTCCGTACGTCGCGCCCGTCGACTTCATGATCCAGCCAAGCACCGGTTTGTCCGCGATCGGACCGCCGTGGTCGCAGATCACGGCGTACGACCTCAACAAAGGCACGATCCTGTGGCAAATACCGGACGGCGAGGTCAGCAAGCTCGCGCCCGTGACGGGCACAGGCAGCCACGCGCCACGCGGCGGCCCCGTTGCGACAGGCGGCGGGCTGCTCTTCGTCGGCACGTCGTCCGATCGCATGTTCCGCGCCTACGATTCCGACACGGGCAAGGTGCTCTGGTCGCATGAGCTGCCGGCCGCGCAAGAGGGCGTGCCGGCGGTCTATTCGGCCGGCGGCCGCGAGTACGTCGCGATTGCCGTGGGGGGCAACGGGCTCTTTACCCAATTCCTCAAGCAGCCCGAGCCCGGCCCGGGGCAATACATCGTGTTTGCGCTCGGCGAGACGCCGAAGTAACGACGAACGGTCGTTCGGCGGCGACGAGCGGCGTTGACCCGATCGACGGTAGCTCGGAGCCGACGACCGACCTTCGTTAGCCGCGCGGCAACGCGTACGCTTTTTCGCACGTTGGCGATGGAGCATCGCGATGGAACGGTACACGGCGAACGAAGCGCATAGCGAAGGCTCGCGGAACGCCTCGAATCTGCGCTTTCGCGAGCAAGCTCGGGACGAGGCGGATCAGGAACGAGACGACACGACGGTCGAGTTCGAGGGCCGCATTCGCCTGTCGTACGACGACGAGCTCAAGTGCGATCCGTACAACCGTACCGGACGCCTCACGCGCGGGAAGCGCTGATCGGTCCGACCCGCCGGCGGACGCGCGCTCAGGGTAGCGCGTGCCCCTGCTTCACCCAGATCTTGTCGATGAACGCGAGCCGCTCCGGCGTGGGCAGCTTTTCCGACGCGGGATCGGCATCGAGGATGATCCCATCCTGACCGTTGCCGACGGCGTGCGCTTTCCACTTCGGTAGACCCGGCCCGTTCGGGTCGCCGGTCTTCGCGAAGTTCGTCCAATACGAAGACATTTCGTCCGCGACTTTCCTGTCCGGCGCCGACTTGGCCGAGAGCTCGGCGACGCTGCTGTCCGGGAACAGGTGCGCCTGGCCGAGATTGTTGAAGACGTACGCCACCTCGGCCGCATGCGCCGCCGGGAACGGCGGCTTGCCTTCGGGCGCCGGCGGATTCTGCGCGAAGAAGTAGAGATACGCCTTGTTGCCCTTCTTCACCTGATAGTCGGCGTAGAGCCGCATATGCCAGTAGGTGCCGTCCGCCGTGCTCATGATGTTCGAGCGCGCGGCCTCTTCGTCCGTCGCGTGCGGGTAAAGCTTCAGGAACTCGCCTGCGAGATCGCCATAGCGTTGCGCCCCGGCCTCGAACTGCTGCGCAGTCGCGCCGCGGCCGAACGAAAGCTCTTCCTTGTTCGAGCCGACGAGCACGTCGACCGCGTTCTGTCGGTTGGCCGCGAACGTCACCGACGGATCCTCGGGAATCACCCAGCCGTCGACGATCATGCAGCCGGGACAGCCGCCGCTGCGGAGCTTCGCCGTCACGTCCGCCGCCGACATCGCGCGCAACTCGGTCGCGGTGCTCACGCCGGCGTCGGTCGCCGCTTTGACGCCCCGCTCCTCGGCTTGCGCGCGCGTGGTCATGCCCGGCGCCATGCCGAGTCCCATCCATGCGCCGCTCTCGGAAATCGCGCGATTGAACAAACCCTTCGACTCGGGCGACGCGACGAGCGACGCAATCGCCATCGCGCCCGCCGACTGGCCGAACACGGTCACGTTGTTCGGATCGCCGCCGAACGCCGCGATGTTGTTCTTCACCCAGCGCGCCGACGCGAGCATGTCCATGAGACCGTAGTTGCCGGAGGCCTTGTGCGACGACTCGGCCGTGAGTGCCGGGTGAGTGAAGAAACCGAACGCGCCGAGCCGGTAATTCATCGTGACGACGACGACGCCCTTCTTCGCGAGTGCGGTGCCGTCGTAGAGCGGCACGGCGCCGCCGCCTTCCGTGAACGCGCCGCCGAACCACCAGATCATCACGGGCCGCTTTTCCGTCGCCGACGCCGCGCCGGTCCAGACGTTCAGATAGAGACAGTCCTCGCTCGTCGGCGGGGAACCTTCCATATTCGCGATGTTGAGTCTGCCTTGGCCTGGCGGCTGTATGCAGACGTTTCCGTACTTGCTTGCGTCGCGTACGCCGGTCCACTTCGCGACGGGCTGCGGAGCGGTCCAACGCAACGCGCCGACGGGTGGCGCCGCGAACGGGATGCCCTTGAACGCGCGAATGCCCGGTGCGGATTCGACGCTGCCGCCGATCTCGCCCGAATCGAGCTTGAGTGGCTCTTTGAGCGCCGCATTCGCGGACAGCGAGAAAGCGGCGCCGAATGCGGCCGCGACAGTTAGACCCAATCCGGCGCGGCCGGCACTCTGCTTGCGACTCATTTCTTCTTCCCGGTAGCGTTCGTCTTCTTCTCGGCGTTCGCGGCCTGCGCGCGCTCGTAGCGCGAGGTCGTGATGTAGTTGCGCACTGCGGTGTTGTCCTCGTTGCACGCGTACTCGAAGAACTTGTAGCTCGAATCGCGCTCCATCGGATAACCGGCGGTCCACGCGGACGTGAGCACCTCGGGATCCTCGACGTGCATCGTGTACTCCATCGTGTCCTCACCGGTGCGCGTGAAACGCTCGGTGATCTTCATGCTGGTCGTCGTTGGCGTGTCGCCGCGCGGCGAGCCCGGAATGCCGACGTTCGTCATGCCGCCGAAGCCGTTGAAGTTCGTCGTCTCGACGACGAGCGTGTTGCCTTCCCAGTGACCGCGCGACTCGCCCATCCACTGCTTGACCGCGGGATCGAGCTGCGCGCGGCCGTCCACCGGCACGATTCGCGCCTCGTGGATCATCTCGAGCCGGATCACGACGTAGCCCGGCGCCTGAATGATCTGAATACCGTTGTTGTAGTTGAACGGGAACATCGACGGCGGCAACCCGCGCGTGATGCAACGATCCCAGGTGTCGAAGTCCGTCGGCTTGTCGAATACCTTGCCGCTCCAGCTGCTGCTCATCTTCGACGCGAGCTCTTTGCCGCGCTCGGTGAGCTCGGGGAAACGTCCATTCGCGGGCTCGCGCATCAGCGACGTGAGACGCGCGGCCTCGTTGTGATGGCTCGCCTCGGCCCAGTGGCCCATGCCCATCTTGTTGCTCTTGATCTCGTCTTCGTAGCGCTTGTCGCGAGCCGCGAGCGCCTGCTCCGTCTTCGCGTACTCCTCGTCAGAGAGATAGAGCCGGTCGCCGTATTTCGGATCGCGCTGGAACGGCGTGCTGATCAAGTTGATGATCGGCCACATGCCCTGGATGTCGGGATCGCCCCAGGCCGTCGTCGGTTGTTTCCACGCACCGCCCTGCGCGGCGGCGGAGCCGGCAGCTCCCGTCGCGGGAGCGGTGGTGGAAGGTGATTGACCACAAGACGCCAACGCAACAGCAGCTGCGACCAATCCCAACGCAAGAATTCGCTGAGTCATGTCCGACCTCCAATTGCTCGCGTGCGAGCCACGCGAGGCGCGGAGCACGCGATCGATTCTTCGACACGCAAGGGGAAGTCGCCGTTGGCGATGTTCGCGCAGTCTTTGGCCCCCTTCGCGCTCAAACGAGTATACGTATACGTTCCGTTCCCGGGCACCGTCTCGCAGGCGTGACGGCATCGCAAAAGGGCCGATGCGCCGGTCGGATGACGACCGCAGCCCCGAGCGGGTGTATCGTACGCAACCCAGAACGCGGCTTGAGCGCGCACGGGGGAAAATCGATGCAACGCAATTGGATGATCGTCGCGGCGCTGGCTGCGAGCGTGGCGGCCTGTGGGCCCAATACATCGCAGCAGCCGGCCGCTACGGCGAAGGCTACGAGCAGCGCACCTGCTACGAGCGACGGTGTCGCGCCGGGCGATTGGCCGCTGATCAACCGCACCCTCGCCGCGAATCGCTATTCACCGTTGACCGACATCAACGCGGGCAACGTGAGAAATCTTGAGACATCGTGGATGTTTCAGCTCGGCGGGAATTCGTCCGCGGTACCGATCGTCGTCGGCGGAACGATGTACTTGCCGAGCCGCGACCGCGTCGTCGCGCTCGACGGCGACTCGGGCGCGTTGGTTTGGACGTACGCTCTGTCGCCGTCGTCTCCGCCACCGGGCTCGGCGCCACCGGCAGCCGCCGCCGCAGGTGGTCCCGGTGGTCCCGGTGGTCCGGGCGGTCGAGCGGGCGGCGGCCCCACGGCGTCGACACGCGGCGTGAGCTACTGGCCCGGCGACGGCACGATCCCAGCGCGAATCTTGTTCATGAGCGGAGCGCATCTGATCGCGCTCGACGCTGCGACCGGCAAACCGTCCGCCGGCTTCGGGACCGACGGCGTGGCCGACGTCGGCGTTTCGTACGGCGGCACGCCGACGATCTATCGCAACATCGCGATCATCGGAGCGGCGAGCGGTGAAGTGCCGCAAGGTCCGCCCGGCAATCCGCGCGCGTTCGACGTGCGGACGGGCGCGAAGGTTTGGGAATTTCAGACAGTCCCGAAGGCCGGCGAGCCGTTCAACGAGACGTGGGGCGACGGTTGGAAAGATCGCGGCGGCACGAACATGTGGGCGTTCGCGGCCCCGATCGATGCGGCGAGCGGCATC
>Ga0163162_10001557_pt1 | contig 21449 bp, 23 predicted proteins | sample S55metaG_FD_115310 | JGI IMG/M metagenome (GOLD analysis project Ga0163162, IMG submission 115310) | Switchgrass rhizosphere microbial communities from Kellogg Biological Station, Michigan, USA - S5-5 metaG | ecosystem: Host-associated > Plants > Roots > Rhizosphere > Soil | place: USA...
CGCGATCGAGCACGCATTGAAGGGATCGCGATCAGGTCTGAGAACTCATGGTTTTGAAAAGCCAGGTTTTGGCGATGCTCCATTCACGCATAACCGTCGCTGCCGAGACTCCGACGACCTCTGCGGTCTCCTCGACGCTCATGCCGCCAAAGTACCTCAGGACGACGATTCTGCCTTTGCGCTCATCCATCGCCGAGAGTTGGTCCAGTGCTTCATTCAACGCCAACAAGTGCGCCGCCTGCGTATCGGCGACGGTCGCTGCTTCATCCAGAGGCGCTGGCGCTATTCCCCCGCCGCGCTTGAGCGCGTCCCGCGTGCGCGCATGATCGACAAGGATGCGGCGCATGGCCTGGGCGGCTACCGCAAAGAAGTGTGACCGGTTTTGCCAACGCATACCTTTGTGGTCCACAAGTTTCAGGTAAGCCTCGTTGACCAGGGCCGTTGTCTGCAGCGTGTGTCCCGGCCGTTCGTGCTTCAAGTAATGGTGCGCGAGCCGGTGTAGCTCCTGATGCACCAGCGGAATGAGACGGTCGAGCGCCGTCTGGTCACCTTCGCGCCATTCGATCAGCAGTTTGGTTATTGATTCGGACGAGGGCGTCAATCTAGGACTCCCTCCGGGAACGTGAAGTAAAGCGGGCGGATTATAGCACCGGAGGTGTTTAAGAAGCGCAGGCCTGTTCGGGGCAATGAAACTTCGCCGCTCGATGACAGAAAACATTGCCGCCTTTCGCCTTAATGAGTAGAGCGAATAACCCTAATCGACAGCGGCGAGGTGGAACATGGATAAAGCCAGTCTCGAGAAACTCTTTTTGGACTGCGAACGACTCAAGAAATTCTGCGAGCATATTCACGCTTGCAAACCGTGTCTCTCACTTTCGAGTCCCCAGCCGGACACTAGCCAGATAAACACGGTAGAGCCACCGGCGAATATGAAACCTCCAACCGCGGAGGAAATTCGGTCAAACTTCCCGCGCTTTCAGACGCAGGATTTCTCCGGAGATGTGCTCGACTTAATGCCTTCCCTTGACGGGAAAGATCCTCGCGAAGCCCTGGAGCTTCTAGTGGCGCGATATCGGAAGCATCCATCGGTGCGCAATGCGGCGCTCGTTGAGGGTGCCATCAACCGGCTCTACGCAGTTGGAGCGCCGGATAAGAATAGCGGGAAACTCATTGACGATGCCGTTCAGACGTTAAGTCAGAAAGTCTCAGACAATTCTGACGAGTCTTCCGATCCAAAGAAGCAGTTTACGGGGGACGACATACGATGTTGGCTTTACGAAGATCGCGACTTTGGCGGGCGGATATTGTTCTTCTCGGAATTTTTTGGGGTGATTTACAAGGCGATTTCGGATTTACCTAGTCCCTATAGGGACAGCTTTTCTTCGATTCAAGTCGGCGCCTCGACCACTGAAGTAGGTGGGACCGTTCTCCTATTTGAAAATGACCGCTACTTTGGCCGCTATGCTCGCTTTGATGCAACGCCAGGCGCGATCGTTAACACCAGACACGTTGGCGGTTTTATCGAAGATAGGACTTCCTCGGTCTTACTAGTTCGGCGTTTCGATCCTGAATTGCCGCCTATGCCTCTTGGAAACCTGGTCTCAAAAGACGAGATCAAGGATCTGGTGAAATCCAAGAGTGGAATCAGGCCTCGTGGTGAGCCGGTAATAACCTGGGACATGTGGCCCACGGGACCTGAGCAAGGGGGCTATGACACTCATCCCAACGCCCCGGACATGGCTTACGTGGCGCTCAAAATTCCGATCACGGTTGATGTGCCAAACTGGGTTTTCGATTACGACGCGGAAATCCGTTATTGGTTGTACCTGTATGTCGACGCCGCCGGAGTTCTACAAGGATATGTGAATCAATACGGCGCGTGGGTCGAAGGGGGAATACTTACCGGTTCAGTGCTGTCAGAGCTCATGGGGAGACTTCCACCCACCGTGGATGATGTTAACTCGCGCCTGGCGGCTGCTCTGGCACTGGCGAATCTAGCTGGACCTTTTGGGATGTTGTATTACTTGCCCGGTCGATTCGACTCCCAAGGTTCTACCGACGACGACGTTACCGTGGTGCTGACGCGAGGCGGGCCCCCACCCGATGATGGTCCGATTCTGTGAAATCGATCCCGTGAGGTTGCACTCGGTATTCCAAGAAATTCTCAATCGTGAGATGAGTCGCCGCAATTTTCCGCCTCTGGTGTTGGAGACTCATTATGAACAAGCTTAACGAACTGGCGCTAAGGCAAATTGCGTTGGCGCAGATTGCGCTGTCATAAAGATTCAAAGAGACCCGCAATTCTCACCGTTGCCACTTCAGTTTGGAAGAATTTGTTAGTTATTGGCATCAAGCGCATTGAGAAGCTCAACTATTCGGTACTTTCGTCCGGTCGTGCCTTGCGTCAGTTAAAGCCCTTTGCTAAGATTTGCGTTCGTAATTATTACGACGGATGTGCGAAAGCTTATCTGCTTCGAACTTTTGATAGGATGCTCCGGAAGACCTTCGTCATGAATCGTAGGACAACTACACGGTTCACATTTTGATTGCCAGTCCCGCACGTGGGATTGGCGACGAGGGCGCTCCTATCGAAACCGATCAATTGCAGTTAGTAAATCGTGAATCGTAAATCGTGAATAGGAGCGCCAAGTTTTCCGGTGTTCCCCGGCTTTGCCGCCAGATGTGCGGTAAGGCCAACGTCAGCGCCGTAGGTGCTGGATGTTTATAGATTCGAATTTGTCTATTGTTGGCGCTCCGTTAGGAGCGCAACACCCGACAAAACATCGCGCTCATAAAGGAGCACGAAGAGAAAAAAACGGGCGGTTCTATAAGTATTTCGCTCCTTCGGAGCGAAAAGCAGCATGAGTGAGATTAGCGTCCAACTAAATAACGGCCCGGCCGCGCAGATTCCTGCGCCGGTCACGGTAGCTGAAGTTTTGAAGAAGCTCGATCGTGATTTGGCGAAGCAGGCGTTAGCTGCGCGCGTGAACGGCCGTGAGGTTGATCTCGCCCATACTATTGACGAGCAGACTAACGGCGATGCTGTGAAGATCGAGCCAGTGCTGCCAGCGACGTTGGAAGGACTCGACGTGCTGCGGCATTCGACGGCCCATCTTCTCGCGGCCGCCGTGCTCGATCTTTTTCCGGGAACGAAGCTGGGAATCGGGCCGGCATTACTTGACGATCCGCGTTATGGATTTTTCTACGATGTAATTGCGCCGCGCGCGTTGACTGAAGCAGACCTGCCCGTCATCGAGAAGAAGATGCGCGACATCGCGAAGCGCAACATGCCTTATCGTCGGGACGAGATTTCGAAAGCTGAAGCACTGCGAATCTTTAATGAACGCGATGAGCCTTTGAAGTGCGAACTGATCGATGAAAAGGCCGGCGAGACGGTCAGCGTTTACTACATCGACGGTTCGCCGTTCATCGATTTCTGTCTCGGTCCCCACGTACCGAACACCAATCGCTTGAAAGCTTTCAAATTACTGTCGCTTGCCGGCGCATACTGGAAAGGCGATGCCGAGCGGCCGCAGATGCAACGCATCTACGGCACAGCCTTCTTCACGCAGGAGGAACTGGACGCCTGGATCAGACAACGCGAAGAAGCAGAGAAGCGAGATCACCGGAAACTCGGACGCGAACTCGATCTGTTTTCGATTCAGGAAGACTACGGTCAGGGATTGGTGCTGTGGCATCCGAAGGGCGGCATCATCCGCCAGCAGATGGAAGACTATCTGCGCGAGGAATTGGTGCGGCGAAACTACAGCATCGTCTACACGCCGCACATCGCCAAGCGCGACCTGTGGAAGGTAAGCGGCCACGAAGAGAACTACGGCGATTCGATGTTCGCGCCGACGAAGCTCGAAGAGACTGAGTTTCGCCTGAAGCCGATGAATTGCCCGATGCACATCGGCATCTACAAGTCTCAGCAGCGCTCATATCGCGACTTGCCGCAGCGCTACGGCGAAATGGGCACGGTGTATCGCGCAGAGTTGTCAGGAACGCTGCACGGTTTGATGCGCGTGCGCGGATTTACGGTCGACGACGCGCACTTGTTCTGTACGCCTGAGCAGGTGCAGCAGGAAATCTTCGACTGCGTGGATTTTGCTTACGAAGTGCTCAAGACGTTCGGTTTTGACAAGATCAAGTTCGAGCTGTCGGTGAAGGGAAGCGACACGAGCAAACTTTATCTTGGGTCTGAAGAAGACTGGCAAAAAGCGGAAGCCGAAATGGCGGCAGGACTCGACGCGCGTGGGATCGAATACGAGCGCATCGAAGGCGAGGCGGCTTTCTATGGTCCGAAGATCGATTTCAAAGTTGAAGACGCAATTGGCCGGCTGTGGCAATTGGGAACGGTGCAGCGAGACTTTAATCTGCCCGAGCGTTTTCAGCTTGAATACATCGGCGAAGACAACAAGCCACACCGCCCAGTGATGGTGCATCGGGCCCTGTTTGGATCGATTGAGAGGTTCTTCGGCGTGCTGATCGAGCATTATGCGGGGGCGTTTCCGATGTGGCTGGCCCCCGTGCAGGTAGCGGTGCTGCCGATCACGGATCGCATCAACGAATACGCTGAGAAAGTCGCGTCAGAATTGCGCAAGGCAGGCTTGCGCGTTGACGTCAACGTGCGCAGCGACAAGATTGGTGCGAAGATTCGGGACGCGCAATTGCAGAAGATTCCATTCATGCTCGTGCTTGGTGACCGCGAAATGGAAGAAGACAAAGTCGCCGTGCGCGAGCGAACGAAAGGCGACATCGGCGCGATGTCGCTGGATGAATTCAAAGAGATGGCGACGCGTCTAGTGAAGACGCGAGCGCTCAACAACGAATAGGTGTCAGGTCTCGGGTGTCAGGTGTCGGCTGATCCCTGACACCCGGCACCTGTTACCCAAACTGAGGAGGTGCACACATAGCTACAGGTTTTCGAGGCCGCGGACGCCCGGACTTCCGCCGTGGGCCGGTAACTCGGATTAACGAACGGATTCGCGTGCCCCAGGTGCGCGTAATCACTGACGAGGGCGACCAATTTGGCGTGATGGACACGCGCGACGCGATTCGCGAGGCGCGCAATCGTGGCTTGGATTTGGTGGAAGTTTCGCCGAACGCCGAGCCGCCGGTTTGCAAAATCATCGACTTCGGCAAGTTTCAGTACGAGCAGAAGAAGAAAGCAAACGAAGCCAAGAAGAAACAGGTCGTCGTCACTGTCAAAGAAGTTAAGTTTCGTCCGGGCACGGACGTGCACGACTACAGCTATCGCATGAAGCACGCGCGCGAGTGGCTGGAAGGAGGCGACAAGGTCAAAGCGACGATTTGGTTTCGCGGACGCGAGATGACGCACCGCGAACTTGGCGCGCGAATTCTGGAGCAGCTTGAAAAAGATTTAGTCGACGTTGGCGATGTCGAGATGCGGCCGCGCATGGAAGGCAACCAGATGTTCACGATCTTTGCGCCGAAGCGACATAAGCCGGCGAAGCCCCAGCCGACGGCTGACGGCAGGAAGCAGGACGCAGGCGGCGGACAGCAGGCGGCAGGAGGCAGTCAGCAGTCAGCAGGAGGAAATCAGCAAACAGCAAGCTGAAATCTCTATTTCCGATTCACGATTCACGATTTACTTAGGAGAGTTATGCCAAAACTAAAAACACACAAAGGCGCCGCGAAGCGCTTTCGCTTGACGGCTTCGGGCAAGATCAAGCGTGGCCACTCGCATGCGCGTCACATTCTGACGAAGAAAACTAACAAGCGTAAGCGGCTTTTGGATATCGACGCATTGGTTTCTGAGGGCGATCAGAAACGTGTCGAGCGAATGCTGCCGTATGGAAGGGATTGAATCATTCGATCATTTTTTCATTGATTCAATGAACCGATGAATCAATGAATCAGTTTTTTGGGAGGTTGTCATGCCAAGAGCAAAACGTGGAAATAAGCGCCTGCAAACGCGCAAGAAGATCTTAAAACTCGCGAAAGGTTATCGCGGAACTAAATCGAAGCTGTATCGATCGGCAAAAGAATCAGTCGAACGCGGACTGAACTTCGCTTACACCGGACGTAAACTGAAGAAGCGTGATTTTCGCTCGCTGTGGATCGTGCGCATCGGCGCGGCCGCGCGTTTGAACGGGCTGAACTATTCGCAGTTCATGCATGGATTGAAGCTGGCGGGAATCGAACTCGATCGAAAGGTGCTCGCTGATTTTGCCGCGAAACAGCCGGAAGCATTTGCCGCGCTCGCCGCACAAGCGAAAACAGCTTTGGACAATAAACCGCAGGCGCGCGCGGCGGCGTAAGAAAGGAAGATAGCGATGAGAGTCCCTCGAATCAGTTTACTTGCTGCGACTGTTTTGCTGCTGGCGGCATCCGCTGTTTGGGCACAGCCACAGCAGCCAACGCTGGATCAGTTCGTCGGAAGTTACAAAGGAACGGCGAAAATGGCGTCCGGCGAAGCCGAGGTGACGCTGGAAATTAAGACGGCGGACGGTAAGGTGTCCGGCCGGGCTGCCTCTGGCAATACTGAATACCAGATTACGTCAGGTGAAATTGTCGGTGGAAAATTGGCTCTAAAGCTCGGCACAGCTCCTGACACCGCATCGCTTACGCTCGAGCGTAAAGGCGACGTGTTAACCGGCGAATGGATTCATGGCGCGCAAAAAGGAACTGTCGAACTCAAGAAATCCGATCTGAGCGCGAAAGACGAAATCTCCGGTGAGTGGGACGCAGTCGCCGACGCGCAGGGCCAGGCGTTTCCGTTTACCCTTTCGCTGAAACTCGATGGCGACAAAATCACGGGCTCGAGCGATTCGCAACTCGGTCACGCCAACATAGTTTCTGGAAGTTGGAAAGAGGGAAAATTGGCGATTGCGCTGGATGGCAACATTGCGCTGGTAGCCACCATGGTTGAAGGCAAGTTGTCGGGTGATTATGACTACAACGGTCAAGGCTCCGGTAAATGGGTGGCAGTGCGGAAAAAATGACTGACGCTCCGGCGAAAGAAGTTGATCTAGCTAGCGAAGCGTTCGAACGGGAGTTCGAGCGCTTTGCCCGCTTTATCCGCAATGATTCTTCCGCGGTGACTCTCGGATTGAGCGATGCCGAGCAGGAACTGCGCGCGCTTCAAGACCTGCGAACGCGCCACCTGGGTAAGAAGAGCGCGATTGCAGGAGCCAAGAAACTAATCGGTCGTGTTGCGGCTGAGGATCGTGCGGCGTTCGGCCAGCTCGTTCAGAAGACTGAAGCGGCGATGGCGGAGTCGATCGAAACTGCCGAGGAGTCGCTCAACGCGATTATTAAGAGTGCTCGCACCGCGCGCGAAGCGATCGATGTCACTATTCCTGGACGGCGGCCGCGTCAGGGCCATCTGCATCCGATCACGCTGATGCGTCAGCGGATCGAAGATATTTTTGTTTCGCTCGGCTACGCCGTCGAAGACGATCGCGAGATTGAGACAGATTTTTACAACTTTGACGCGCTCAACATTCCCGAAGGTCATCCGGCGCGCGATCCCCAGGACACGTTCTACACGACTGAAGGATTCGCGTTGCGCTCGCAGACGTCGACGGTGCAGATTCACGCAATGCAGCGGCGCGGCGCGCCGGTGCGGATGATTGCGCCGGGCCGTGTCTTCCGGCGCGACACGCCTGATCCAACCCACAATCCGATGTTCTACCAGGTCGAAGGACTCTGCGTCGATCGCGGGATTACATGGCGCATTTGAAAGGCACGCTGGCGGAATTTGTCCATCGCCTGTTTGGTCCTGAGACGAAGACACGTTTTCGTCCTTCGTATTTTCCGTTCACTGAGCCCAGCGCCGAGGTCGACTACAGTTGTTTCAACTGTGGCGGTGATGGCTGTCGGATTTGTAAATGGTCCGGTTGGATTGAGCTTGGCGGTTCGGGAATGGTGCATCCGAATGTGCTGCGCGCAGCGAATGTGGATCCGGAAGAGTTTACGGGATTCGCTTTCGGCCTGGGCATCGATCGTACTTGCGCGAGGATTTATCAGCTCGATGACATTCGGTTGTTGTTCGAGAACGATGTGAGGTTCCTAAGTCAATTTAGATAGATCCGGCTCGTGAGCGCTGTGCTTTGTGCGTTGAACTTTGTACTCGGTCGTGTTGCCACAGGTGAAAAGGCAACCAGGATCCGGTGATTCAGAAGTCGAAGTACAAAGCACACAGATCAAAGTCATGCTTTTAAGTTATCAATGGCTGCGTGAATTGACCGGCACGAAGCTGTCGCCTGAAGAGATTCGGGAGCGGCTGACAAATGCCGGTCTGGCTATTGATGCGGTCGAAGCTCGCGGTGATGATTTTGCGCTCGACGTGGAAGTGCCTTCTAACCGTGGCGACTGTCTTTCACATGTAGGCATCGCGCGTGAACTCGCGGTCATAGAAAAGTCCAAAGTCCAACGTCCAACGTCCAACGTCCAAAATCCAAACGGCAAAACATCTGACTTCACGTCGGTCACCATTGAGGATCCTGATCTGTGTCCGCGTTACGCTGCGCGGATTGTGCGGGGTGCGAAGATCGCACCCTCTCCGGAATGGCTGACGAAGAAACTCGAATCGATTGGCCAGCGCCCTATTAACAACGTCGCTGACATCACTAATTACGTGCTGCACGAGTTAGGCCAGCCGCTGCACGCATTCGATCTGGCGAAGCTGGAAGAAAACAGAATCGTCGTGCGACGTGCGCGCCGTGCCGAAACGATCAAAACGCTCGACGGGGTGGATCGAAAGCTCGACGAGCCGATGTTGGTAATCGCCGACGCGAAACGAGCAGTCGCAGTGGCCGGAGTAATGGGCGGCGAGGATTCGGAGATCTCGAACACAACGACCGACATTTTGATCGAGAGCGCGTACTTCAATCCTGCCTCAGTGCGTCGCACTGCAAAACTGCTTGGCCTCAATACCGAAGCCTCGCACCGTTTCGAGCGCGGAATTGATCCCGAAGGCGTCATTCGCGCGCAGGAGCGCTGCGTCGCGCTGATTTGTGAAGTCGCAGGTGGCACAGCCACTGAAGATGCGCTCGACGTTTATCCCCAACCTTTTAAGCCGCGCGATGTGACTCTGCGCCCGCCGCGCGTCGAAGCGATCACGAGCCTCAACGTTGATACTAAAGAGATGCTGCGCATCCTCATGGCGCTCGGATTCGAACAAAAGGAACAAGACGGCGCTTCCTTGAGATTCACCGTGCCTTCGTGGCGGCATGACGTGGCGATCGAAGAGGATTTGGTCGAAGAAGTTGCCCGTCACACGGGCTACGATCAAATTCAATCGGCGCTGCCTTCAGCCAGTAGCGCCGGCGAATATCATTCGACGGAAGTACGAAAGCGCGCGCTACGACGGTCGCTTGCGGCGCGTGGATACGACGAGGCAATTGGTTTCAGCTTCATCGAACGCACCGATGATTTCGAAGTTCTGCCGGCTCTCAGGGCCACGGGCGACGCAGCGGTAGTGTTGACGAACCCGATCATCGAGGAAGCTTCGCAAATGCGGCAGACGCTTTTGCCGGGATTGTTGAAGTCGGTGCAGCACAACATCAATCACGGAAACCGAAACGTTTGCTTATTCGAACTAGGCCGTGTCTTTGCCGCTTTGCAGCAGGAAGAATTGCCCACGGAACGTGAAGCGATCTCGGTGGTCGCCACTGGCGGCCTGATGTTGGCCGACCGTGCGCAACCAAAGCGTGAATTGGATTTCTACGATTTGAAGGGCGCGCTTGAAGCAGGAATCGAGGCGATGAATTTGCCGCCGCTGAATTTCGAAGCAAGCGAATTGAAGCACTTGCGGCCCGGACAATCCGCTTTAATCCGCAGCGGCGACAATCCAATTGGTTCAATTGGCCGCCTCTCGGAGTCAGTCGCGGGCGAATACAAGGTTCGGCAGCCGGTTTTTGTGGCGGAAATTGATTTGACAGCGTTACTCGAGTTGCCGGAACTGCCAGTGCGGTACTCGCCTTTGCCGCGTTTTCCTTCGATTGTGCGTGACGTCTCACTGCTGGTTGCGCGGAAATTCACCGCCACAGAATTGATTCGCGCGGTGTCTGGGCAGCAGCCGCGCCACTTTGTGAAGGCCGAATTCGTCGGCACTTACGAAGGTGAGGGAATTCCGGACGACAAGCGTTCTGTCACGATTCGCATAGAGTATCGGGCTGACGATCGTACCCTGCGCGACGAAGAGGTCGATGAAATTCACTGGCCGGTCGTCGACACTCTCAAGCAGAAGTTTGATGCTGAAATTCGATAAGTCTCAAGTCTCAAGTCTCATGGAACCTGAACCTGAGGCCTGAGACTTGAAACTTGAGCCAATATTTCCTTGCGCTCTTGCCCGTGACGACGGATAATCAGCCGACTTCAACGCGCCGGAGCGGAGATAAACGATGGTCGCTTGGAACGGACTCGAAAAATTCTCACACCTCGAAGACAAGATTTATCGCACAATTGAACTAACCAAGACGCTGCGCCAGGAGAAGGAAGAGCTTGAGCGGAAGCTCGCAAACAAAAAAGGCGGGGGCGGTACCGATGAAGAGCTTGCTTCCGAAGTGCAGCGCCTGCAAGCTGAACGCGATCTAATTCGCGCGAAAGTGGAAAAGATTATGGATGCGATTGCCGCCATCGATCCGGAAATTGTGGAGGCCGTCCGCTGATGAGCGCAGATTCCTTTGGCATCGATCGCAACGACGCGACGTCTTCACCGACGATTAAAGTCGAGATTTATGACCAGGCCTACACCGTTCGCTCAGACGGCGATCCCGAGTATCTCAAGCAACTGGCCGAATACGTGGACCAGCGCATGCGCGAAATTTCGTCCGGGACTCTGACCGTCGATTCGCGCAAAGTCGCCATTCTTGCCGCGCTGTATATTGCCGATGAATTGCATCAGCTCAGGAAAATGACTGAGCAGGTTGACGAACAACTTGCGACGCGGAGCCTGGAATGTTCCGAGATGTTGGATCGTCTTCTCAAACCAGCACGCAACATTGAGCGAGCTGCGCACTAGCCCTTTCTGCTCGCGGAGTAAAAAGATGAAACGAACTGTCGCCCGTTCAGCCGCCGCGTGCGTAATAATCTCGCTTGCCACGATGGCATTCGCCCAATCGTCGCCGCAGTCAAAGACAACAAATCAATTTCTAACCATCCCAACTGCATCGACTGCGAAGTTCAATGAAAAACTCAAGTCTGATGTGACGAAAATGGTCGCCGAAACAAAGGCCGGAAGAAAGGGCGCCCCGGCAACCTCACAATTTCCGATGCCCCAACGCAACAATCTCTCGACGACCGCGAAGATTGCGATCGTTGCGGGCATTGTCCTGGTGGTGATCGCCATCATCATTGTTCATGAGGTCAGGGATCTCCACTGCGAATCGCGCTGCGTTCTGTGAGCGCTCAACCCCTACGCGGAGGATCGCAAATGAAAAAAATCGTCACCTGCGGAATCGTCGCGACGCTAGTTTGCTTCGTTTGCGTCATGGCGCAGGGTAAAACTGAATCTGAAAAAACCAGGGCCACGACAACCACAGCACCGGTTCCGGCGAGCACCGACGCGAAGCGAAATGAAAAATTGCGCGCTGATGTACAAAGGCTCGTAGCGGACGCGAAGGCCGGAAAACTCAAGGTGCCAGCCGAGCAGTTTCCGCAACCCACACACCGAAACAATATGTCCACGGGCGCAAAAATTGCCATTGTCGCCATCATCGCCGGCACTGTTTTTCTAATCTTTATGTTCCATGCCATCAACAGCGATTAGGTGCTGCGGACCCGCTCGGTTCGTTTAGCTCGCCGGCAGATCGTTTACTAACAAAGACTGGCTCCGTTGTGGTAGTATCCGTCGCGGCAGAAGGAAAACTTCTGCGGGGTTCGTCACCGACTTACGATGATTGAGCCAACGTCGTTCACAAGGGAGGCCGACATCGCGAGCTAGTGCGTTTCTTCATCGTAAAGAGACGCCGAGAGTTTGCGGTGACAAAAAGGCCACCCACCTGATTACTCAGGTTCAATTACGACTTCGGAACGGCCCGGCGGTGCTCCTTCTGCCAATTAGAAGCCGTAAATCGTGAATCGTAAATCGTAAATAGACTCTTCTATTCGCGATTTTACAGAGCGGTTTGCGGTTTTTGTCTCTTTACTATTCACGATTTACGATTCACGTTCCTATGAAGCTACTGGTCATCGGTGACGTTGTTAGCAAGCCGGGCCGCGCGGCGCTGCTCGATCGTCTGCAGGACCTAAGAGAACAACATCAAATCGACCTGACGATCATCAACGCGGAAAATGTCGCTGGTGGCTTCTCGATCACGCCTGCGATTGCCGAGCTGCTGTTCTCGTCGGGTGTCGACGTGATGACCTCGGGTAATCACATCTTCGATAAACACGAGGTAATCGATTACATCAAAAAACAGCCGAAGCTCTTGCGGCCGGCGAATTATCCACCGACGACGCCAGGACAGGGAATGTGGGTTGGCGAGGCGAATGGAACGCGTGTCGCCGTGATTAATCTGCTCGGCCGCGTCTTCATGGCGCCGGCTGACGATCCGTTTCGTATTGTGAACGAGTTGCTGGATTCACTCGATGCGAATGTGAAGGTGCGAATTATCGACATGCACGCCGAGGCTACTTCCGAAAAAAGCGCCATGGGTTGGCACCTCGACGGCAGAGCCTCAGTCGTCTATGGCACCCACACTCACGTGCAAACGGCTGACGAGCGCATCCTGCACGAAGGCACCGCCTACATCACGGATGTCGGCATGACGGGAAGCTACGGCGGCGTCATTGGCATGAAGAAGGGTGACATTATCCATCGCTTCATGTCCCCGATACATCGCAAGCCCGATCACTCAAAAAGCGAAGTGCGCATCTGCGCAGTCGTGGTCGATGTGGATGAAGAAACCGGACGCGCAAGATCGATTGAAAGGATTAGTTTGAGTCACGAGCCGTAGGGTCAGGGGTCGGCAGGCGGTGGATAATCGAGTTTTTAGAACCGCCGAAGGCGGTTTAAAAGAATTCACCACTGCCCACTGCTCACAGCCGACTGATTCATTCCGGCGAAATCTCGGGCACGAGTTCGCCTTCGTCTTCGTCAGCTTCCAGCGGCGGTGCGAGCAGGAGTTCAGCAAAGCCGGTGGGCATCGAGCGCACACGGCCGTTACCGTCAGTGACGACGTGGCCGGTTTCACCTTCAGCGATGACCACTCCGTCTGACTCGCGAATGATTTCGTAACCAAAACGCAGAGACCGGCGGCGCAACTCGGTAATGTGAGTTCTCACAATAAGCACGTCGTCGTAATAGGCAGGCGCTTTGTAGCGGCAGTAACTCTCGGCGACAACCAGAAAAGCATTCTCGCTTTCTTCCATGTCGCGGTACGAAAACCCCCGGGCACGGCAATACTCAGTGCGGCCAATCTCAAACCAAACGAGATAGTTTGCGTGATACACAACGCCCATCTTGTCCGTTTCGGCGTAGCGTACGCGCAGAGAAGCTTCGTGCCAGTGCTCGAAGTCGTCGTCCTGTGCTGGATTCATCAAAAACGGATTCTCCGAAACACCTGTTCCACCAGCAGCGGCCGGTGAGTTAAACTCTCAATTGTCTGATTTGGAATCTTTAGCGGACTATAAGTGCGAATCACGATGATGTCAAAGAAAAGTTCAGAACGTGTATTTCGTCGCACGGCGACGGCAAAAAGGTCGGCCGCAGCCCTGGCGATTTTGGTCTGTATTCTCGCAATTTCTTCGGTTGCGGTCATCGACACCTCCGCGCAAAAGCCGGCAACGGGAACTGAGACGGCGAGCGCCGCCCGTAATGCGGCGTTGGTTGCAGCAACGAACGAGGTGTTGCAGGAAACCAGTCAACTGCGCGAATTGGCAGTACTGCATCCAGTTCAGAGTTCAGCCCAGTCTCGCGCCGAAATCGAACACATGATTGTCGCTAATCTCGATCGTGAAACTACTGACGCGGATGTTCATGCTTCAGAAGTGACACTCAAGCGACTGGGTCTGGTGCCGGCGAATTTTAGTTTACGACCGCTGATTGTGCGCTTGCTGACGGAACAAGTTGCCGGCTACTACGATCCCAAAGAGCAGCAATTTCATCTCGCCGATTGGATCGACGTCGATGGTCAGAAGCCGATCATAGCGCATGAGCTGACCCATGCGCTTCAGGACCAGCACTTTAATCTGCGCAGATTTGAAAAGTGGCCGAAAGGCGATTCAGACGCGGAACTTGCCACCCATGCTTTGATCGAAGGTGATGCCACACTCGCGATGACTTTTTACGTCTCAAGTAATCCGGTGCGCGCTCTGACCTTTCTCAAATCGTTCATGGCGGCGGACACCTCGAGCCAGGAGTTGGAGAAAGCTCCGCGTGCTTTGCGCGAGACCCTGTTGTTTCCTTATCAGGAGGGACTGACGTGGACACGTGCACTGTATCAGAACGGCGGCTGGTCGGCCGTTTCGCGGGCGTTCAAGACGCTGCCGCAATCAAGCGAACAAATACTTCATCCGCCGAAATATTTTATTCACGAAGCACCGGTGAAAGTTTCGCTGCCCGATTTGCGTCTGTCACTTGGCCGCGGCTGGCGGCGGATTGACGCGGATGTGAACGGTGAATGGAGCTTCTATCTGATCCTCGATGAGTTTCTGAAATCACCATCGACTTCAAGGCAGGCTGCCGCAGGGTGGGCCGGCGATCGTTACGCGACCTACGAGAACACGACGGGCCAAAGCACTTACGTTTCAGTGTCGGCGTGGGATACGGAAAAAGACGCGCGGGAATTCTTTGACGCGTATGTGAAGCGTACCACTCTGCGATATGCGGATGCGCGCGTGATCTCTCAGCGTGCGACCGCATGGTCGGCCCGGACTTCTGAAGGCGATGTTGCGATTGAACTTCGCGGCAATCGGGTATTGTTAGTCGAAGGCATTCCGGCCAAGGCCAACGGTCGCGCCTTGATTCGTCTCTTGTGGGCGAGATCGGCGTAAATTGGCGCGATACTCACTGACTGTGATATTTTTTCGACAGCAATCGTTCCCAGAGACGCAGCATGGCTGAAAGAGAATCTGAAGTTGTACCTACTTCGGGTTTCAAGGTCCGCCCGCTTTCAAAGCGGGAGGCAGGAGCCGGTAGTCAGGAGCCGTTGGTCTCTGAAATCCAAACGCCACCGTTAACCACAAAAGCTGACAGGCCAAAGCAATCACGGCTGCGCGAACTAACGAGTGAGTTACGCGAGCTTGAGACGAAGTTGCGTCTCGGTGGTGGCGCCGAACGCGTTGATAAGCAGCATAAGCAGGGAAAACTCACCGCTCGTGAACGAATCGATCTGTTGCTGGACAAGGATTCGTTTAGCCAGGAAATCGGTCTGCTCGTCGCGTACGACCAGTATGAGGGTGGAGCGCCGGCCGCCGGTGTTGTCACCACCGTCGGACGTGTTTCGGGCAGGGAGGTAGTCGTTGTCGCGAACGACGCAACGGTCAAAGCCGGCTCGTGGTGGCCCGAAACGATCAAAAAGATTCTGCGCGCACAGGAAATCGCGATGCGCTCGCGGATTCCAATCATTTATCTCGTCGATTCCGCCGGTGTGAACCTTCCTTACCAAGGTGGGGTGTTCCCGGGGCAATACGGCGCGTCTCGCATTTTCTATTACAACTCGATCATGCGGCGGTATTTGAAGGTGCCGCAGATTTCCGCCGTGATGGGGCCGTGTATCGCGGGGGGCGCGTATCTGCCGGCGCTCTCAGACGTCATTATTATGGTCGAAGGCACATCGTTCATGGGTTTAGGTGGCGCCAATCTGGTGAAAGGCGCAACCGGCCAAACGATCGACAATGAAACTCTTGGCGGTGCGCGCGCGCATAATGAATTGTCAGGCGTGGCGCACTATCGAATGAAGGATGACAAAGAGGCGATCGCCAAGATCCGCGAATTCATCTCTGAGTTACCCAGATCAGAGGGTGGAGGCTTGAGACTGGAGACTGGGACAAAACCAGTCTCCAGTCCCCAGTCTGCAGCCTCAAAGCCAAGTGCTAAGCGTCCCGCTGAAGACGTTTACGATATCATTCCCGAAGATCATCGTCAGCCGTACGACATGCGGACATTGCTCGATTGCATTTTGGATGAGGGACGTTTGGATGAGTTTCAAACGGATTACGCAAAAGAGATTATTACCGGTCACGCCACCATCGGCGGAATTCAAGTTGGCGTGATTGCAAATGCGCGTGGAATGTTTCGCGATCCGTCGGGGGGCGCACCGCGGTTCGGGGGAATCGTCTACACCGAATCAGCCGAGAAGGTCGCTTACTTCATCGACACTTGTAATCGTCACGGGACGCCACTTTTATTCGTTCAGGATGTGTCCGGTTTCATGGTGGGGGCGGAAGCCGAGCATTCGGGAATTATTCGCGCGGGTGCGCGCTTCGTGGAAGCCATGGCCACCGCCATCGTCCCGAAGATTGTCCTGACGGTGAATCACGCGTCGGGCGCGGGGTATTATGCGATGGCGGGTCAGGGTTTTGATCCGAATTTCATCTTCAGTTGGCCGACCGGGCGAATGGGAGTGATGGAAGGTGAATCGGCGGTCCAGGCGGTTTTCGGAAGCGAACTGGAGCGTCTGAAGAGGAATGGTCAGGATCCGACGCCTGAGTTAGAAATCGAAATGCGCAAAGTTCGCGAAACGTACGAGCGTGAGCTCGACGCGAAGTACGCCGCGGCGCGAGGTTTCGTAGATGCCGTAATCGCTCCGGAAGAGACCCGCGCCGCGCTGGAACTTGCATTGCGGGTGAGTTTGAATTATTCAGGGCCTCATTTAGGACAGTTCGTCGTACCAGCATCATTAACGTAAGTGAGCGAAGATCCGATGCACAGTCTTTCTGCGCTTCGGTATTCCTGAAGGAAGTAACGTAAGGAGGACAACCGTGAGAAAGAGCAACACCTACTCTTTTGTGTTAGCAGTTATGATCGCAGTTTTCGGAGCGTTAATAAGCACCGGACTCATCGTCTCTGCGCAAAATTCCAACTCGTCGACGACGATGGCGCCCGCGAATACCAACTCGTCGAAACCCCGGCGCCACAAGCCGAAGCCGAAACCAGCCGCGGACGCGACTGACACGGCTGCGACGACAGAAACAACTCCAGCTGCGATGCCGCGCAAAGGCCGTTGCGATCCGAATCAGCAGGAGCAGACGGATCTTTCGGGCACATATACGGGCAAAATGAAAATGGGCGATGACGCAGCGATGGACGCGACGCTGACGATTACCGGCAACAACTTTACGATGAATGCCGGCAACAACACGCATTCGGGACGCATCGTCGCGGTGACAACGTGTGGCTACACAGCGGTCACGGTTATGCCCGAAGGTGCGAACCATGCACATTCGCTGCGCGCGAAGAAGATGGGCAATGGCTTAACGCTGATGAGTGTGCCCGGCGAGCCCGAAAAAATAATGTTCACTACCGGTGGCGGAATGGGCCGCCCGCGTAAGCACAGAACGCACAAGCCGGCCGCTCCGGCTGCTACAACGACGAATCCACCTCAGCAGTAACTGAGGGATTCACTTTAATCGCACGGAGCTGGGTCATAAAAATGCCGTAACGCCGCAGATCAGACGCGGCGCTCGGTAGTCTGTTGTCTCCTGGCTCCGTGTTTGTTCGTCTAACGACGCTTTGTGATGAAAGAGAGAGTTCGCATCGCAGCAGGACAAGGATTCTGGGGTGACCTGCCCGACGCGCCGGTGCGCCAGGTGGAGGGCGGGCCGATCGACTATCTCATGCTCGACTACCTGGCCGAAGTGACGATGTCGATCATGCAAAAGCAGAAGGCGCGCGATCCGAACGCCGGATACGCCCGCGACTTTGTGCCTTTGATGAAGGCGATTCTGCCGGCGAGTGTCGAACGCGATATAAAAGTCGTCGCCAACGCTGGAGGAGTGAATGTGCCGGGCTGCGCAGCGGCCGTGCGCGATGTCGCGATTGAGCTGGGACTCGGCGACCAGGTCCGAATCGGAATCGTGACGGGTGATGACATTCTCGATCGTATTAACGAGTTGCTGGCGAGGGGAATTGAACTTCGCAATCTCGACACGGGCGAGCCACTCGCCGTCGTACGAAATCGAATTCAAAGCGCCAATGCGTATCTCGGTGCGGCCCCCATCGTCGAGGCACTAAGCCAAGGCGCAAATGTCGTGATTACCGGGCGCGCGACCGATACGGGATTGACACTCGGCCCACTGATTCACGAATTCGGCTGGGCGGCCGATGACTGGGATCGTTTGGCGGCTGGAACAATCGCCGGCCACATCATTGAATGCGGTGCGCAGTGCTCGGGCGGAAACTGCCAGTACGATTGGGCGAACATTCCTGATCTTGCCAACGTCGGCTTTCCCATCGCAGAAGCATCGCCTGATGGGACATTCGTCATTACGAAGCACGAAGGAACTGGTGGTCGCGTGAATGTTCCGTCCGTGAAGGAACAGCTCCTTTACGAAATGGGCGATCCGCACGAGTACATCACACCAGATTGCGTCGCTGATTTCACGACGATTCACCTCGCGGAGGATGGTTCGGATCGCGTGCGCGTTTTTGGAATCAAAGGCGGGCCCTCTACTGATTCGTTGAAGGTCTCAATCAGTTATTCGGCAGGGTTCAAGGCAGTTGGCACGCTGGTATATGCGTGGCCTGATGCTTACCAGAAAGCGCGCGCCGCCGATCGAGTATTACGAGCACGTCTCGAGCGTCTTGGATTGAAATTCGATCAGGTGCTAACTGAGTTTGTCGGTGCGAACGCGACGCACGGGCCGCTGGTGGGAGAACCTTCGCGCGAATTGGCAGAGGTGCAACTGCGGTTCGGCGTGCGCGGAAACGATCGCGCGGCCATCGAGCGGTTCACAAAAGAGATTGCCCCGCTAATTCTAACGGGACCTCCTGCAGTCACAGGCTTTGCGGGTGGTCGACCCAAAGTTGAAGAGATTGTCGCGTACTGGCCGGCATTGATTCCGAAAACTGAAATCACGCCGCGAGTCGAGTTGCTGACAAACTAGCTCAGGACAAGAGGGCGAGAGAAGTTGAGAATTCGACTTGTGAAACTGGCACACGCGCGGTCGGGCGACAAAGGCGACACGGCGAATATAGGGCTGATCGCCTTACGAGATCAGATCTATCCGCTACTCGTGCGTGAAGTTACCGCGGCTCGCGTAAAAGAGCATTTTCGCGGGATTTGCAAAGGCGACGTCGAGCGATATGAGCTCCCGAACCTCGGCGCGCTTAATTTTCTACTGCATGAAAGCCTGGGCGGGGGTGGCACACTTTCGTTGATGACGGACGCGCAAGGCAAAACGTTTTCCACGGCGCTGCTGCGAATGGAAATTGAAATCGGCGACGACGAGGCAGCGCGACTCGGACTCAGTTAAAAAGATGACAGCGACACCAACAGTTCTGTTCGAAGTTCGAAATGCGGTGGCGTTCCTGACACTGAATCGTCCCGAGAAGCGAAATGCGCTCAACGACGAGCTCGTTGCGGATTTGAAGACGGCGATGAGAGGTGCGGACAACGATGACACAGTTCATTGCATTGTCCTGCGCGGAGCAGGTGCGGATTTCTGTTCGGGAGCGGACCTGTCCGCGCTTCAGAAGATTTCACAGGCCTCGGTCGCAGAAAACCTTTCGGATGCCCAGTCGTTGGCTGAATTATTTCTGCTAGTGCGTCAAGTGCGAGTACCTGTTGTCGCCGCGGTTCGCGGTCGCGCGCTCGCTGGGGGGTGTGGGCTCGCGCTCGCGTGCGACATTGTGCTTGCTGAGGATTCGGCGCGCTTCGGTTTTCCTGAAGTGAAGCTTGGATTCGTCCCGGCCATGGTGATGGCAATCTTGCGTCGAAGCGCGTCGGACAAGTTCGCTTTCGAACTAATAACCACAGGTCGTGAAGTCAGCGCTGAGGAGGCCAATCGTATCGGTCTCGTCAATCACCTGTTAAGCACTGAAAACTTTGATACCGACGTCGAGAACTTCGCTGGCCGTTTTCAAAAGCTCAGCCGGTCGGCGTTGGCTTTGTCAAAATCACTCTTTTATTCCAGCGAGGCGATGGCTTTCGAAGAAGCGTTAGCGGCCGGCGTCGACGTCAACGCGACGGCGCGCATGACGGAGGATTGCCGCGCAGGCGTCGCTCGATTCCTGAATAAGACAGCTAATTGACTGGGACTAAATCCGGAAGATTATTCCCGAGGTTTTACATTCTCGCGGATGAATTTCGCGATGTCCTGGGTAGACGTTCCCGGCAGAAAGATCTCGGCGACGCCTTGGTCTTTCAGTTTGGGGATGTCTTCCTGTGGCACAATTCCGCCAAGAATTACCAGCGTATCATTCATCCCTTGATCGCGTAGCAGTGAGACGATACGCGGACACAGTGTGTTGTGGGCCCCGCTCAGAATGGAGACTCCGACAGCATCCACGTCTTCCTGTAACGCCGCCGCCGCAATCATTTCGGGAGTTTGCCGAAGGCCCGTATAAATCACTTCCATCCCGGCGTCACGTAAGGCGCGGGCAATCACCTTTGCGCCACGATCGTGACCATCAAGACCTGGCTTCGCGACGAGGACGCGAATTTTTCTTTCCGGTTGAGCCATGGTTGTGAAGAGCTGATGAAGTTAGATCGCCGGTTCTTCGTAGATGCCATAAACATCGCGGAGTGCTGAACAGATTTCGCCAAGGGTTGCGTATTCCCGGACCGCTTCGATCGTTGCCGGCATCGTGTTCTCTCCGGTTTGTGCGGCTTTGCGAACACTATCGAGGGCTTTCGCCACCGCGCCATCGTCACGCCGCGCGCGGGTCTGTTCGAGCCTGTCGATTTGGTGCTGACGCACTGATTCGTCAATTACCAGAATCGGAATTTCAGTCGATTCTTCCTCCATCTGATACTTGTTGACCCCAACGATCGTCTGGTCGCCAGCCTCGAGCGCCTTCTGATATTGATAGGCGGAATCCTGAATCTCTCGTTGCGGAAAGCCGCGCTCGATGGCTTCCACCATACCGCCCATCGCGTCGATGCGGTCAAAATAGTCGCGCGCGCCGTCTTCCATCTTTTCAGTCAGTGCCTCGACAAAGTACGAGCCGCCCAGCGGATCGATTGTGTTCGCGACGCCACTTTCTTCCGCGATGATTTGCTGCGTGCGCAACGCCAGCAGCGCCGCCCGATCCGTGGGCAGCGCGAGCGCTTCATCGTACGAGTCAGTGTGCAGCGACTGCGTACCGCCGAGCACGCCTGCGAGCGCCTGAATTGCTACGCGCACGACATTGTTAAGCGGTTGCTGGACGGTCAACGAAACGCCCGCCGTCTGCGTGTGAAAACGAAGCTGTAACGTCCGTTCATTGAGCGCGCCAAACCGGTCGCGCATGGTTCGCGCCCACAGCCTGCGCGCTGCACGGTACTTTGCGACCTCTTCAAAAAAGTCGTTGTGCGCGTTGAAGAAGAATGAAA
>Ga0163162_10001558_pt1 | contig 21444 bp, 17 predicted proteins | sample S55metaG_FD_115310 | JGI IMG/M metagenome (GOLD analysis project Ga0163162, IMG submission 115310) | Switchgrass rhizosphere microbial communities from Kellogg Biological Station, Michigan, USA - S5-5 metaG | ecosystem: Host-associated > Plants > Roots > Rhizosphere > Soil | place: USA...
TGGCCGCCAGCCTGGCCATCCCTCTGACCACGCTGGATGAAGTTCAGGACATCGACGTCACCATCGACGGGGCGGACGAAGTGGATCCGCAGCTCAGCCTGATCAAGGGTGGAGGCGGGGCACTGCTGCGGGAAAAAATCGTGGCTTCCGCGACTCGTAAATTTGTGGTCATCGCTGACTCCAGCAAGCAGGTCGCGATGCTGGGCAAATTTCCCGTCCCTGTGGAAGTGATCAAGTTCGCCGAAGCCCTGGTGGCGAAGAAGATTGCCGCGCTGGGAGCTGCGGTCAAAGTGCGCGTGGATTCGTCGGGCCGTAAGTTCATCACCGACGAAGGCAATCACATTCTTGACTGTAATTTTGGCAGGATTCCCGATCCGCCGGCCTTGGCCCGCGAACTGGAGAGGATGCCCGGCGTGGTCGAGCACGGATTATTTATCGGGATGGCAGCCCTGGCGTTGATCGCTAAGGGTGATCAGCTGATCGAACTGCTGCGTGACGACCGGGAAAAGCATTAACCACTGAGGACACTGAGGACACTGAGGAAAGCTCTGAACCACGAGGGACACTAAGGGCACTGAGGAAACCTTTCTAACCACGGAGGACACGGAGGACACTGAGGAATTGCCGGGCTCTGGTTCGCCACTAGGCAGCGATCTCCCTTAGTCCCTGCAACAGCCTTTGCACCTCTGCGGCAGTGTTGTAATGGGCCAGACCGATGCGCAGGAATCCGCCATCTTTTTCCACATCCAGCCGCTCGGTCAGATTCAGGGCGTAGTAGTTGCCGTCCCAGGTAAAGATGCCGCGCTCGCCTAATCTGGTGGCCAGATCCAGTGGAGTGTGGCCCGTGATGCGGACGGCCACCGTGGGACAACGCCGGTCCAGCTTCGCGACATCGCTGATGCCGTAAAACTTCAATCCCGGAAGGGCGAGCAATCCGCCAATCAGCATTTCCACCAATCCGCGTTCGTGCTGCTGGATGGCGCTGTAAGCGGCCAGCAGCGCGGCGCGGCGGGTGGATACTGAAGGGTCCACCTGGCGTCCCAGATCAGCCAGATATTCAACACAGGCAGCGATCCCGGCGATGCATTCATGATTCAGCGTGCCCCATTCCCAGCGGTTGGGAACGGCATTGGTATTGGCGCGCAACTTGTAGGGTTGCAGGCGTTGCAAGTGTTCGCGCTTGCCGTAGAGAATCCCCATGTGGGGGCCAAAGAACTTATAGCTTGAACACACCAGGAAATCGCAATCCAGGGCGCGAACATCAATCGGGCCGTGGGGCGCGTAGTGGACGGCGTCGATGTATGCCAGTGCGCCTTTTTGATGGGCCAGGCGGACAATCTCTCTTACGTCATTGATGGTGCCCACTGCATTCGACGCATAACCCACCGCTACCACCCGGATCCGGCTGTTAAGCTTTTGCGTCAGATCGGCCATGTTGAGGGTGCAGTCTTCCTGGTTGACATCCACGAAGCGGATGGTGACGCCGCGCTCTTCCAGCGCCCGCCAGGGCGAGACGTTGGCGTCGTGATCGAGGTGAGTGAGCAGAATTTCGTCGCCCGGCCCGAGTTCGCGGCCGAGGGAGCGGCTGAGGGCGAAGGTCAGAGTGGTCATGTTGGGACCGAAGACCACCTCATCCGGGTCGCAGGCAAAGAAATCCGCCATGGCGGCGCGGGCGCCGGCAATGACAGCGTCGGTGCGGCGGCTGGTGGCATAGGCGCCGCAGGTGTTGGCGTTTGAGTTCTTCAGATAGTCGCTGATGGCATCGATCACCCGCTGCGGGACCTGGGTGCCACCGGGTCCGTCGAGAAAGACCGCCGGCTGCCCGGCCACGGTCTGCGAGAGCGAAGGGAATTGAGAGCGCACCCGGGTGAGATCGAGGGCAAGGGTTTCAGTTGCTGCAGTTGGCATAGGGTCCTCAGGTAGCGCCGGCGTCCCGCCGGCTGTCCCGAGGGCGTCCCGCCCTCGGTCATATCAACTCATCACTTTTCCTCAGCCCATCATGGTGGTGTGTTCCGGCTGGATCTTGTAGATCACGCGGGTCTCGGTCGGCTGGCGGTAGGGATACTTGTCCACGCCCAGATACTTCTTGGCCATCTTGTCGATGTGCGCGTCGGCGCCCTCTTCGGTGATTTCAACCACGCGGCCGCGGATTTCCAGATAGCGATAAGGATTGTCCGGATCGACGATGGCCAGGGCCACGCGCGGGTCGCGGCGGACGTTGCGGTCTTTCTGGCGGCCTTTGGCGGAATTGAAAATGACCAGGTCGCCCTCGAGGTCGCACCACACCGGCGTCACCTGGGGGCGGCCGTCGGGCATCAGAGTGCCCAGACTGGCGAAGGCGCGCTTGCTGAACAGATCACGATACTTTTCCGGAATGGCTGAGGACATGGATACCCTCCTGTGAAGGCGTGAAATATTTAGTCTGGAGATTATAGACGCTCAGGGCCGGGTGGGGAGATCAAAGCGCGCGGGGCGATAGCTTTGGCGGCGGAGCACAATCGTTTTACAATAGCGGACTTTTGCGAGAGTTTCTGAGGAGTTGATGATGCGCTGTCCCTGGTGGCGAAGGTGGGAAGTATGGGCCTTTGCAGCGTTGCTGCTTGCCGTTGGCGGCGCGGCTTCCGTTTGTGCGCAGTCGGCACCGAAAGCGCCGCCCACGGTTGTATTCATGACCGACTTCGGCGTGGTGGATGATTCCGTGGCCCTGTGCAAGGGCGTGATGTATTCCATTGCGCCCGAGTTACGCATCGTGGACCTGACTCACCAGGTCACGCCCTTCTCGATACTCGACGGCGCCCGCTTCCTTTACGGTGCGACTCCCTACTTTCCCGCAGGCATCGTGTTCGTGGTGGTGATCGACCCGGGAGTTGGCAGCACGCGCAAGGCGGTGGTGGTGAAGTCGAAGCGAGGGCAGTATTTTGTGCTGCCCGACAATGGGCTGATGACGCTGGTCGAGGACCGGGATGGGATTGAATCCGTGCGGGAGATCACGAACCGCGCCTGGATGATCGGCGCTGCCTTGTCGTCCACGTTCCATGGGCGCGATATTTTTTCGCCGGTCGGCGCGCACCTGGCCCGCGGAGAAGACTGGACGCGCGTCGGGCCGGAACTGCCGGCGAAGCAGTTGGTCCGGCTCGATCTGACCTCTTCCCGACTGGACGAGCGCGGACTGAGCGGCGAAGTAATCGCCACCGACGGTCCCTACGGCAACCTTGTGACCAACATCAGCGGCGACGATTTTCTCAAGCTGGGTTACCGGCACGGGCAGAATGTGCACGTGACCCTGGGCAGGACGGATATGGACATTCCTTTTGCAAGAACGTTCAGCGACGTGCCTCTGAAAAAACCGCTGCTGTATATCGATTCGCGGGGGCACCTGGCACTGGCGGTAAACCAGGGCAGCTTCGCTGCTGCATATTCAATCGAGCCGCCGGTCACGATTTTCTTTCCCCGCGCGAAAAAATAGGGGGGCCGCGGAAAAAGTCGTCGAGGGCGAAGAAAGCTCAGCGCAGGCGCTGAAGCGCGAACCAAGCCAGACGACTTGACGACCCGACTGAAGTCGGGCCCCTGCCCGAAATCTGCTTGAAACACGGTTTTTCCGCCGCCTACCAGGGCAGGAAAAACCGCGGGCGGGGGCGCCCGCGCCACACTTGCTCTACGGAACGGGTGATTCTTCGATGTCTTTCGCCATTTCGGGAAGGACTGCGCGCAGCAAGGCGACGAAGTCGGCCTTCACGCGCTCGCCGGTTTCGAGCACTTCGTCGTGGCTGATGACCTGATCGAGAATCCCCGCCGCCATATTGGTCACGCAGGAAATCGCCAGAACTTTTATGCCCATATGGCGCGCGGCAATGACTTCGAGCACGGTGGACATCCCCACCAGGTCGGCGCCAATCGTCCGCAGGTAGCGGATCTCCGCCGGAGTCTCATAATTTGGCCCCAGCAAGGCAGCGTAAACGCCCTGGTGGAGCGTCTTGCCTGCCCTCTGCGCAGCCTGCAGTGCGAGTTCGCGATAGGGCTTCGAGTAGGCCTGCGTCATGTCCGGGAAGCGCGGGCCGAAGCGATCATCATTAGGGCCGGCGAGCGGATTCTGTCCCTGCAGATTGATGTGGTCGGTGAGTACGACCAGTGCGCCTTGCTGGTACTCCCGATTGATGCCGCCGGCCGCATTGGTAAGAATCACGGCGCGGATGTTCATGCAGTCAAACACCCGCATGGGAAAGGCGACTTCCCTCGCGGAATAGCCTTCATACAAGTGCACCCGTCCCTGCATCGCGGCCACAGTCACGCCGGCGGCGTTTCCGACCACCATCTGGCCGGCATGTCCCAGGGCGGTCGAGCGCGGAAAGAACGGAATGTTGCTATAGGGAATGCGCGTGGCATCGCCAAGGTCGTCGGCGAAGCCACCCAGGCCGGAGCCCAGCACAAGCCCAATCTTTGGGCGCAGAGAGGTTTGTGAAAGCAGAAACTTTGCGGCGGCTGCGGCGTTGGTAAAGTCGTTGGGAGCGCTCATGGCTGCAGGTTAAGGCCTGTTGTCAGTTGCCAGATGGCAGTTCTTAGTTCGTTTTGCAGTGTACTCGGGAGTGTTGCTGAGCTGCGGTAAATTTATCGCACGGATCGAAGCCGCTATCAGCAGGGCTTTCGGAGGATTTTCACAATCAAGCGCGGGGCCAGTTTTTCCGCCGCGACTGTTCCACGCATCGAAAATCAGAGCTGCTGGCGGAAAACAGGGCGATCATTTTCACACATTGCACCGGGAACGCGGCAGGCGGCTGTGGACAGCCTGCACTCGATTGATTTTCCAGAAGATAAAACAGCGTCTTTTTTATTGACTCTAAAAATGAAAGGAGTAAAACAAACTCGTTCTTTGACAGCTTCTGAAGTTTTCCCGGTTGGTGCGGCGTCCGGGGCTCAAGCCAAGTCACTCTCTGCATCGCAAGATGACGGAGGGAAGGCGGGCAAGGGTCTATAGCAAAGCGCTGGTCGAGGCGAACAAGAAGATTTGTCGGAGGCAGGATAGAGTCCCGAGGCGTTAAGCAGGTTTGTCCGGTTGGCGGTAAGCCCGGAGCCCAAGCATGATCGCGCGTGGCAGCCCGCAAGGGTAGCTGCGAGAGCAGGTCGGTGAGGGTCTAAAGCGAACTACTGGCCGAGATGAATGGGCTTAACATCACCTCGGGGCTCTTATTTTTTGCGGGTCATGGTCCCTGTACCACCTGCAGCTTTTCCGCCGGCGCCAGCCGGGCGCGAAAGATAGAGTTGGTCGAAGCCACTTCGCCGACCGCATCCACATGCACGTCGTAGGCTCCCCGCGGCAGGTTCTCGGCAAACGGAATTTCAAACTCGTCGGTATCTTTGTTCAGGGTGAAATGCTGATAGCCGACGGCGGTGGCCCGGCCATATTCGTTGACCGCCAAAGCAATCACGGTGAAATCGAAATCGTCCCCGGTCTGGTTGGACACACGGATGGCGGCTTCCAGCCGGTGGCCCGTAATCTTCGGTTTCCTGCTCCACTCGACCACCAGGGGCGCGACAGCGGACATGATGAATTCTTTCTTCTTTTGGGCCGCGGGCTTGCCGCTATCGGTGACGGTCACAATGAAGCGAAAGGTGTCGCCTTCCGTGGGCGTGCCGCTCAGAGTTCCGTCCGGCGCCAGCTCGATACCGGTGGGCGGGGCCCCGGCGGTCACCTCCCAGGTGAGAGGAGTGATGCCGCCTTGAGCCTCCAGCTTGAAGTGATAGGGCCGGCGCAGGAACGCTTTGGGCAGGGGAGCAGTCGAGAACACGATAGGCTCGCCGGTAGCCGCACCCTGCTGGGCGGAGGATGATCCCAACAGCGCCAGGCACAAGATTGCCGATCCTGCGACCCTCAGTTTCATAGGAGCCCTAATTGGCACTTTACCACTGGACGGGACGGCCTGAAGCGCCCGGAAGGCCAGTGCCAGGAGCCTGGCGTTTCCCACCGTGTGGAACAGCGGGCCGCCCGCATGGGAAATTTCTAACCCGCGGTCACCCCGGCACTCGACTCGTGCGGCTTCGTCACGGTAAGCTAAATGGTTTTGTGGAGGGCGTGAGAAATGCAAGATGTAGTCGCCAGGCTTTGGCCGGAGATCCAATGGATCGAAGACAAGAAGCTGCGCAGCCAGGTGACTCAGACCTGGGCAAGGGCGCTGGAGCGCAGCCCGCTGAAGCCCGACGACCTGAATACGATTCCCTTCACGCTGCTGGTACCCAATTGCCCCATCACCTTCATGGAGCACAAGCGTTGCGTGGTGCACATCGCGCGCCAGAGCGCCGAGGCCATGCAGCAGTTCATGGGGCGCGCCCTGCCCATTCACATGGACACAGTGATCGCGGGCGCCATTCTCGCGGATGTGGGCAAATTGCTGGAATACGAACTGGGGGCGGACGGCAAGAGCCGGCAGAGCGAACGTGGGGAGGCCTTGCGCCATCCCTTCACTGGGGTCGCGCTGGCGCTGGAATGTGGCGTGCCTGATGCGGTCTGCCATATCATCGCGGCCCACGCCGCCGAAGGCGACCTGGTGAAGCGCAGCACTGAAGCCTACATCGTGCATCACGCCGATTTCATGGCGTTCTTGCCTTTCAAGAACCCCAAAAACATCAAGCTGAAATAGGAGAGTTTGCGTTGGCTACGAAACCAGCTGTCGCCAAAGAAACGATTACCGCCGGCATGTCGCGCTGGGCTGCCGGCTTGAGTTATCCGCAGTTGTCACAGGAAGCGGTATACCAGGCCAAACGCTTTCTGCTGGATTCTGTCGGCTGCGCCCTGGGCGGATTCCAGCAGCACGACGTGAAGATCGCTCTCGAGGTGCTCGACGAGATCGCCGGAAGCGGTCCGGCGACCGTGATTGGCACGGGCAAGCGCATCGACCCAGTCTCGGCCTCGCTGGCCAATGGCTTGATGATCCGCTGCATGGACTACAACGACATTTACTGGAAGCAGGACCCGTCGCATCCATCCGACATCTTTCCGGCAGCGCTGGCGGGTTGCGAACGCGCCAAGAGCGATGGCAAGGAGTTGATTGTCGGCCTGGTCCTGGGACACGAGTTCGAGATGCGCTTCTGCGAGGCGGCGTTTCCCGGCATTCGCGAACGCGGCTGGCATCACGCCACGCTGACGGCTTTTGTTTCACCGATTGTTGCGGGCCGTGCCCTGCACCTCGGATGGGAGCAGATACAGCATGCCATCGGAATTTCTGCCAGCCGTCATGCCACGTTGGGGGCGGTCACTGCCGGAAAGCTGACCATGATGAAAAACACGGTCGATCCCATGGCGACGCAGAGCGGAGTGCTTGCCGCGCTCATGGCCGAGAAAGGGTACACCGGCCCCGAGCACGTGGTGGACGGCAAGGAAGGCTTGACCCACTGCTTCGGCCCGTCCTGGAAATTAAACCTGCTGACGGATGGGCTGGGCGAGTCGTGGCGCATCACGCAGTGCGGCATGAAAGCTTTTCCCACCGAGGCGCTCACTCACACGCCGATTTCCGCGGTGCTCGAGATTGTCAAATCCAATGACCTGAAGCCGGAGCAGGTGGAGAAGGTCCAGATACGCTCGCTGGCGCGCGCGGCAGATATTCTTTCCGATCCCAGCAAGTACGATCCGCAGTCGAAAGAGACAGCCGACCACTCGCTGCCCTATGTGATTGCAGCGGCCGTCGCCGAGCGGCAGGTTACGCCGGTGCAGTTCGAGATGAAGAAGATCATGGACCCGACCATCCGGGCGCAGCTGAAAAAGGTCGAAGTAGTGGCCGATCCCGAGATCGAGAAAGTCTTCCCCGCGCTGCAGCGGGTGATCGTGAATCTCACCACCACCGATGGGCGGACGTTTAGCAAGCAGCTGGATTATCCCAAGGGCGATCCTCGCAACCCGCTCTCCGACGCGGAAGTTGAGGAGAAGTTCGCGGCGCTGGCGGATGGTGTACTGTCGGAAGGCGCGCAGAAAAAACTGAAGGACGCGATCTGGAACCTGGAGAAAGTCGGGTCGGTGAGCAAGCTGATGGCGTTGATGAAGGCGGATGTGCGGAAGAAGGCGGCGCGGATGTCGATGACAAAGGGATCGAAAAGGCGATAGCTGTTGCGGGACCTACATGCCAAGCCGCGGAGCGGCGTCAAGAGTGTAGCCCCGGGGCGTAAGCCCCGGGTAAGAAGGGAAGCGAATCAGCCCGGAATGGGCGAAGGAAACCGGCGATGCAGACGTTTTGTTCTCACGAAATTTGCGAGGATCAAGAGGCGAACGCCGATATAGCCGGGCCATGATCAGATGATAGGGGTCCTTCGACTTCGTATCTGCTTCGCGGAGCGAAGCAGATACTCCGCTCAGGATGACATGTAACAAGGACCAGGGGTGTTTATGGGTCAGACCATCGTTGAAAAAATCGCGCAGGCGCATCTGGCTGAGGGGCCGAAACGGCCGCTGCGGACTGGGGACTTTGTTGCCATCCGGCCGCATCGCGTGATGACGCATGACAATACCTCGGCTGTGATGAAGAAGTTTCAGACCATCGGCGCGAAGAAGATCCAAAATCCCAAACAGCTGGTCTTTGCCCTCGACCACGACATCCAGAACAAAGAGGATTCCAATCTGCACAAGTATCAGGCCATCGAGGGCTTTGCCAAGTATCACGGCGTGGATTTCTACCCCGCGGGTTCGGGCATTGGCCACCAGATCATGGTGGAGCGCGGATACGTTGTGCCGGGATCGTTCGTTGTGGCCTCGGACTCGCATTCGAATATGTACGGCGCGCTGGGCGCAATCGGCACGCCGATCGTGCGCACCGACGCGGCTGCGGCTTGGGCAACAGGAGATTTCTGGTGGCAGATTCCGCGCTCCATCCAAGTGGTGCTTGAAGGCACGCTACCCGCGGGCGCGACTGGCAAAGATGTCATCATTACGCTGTGCGGAATTTATAACCACGACGAAGTCTTGAACTCCGCCGTCGAATTCAGCGGGTCGGGCGTGGCCAGCCTTTCCATGGACGCCCGCTTTTCCATCTCCAACATGTCCACCGAGTGGGGGCCGCTGGTGGGATGGTTTCCGGTGGATGAGGTCACTATCAGGTATCTGAAAGCCGTGAAGGAGCGCCTGGCGACGATTGGCATCGAGCGCTTCACCGACCGCGACATCGCCAACTGGTCGGAGAATCCGCCGCAGCCCGATCGCGATGCGGTCTATGCCGCACGAATCGTGCTCGACCTGTCGCAAGTGAGCCCGCACGTTTCCGGACCGGACACGGTACAGATCATGGCATCGCTGGCCGAGATCGAGAAACAGAGGATTCCAATCCAGAAAGCCTATCTTCTTTCCTGCGTGAATTCGCGGATCGAGGACCTGGCCGCCGCGGCCACCGTGCTGCAGGGCAAGAAAGTTGCATCCGGAGTGAAGTTGTATCTGGGCGCGGCCAGCAAGTGGGTGCAGGAAGAAGCGGAGCGGCGCGGCATCTGGCAGACGCTGCTCGACGCGGGGGCAAACCCGCTGCCGGCGGGCTGCGGGCCGTGCATCGGCCTGGGCGTTGGACTGCTGGAGCCAGGCGAAGTTGGAATCTCCGCCACCAACCGCAATTTCAAGGGCCGCATGGGATCGCGCGATGCGAAATGCTATCTTGCCAGCCCGGAGGTTGTGGCCGCTTCCGCCGTGGCCGGTTACATTCGTGGACACTCCAGGATGGCGGACCGCAATCCCGCGCGCGACTATAAGGAATTTCCCGCCGGCGCAGCCGCCGAGAAAGTCGAGATTCTGCCCGGCTTTCCGGAGCGGGTGCGGGGACGGCTGGTGTTTTTGCCGCAAGACAACGTCAACACCGACGCGATTTACGGGAAGGACTACACTTACCGCGACGATGTCACGCCGGAAACCATGGCCAAAGTGCTGATGGAAAATTACGATCCGCAATTTGCCGCGCGCACGCGGGCCGGCGACGTGGTGGTGAGCGGCTTCAATTTTGGCACCGGGTCGAGCCGCGAGCAGGCAGTCACCTGTCTGAAGGCAAAAGGGATTCCGCTGGTGATCGCGGCCAGTTTCTCGCAAACCTATTTGCGCAACGCTTATAACAACGGGTTCCTGTGCGTGGAGGTTCCGGAGCTGGTGAAGCGGTTGCGCGAGCAGTTTGCCAGGGAAATCGGCGGCAAAGAAAAAACGATCATTGCCGGGGACGAGATTGATATTGATTTTACCTCGGGACTGATTGGCTGGCGCGGAGAGAAGTTTGCATTCCCTGCCCTGGGCAGCGTGCCGCAATCGCTGGTGATCGCGCAGGGTGTGGAGAACCTGGTGGCCAAGCGATTGGGATTGGGGTGAGCGGGTTCTATGTGGTGCGGGCGCCCTCGCCCGCCAATTGCCGGAACGAATTGCGGAGGGCGAGACGCCCTCCGGACAGCCGGCGGGACGCCGGCGCTACACTTGCCGAGCTTGGCTCGGCTGGACAGCCGGGGCGGCTGTCCCCACGTGAATTTCCAAGGGAGAGAATTTACTGATGGCGAAACATACCGTAGTCACCATGCCGGGCGATGGAATCGGCAACCAGGTCCTGCCTGAGGCTTTGCGGGTCCTGAAGGCGGTTGGCTTCGACGCTGAATATATTCATGCCGACATTGGCTGGGAGATCTGGTGCAACGAAGGCAACGCGCTGCCGGACCGGACGATCGAGCTGCTCAAGAAATACAAGCTCGGACTGTTCGGAGCCATTACTTCGAAGCCCAACAAGGAAGCGCAGGCCGAATTGAAGCCCGAACTGCGCGGCAAGGGACTGGTTTATTACAGCCCGATTGTCACCATGCGGCAGAAATTCAATCTGGATATCTGCATGCGGCCCTGCATCGGGTTCATTGGCAATCCGCTGAACTACATTCGCAAGCGCACAGATGGCGGCTTCGACGAACCCAAGGTTGACACCACGGTTTTTCGCCAGGGAACCGAGGGCATGTACGTGGGCGTGGAGTGGACGAACCCTCCGGAAAATGTGCGCGCCGCGCTGAATACGCATCCGCGGTTCAAGGCGTTCAACAGCGTGCCCGGCCCGGATCTTGCCGTCAGTGTGCGCATCATTACGCGGGCGGCAGCGCGGCGAATCGTCACCGCCGCGTTTGAATATGCGAAGAAGCGCGGCTTCAAGGGCGTGACCATTTGCGAGAAGCCGAACGTGGTGCGTGAAACTTCAGGGATGATGGAAGAGACAGCCAAGGAAGTAGCCAAGGCTTATCCTGGAATCGCGTTGTGGTCCACGAACATTGATGCGCAGTTGATGTGGCTGAACAAGAATCCGGAAGAGTACAACGTGATCGTCGCCTCGAATTTGTTTGGCGATATCTTGTCCGACGCGTTCGCCGGACTTGTGGGCGGACTGGGCTTTGCCGCTTCCGGCAACATTGGAGACGAGGTCGCGGTCTTCGAACCCACGCACGGGTCGGCGCCTAAGTACGCGGAGCTGAATCCTCCCATTGTGAATCCGATCGCGATGATTCTTTCTGCGGCCATGATGCTTGATCACATTGGGGAGGGCGCGAAGGCGGACCGAATTCGGAAGGCGATTGCCGAGGTGGTGCAGGAAGGCAAAGTGCGGACCTACGACATGATGCGGATTCCTGGTGGCGCGAAAGCGATTGGGCAGGGCGCGGCCAGCACGGTGCAGATGGGCGATGCAATTCTGGCGAAGCTGAAATAGGGATGGCGAGGGCAGGATGCCCTCGCGACAGCCGGCGGGACGCCGGCGCTACGGTTAGCTCTCAGCGGCAGGAATTGCGATCAAAATGACGGATTCGGCTGACAAATCGGCGGGGACTGGGGAAGCCGGGCATTGCGGCAAGGGCGTGCGCTCCGATGTGCACGTGGCCATCGAGGCGCGCGACAGCGGCGGCCTCGAGATCACAATGCAGTCCCGGGTTGCGCCCTACTACGGCGAGGCTATTCTGGCGCAGGCCCGCCAGGTATTCGACGTGCTTGGCATCAAGCATGCGCGGGCCGAAATCCGCGACGAGGGCGCGCTGCCGTTCGTAATTTCCGCGCGGATTGAGACTGCGGCGCGCCGGGCCGGGCTGGGCCTGGGCCGCAAGGCTTCGCCGGAAAAAGTTGGGCTGCCGGATCCGTCTCCGCGCGATCGCTTGCGCCGTTCGCGTTTATATCTTCCCGGCTCCGAGCCCAAGTATTTCATCAACGCGGCCCTGCATGGGCCGGACGCCATCATCCTCGATCTGGAAGATTCCGTCCATCACGCGGAAAAGGATGCCGCGCGAATTCTGGTCCGCAACACGCTGCGGGCCGTGGATTTCGGCAAATGCGAGCGCATGGTGCGCATCAATCAGCTGCCCATGGGACTGGAAGACCTGGCGGAAATTGTCCCTGAATCGCCCGACCTGGTGCTGCTGCCGAAGGCGGAAGTTCCTGAGCAGATCGCGGAAACTGACCGCATGATTGGGGAGCTCAAGGGGCGCTATGGCATCACGCGTCCCATCTGGCTGATGCCGATTCTGGAGTCTGCTCTCGGGATTGAAAACGCGTCGGCCATCGCACAAGCCAGCAAGAATGTGGTGGCACTCACCATCGGGCTCGAAGACTACACCGCAGACCTGGGGGTCGCCAAGACACCGGAAGGCCGCGAGTCACTGTACGCGCGCGCACGATTGGTGAATGCGGCGAAGGCGCTGGGAGTCCAGGCCATCGATTCGGTTTTTGGCGATGTGGGCGATATGGACGGATTGCGGCGCTGGGCGGAGAATTCTCGCGCGTTCGGGTTCGAAGGCATGGGCTGCATTCATCCCGGACAGATTCCAGTAATTCATGAGGCCTTCGCGCCTTCGCCGGCCGAAGTGGAAAAGGCGATGAAGATTGTAGCGGCCTTCGACGAGGCACAGCAGCGCGGGTTGGGAGTGGTGAGCCTGGGAGCGAAGATGATTGATCCGCCGGTCGTACAGCGGGCGCAGAAACTGGTGGAACTGGCCAACCGCATGGGGAAAGATTAAGGAGATCGTGTGGGGGCGGGTCTATGACCCGCCCAGGTCGAGCGTAGCTCGACGAGCATTGCCGAGCTCCGCTTGGCCTGACCGGGTCGGAGACCCGGTCCCACGCACGACTTACGGGAGCGGAATGACGGAGAAAGCTGAGCTGGTGCAGAACGCCGCGGGACGCATGGTGCCGGCCATGGTGAATGGCAGGCCCCAGATTCCTTATCTGGGCGTGGCCAAGTATCAGCCGCGCGGACGCAAGGCGGCCCCTCCGGTGCGTTCGAGCAAGGATTATCCCGACAACGGCGACAAGCGCGTTCCTGACCTCGAGACTGCACTGCGCAAGTGCGGACTTCGCGATGGCATGGTGATCTCGAACCATCATCATCTGCGCGACGGCGACCAGGTCGCACTCATGATGCTGGAGGCGGCGGCAAAAATCGGCGTCAAAGATCTGCTCTGGTTTCCCAGCGCTTCGTTTCCTTCGCAGAAATCCGCTATCGAGTTGATGCAATCCGGTGTGATCCATCACATCGAAGGTTCGATGAACGGGCCTCTGGGCGACTACTGCACCCAGGGCAAGATGCGCGGCCTGGGCGTTCTGCGCTCGCACGGCGGCCGCTGGCAGGCCATTCAGGATGGCGAAGTTCACATCGACATCGCCGTGATCGCAGCGCCTACGGCGGACGCCTTCGGCAACGCCGACGGCTCCCATGGCAAGTCGGCGTGCGGATCGCTGGGCTTCGCGCTGGCCGATTCGACCTACGCCGACAATGTAATCGTGGTCACCGACAATCTGGTTCCGTTCCCCTGCATTCCCTGGCAGATTCAGGGCAACAACGTCGATTACGTTGTAGAAGTTGATTCCATCGGCGACCCGGCCAGGATTGTTTCGGGCACAACGCAGATCACGCGCTCGCCCGACCGGCTGCGGGTGGCGGAATATGTGGCGCGATTCCTGCGCGATGCCGGAATCATGCGCAACGGATTTTCCTTCCAGGCGGGAGCGGGCGGCATCGCGCTGGCGTTTGTGGACTACCTGCGCCGCATGATGAAGGAAGATGGCGTGAAAGCACGTTTCGTTCGTGGCGGATCCACGCGCTACCTGGTGGAGCTGTTACAGGAAGGGCTGACGGACTACATACTCGACGGCCAGACTTTCGATCTTGATGCGGTGAAATCCATTGCCGGCGATCCCCGGCATGTGCCGACTTCTCCGTTTACGTCCTACAACTATCACGGCAAGGGATCGTTCGCGTCGATGGTCGATGCGGTAGTGCTGGGCGCGACCGAGGTGGATATGAACTTCAACGGCAACGTAGTGACGCACTCCGATGGCAGGCTGCTGCACGGCATCGGCGGCTGGCAGAACTGCCTGGAGGCGGGATGCACCATCCTCGCCGTGCCCTCCTTCCGCGATCGTATTCCGGTGATCGTTGATGAAGTGACCACGCTGACCGGCCCGGGCGAGTTGATTGACGTTGTCGTCACCGAACGCGGGATTGCCATCAATCCGCGGCGCCAGGATTTACTCGATGCGGTCAAAGGTTCCAGCTTGCCCATCCGGCCGATAGAGGAAATCAAGGTGGAAGTGGAACACATCTGCGGCGGCAAGCCGGCGCGGCCAAAGCTGGGCGAGCGTCCCGTGGCCATCGTCAAATGGGTGGATGGGACCGTCCTGGATACGGTTTGGCAGGTGGGTTAAAAAACTTCAGGCCACGGATAAACGCGGATTTTCACGGATCTAAGCTCTAAAGATTTATCCGTTAAAATCCGCGTGAATCCGTGGCCTGAATTTTCCGCTACTCATTCTTCATTGCGTCAATCAACTGGAAAAGCTGGGTGCGGTCTACCACTTCGACGAAGGGTTTGCCCTGCGTCTTGTTGCTGACCACATAGATGGTTGGGGTGTGATTGATGCCGACGCGCTGGCCCGTGTTCTTGTCCTGATTGATGGCTGCGGCCAGCTTGCCTTGCGGATCGACCACGAAGGGGAGCTCCACTTTGTGGTCGGCGGCAAATTTCTCCGCAAAACCGCGCAGGGTCGGCGGCGTGATCTCCGGCTGATGCTGGAAGATATAGTCGCGAAACTCGTTGCCCAGCTCCTTCGATTGGGTATCGAAATAGCGGGCAATGATAGCGGCGTCGTACGACCAGTTATGCATGGGCAGCGGGAAATCGTGGCGCACCACGGGGATCTTGTAAGTGCGGGCAGCCTCTTCCACCAACGGAGCCGCGCGGCGGCAGTCCGGGCATTGCAGGTCTTCAAAAACCACCAGGGCAACCTGAGCCCCTTTGGGCGGACGCAGGGCCGGATCGACGTTCTGGGCTGAAGCCAGCGAAGCCACCAGCAGAAAAGCCAGGGCAAAAACGGTGTAGTGGGTAGTCATAATTATTTGGATGCAGGGTTTGGCCACTAGTTAGTGTCTTAGTCATTCTACGGTAACCATGGCTCGCCCCAAAAGCCCAAACCACTAGGGACACTAAGGTGCACGAAGGCACGCCTCAAAGCAGGCGCAACTGGCGCCGTTCCAGGCCGAGCAGTTTTTCCTTGATGGGCAGTCCGCCGCCGTAGCCGGTGAGCTTGCCATTGCTGCCGATGACGCGATGGCAGGGAATCACAATTGGAATTGGATTGGAGCCGTTGGCCAGACCCACCGCGCGTGAGGCGTTGGGATTGCCGATCCGGCGGGCGAGTTCGCCGTAGGAGATGGTCTCCCCGTAGGGGATTTCGCACAAACGCTTCCAGACCGCCAGCTGAAACGGCGTGCCCTGAGGCGCAAGCGGCAGGTCGAAGGCTTGCAGTTCACCGGCGAAGTAGGCACGCAGCTGACGAACAGCTTCGCCCAGGCGTTCCACACTTTCACGCCACTGCGGATCGGATCGAACTGGATTTCTCTCGTTGACAAAACCTATGCGCCGCAGGCCGGTGTTGTCAGCCACGAGCATCAACGGCCCGATTGGACTCTCCATCCGAATATAGCTGACGCCTGCGGTTTCCGTCATCATTGCTGCATCCAACATTTAACCACAGAGGACGCAGAGGACACGGAGAAAGGCTCCGCCGGGTGGCTGGAATTTAGATTATCGCGGCCTGCTCGCGCCGCCTGGACTGGATTTCGATAAACACGTGTACCAGGGATACCGCCGCCGGAGTGACGCCGGGAATGCGGGAGGCATGACCCAGAGTGCGGGGGCGAACCTTGATCAGCGTTTCCTGTATTTCGCGCGAGAGGCCACTGACCGAACCATAGTCGAACCATTGCGGAATGGTATGCTGCTCGGCCTTCTTCAGGCGCTCGATGGCGCGCTGCTGCTGCAAGAGGTAGCCAGCGTACTTGATCTCAGTCTCGACCGACTTGAGTTCGTTGCGGATGGCTGAAGAAATGCCGGCCACGGATTGGCGCGGATTTTCACGGATTTCTTCTTCGAAAAAGTTCGGGGCGAGTTCCCGGAGCACGGGGAGCAGGCGCTCAATGGTGATTTCGGGGCGCTTGAGTAATTGCGCCAGGCTTTGGCCTATGGCGGACGTCCAGTCGTTGGTCGTGGGCTGTCGGTCGGCGGCTGTTGCCGAGCCTTGCTCGGCCTGACCGGGTCGGAGACCCGGTCCCACGAAGTCCGTGTCCATAACGGCAATCTGCTCGAGCACTTGAGTGGTCAGCCGGGTACTCTCCAGCATCGCCTTCATGGATTCATGGCGCTGCTGCTTGACCTGGAAATCCGCCCAGGCGGCATCGGATATCAGACCCACGCGGCGGCCGTGCGGAGTCAGGCGGCGGTCGGCATTGTCGATCCGGAGATGCAGGCGGAATTCGGCGCGCGAAGTGAACATGCGGTAAGGCTCGTTGGTGCCCTTGCTGATCAGGTCATCGATCAGGATCGCGGTGTAGGCCTCGGTGCGATCCAGGATCAGCGGCGCTTCATTCTTCACCTGCAAGGCGGCGTTGATGCCGGCCATCAGGCCCTGGCAGGCGGCTTCTTCGTAGCCGCTGGTACCGTTGATCTGTCCGCCGAGAAACAGGCCGGCGATTTTCTTGGTCTCAAGCGTGCGCTCCAGTTCGGTAGGGTCGATGGCGTCGTATTCAATGGCGTAGCCGGGACGCAGCATGTCCGCGCTGTCCAGGCCGGGAATCGACTTCAGAATCTCCATCTGTACTTCTACCGGAAGCGAAGTGCTCATGCCGTTGACATAAATCTCGTGCGTGTTCAAGCCCTCGGGTTCGAGAAAGAGCTGGTGCGTGATCTTGTCGGGAAACTTGACGATCTTGTCTTCAATCGAGGGGCAGTAGCGCGGCCCGACGGAGTGTATTTGCCCGCTGTACATGGGAGAGCGGTGGACATTTTCGCGGATGATGCGATGCGTCTCCGCTGTGGTCCAGGCAATGTAGCAAGGCACCTGTGAGTCGTGATGCGCGACCCGCCTGGTACGAAAGCTGAAAGGGGTGGGATCGTCGTCACCGGGCTGCACCTGAAACTTCGACCAGTCGATGGTGCGGCCGTCGAGGCGCGGCGGCGTTCCGGTCTTGAGCCGGCAACCGCGCAGGCCAAGCTGCTTGAGCGCTTCGCCCAAGAGCACGGCAGCGGGTTCACCGGAGCGTCCTGCAGGATACTGCTGCTCGCCACAGTGGATCAGGCCGTTGAGAAAGGTGCCAGTCGTGATGATGACTGCACTCGCGCCGACGCTGCGTCCGTCGCGGAGTCGGATGCCTGTCACTCGCTTGCGCTCGTCGTCGTTGGACGCTGTTGCGCTCCCGGCTTGGGATTCGGAAGGCCAGTTTTCAGTTGATAGTTCCCGGTTCTCAGCAGGTTGTGTTGGTGAATTTGCCGACCGCCAATGACCAGGGGCCAACGGTTCCACCATCAAATCAGCAACTTCGGCCTGCTTGATTTTCAGGTTGGGCTGCGATTCCAGCACTTCGCGCATCTTGAGGCGGTAGGCCTGCTTGTCGCACTGGGCGCGAGGCGACCACACGGCTGGGCCGCGGGAAGTGTTGAGCAGGCGGAACTGGATGCCGACCGCGTCCGTGATCTCGCCCATGATGCCGCCCAGGGCGTCCACTTCGCGGACCAGGTGTCCCTTGGCAATGCCACCGATGGCGGGATTGCAGGACATCTGGGCGATGAGATCGACGTTGAGAGTGTAGAGGGCGGTCTTCAGGCCCAAGCGGGCTGCGGCCATGGCGGCTTCGCAACCGGCGTGTCCGGCGCCGACGACGACCACGTCGAATTGTTCGGTGAAGGGGGGCACAGTAGCCTTCATTCTAACAAGGTCTGCTCAAGTGATTGGAGGACGGGGGTCCCGCCGGGCGGGGACGCCCGGCCTCCATGCGCGGCTAGAACTGGGAGCCACCGATATCTGTGAATGTGACTTCCTGCCACTGGGGCGAAGGAAAATACCAGCGGCTGGCACCGGCTTCGTGATTATTGCCGCCTGAGCCGTACGGGATCGTCGGCGAGCGCCAGTAATCCATCCCCATCTGCAGCAAGGCTCCGGGAGAAATCATCACCCGGGCCCGGACGGTGCAACCGTCGCGTTTGCCGGCCGGCAGCGCGGCGCGCGCCGATGGGCTCCAGAAGTGCCACACCCGATCGCCGCGCTGGCCTACGGCCAGTACCACAGAATGATTCCGCGGATCGTGAGCCAGCGGAATGGGATCGTGGGCGTCGCTGGCAAACCACGGGTGGCGCTGGTAGAGACCTCCTTGCACCTGGCTGGAGTCGTCGTTGAGGACAACCTCCCGGCCGTCGATCTGGCAAGTCAGCCTGGTCCACGCAACCTCCACCCGGGCCGACTCGTGGCCCGGCACTCGCGTGTCCGCAATCGCGATGCCCCAAAGCCGGGCTGAATTGAAATCGGTGGGGGCGCGCACGGCGGTTACGTATCCAGCTTTGTAACTGACTTCATCCGGAATTCGTGGGTCGTTCGTAACCACGAACGCTGATGGGCTGGCGCCGCGCCCCTGGGGCGTGACCACCGTAATGTTCGAAGTGAGGACGCGGTGGGGAACAATCGCGACCACCCTTTGCGGAGAATCGACCTGGAAGACTGCCGCGGTTGCACCAAACAACACCGCGGAAATCGCCGTCAGATTTTTGCCGCTGATTTTCACCCGCGTGCCTTCGGGACCGCTGGCGGGAAGGAAACTGAGTACCTCGGGCGCACCAACCTGGGCTGCGGCCGAGAGTCCCGCAAACAGGAGGAGGCGCGCGATCGCGATCCAGGGGATGCGCTTTAGTCGAAGCAATTTCTCTCCGGCACGTCGGTTCACATTACGTGAAAGTCACGCAGGGTGATGTGATGTCCGTCACAGTCGGTCTGGCAACGCCGGATTTTGGACTCGCTCGAAACAAGCCTTGCCCAGTGGCGGCGCGAGAACCGCCCACCGCACACGAGCGGAACCATAGAGCACAGCCCCGTAGCGCCTGCCGGCCAGCCGCCGGGACGGCGCCGCGACAAGTTGCGGGCTGCGTCGAGGCGCCCTTATAGTGGCTCTTTAGGCTTGAACAGGACGTCTTAAACCATGGCGAAAGCAATGCCCCTCGGGGCGCGTGGCGAAGTCGAGCAAACTGTCGAATTGAAGCATACCCTGGCGGCCCATAACCCCAATCTTCCTCCTGTGTATTCCACGCCGGACATGATCCGGTTGATGGAGATTGCCTGCTTCCAGGCTCTGCAGCCATATTGCGAGGACGACGAAATCACGGTCGGGACCGCAATCCACGTCGAGCACCGCGCCGCCAGTGGAATTGGAGCAAAGATTCGCGCGGAAGGAGTTCTCGAGTCCTTCGATGGAAGGTTCTATACGCTACGGGTGACCGCCCGGGATGATACCCAGGAGATAGGACGAGGCACGGTTGGCCGGGCCGTGGTGAGCGTGGGAAAGTTTCTGGAAAAGATGAAAAAGACCAGTGGCTAGTTTCTGGTTCTCGGTTCTCAGTCATGGCTGATGCGCAGGGAAAGACGGAAGCGTTCCGGGCAATGCATCGTGGCCCGCAGATTCTCCTGCTGCCCAATGCCTGGGATGTGGCCAGCGCGCGGGTGATTCAGCAGGCGGGCTTCTGGGCCATCGCCACCACCAGCGCCGGCGTCGCCTTCAGCCTGGGATATCCCGATGGGCAGCGCATTTCGCGAAGGGAGATGCTGGAAGCAGTTCGCCGCATCGCAAACGCGGTCGAGGTTCCGGTTACGGCTGACGTTGAGGCCGGATACGGCGATCGTCCCGAAGATGCCGCCCGCACGGCGCAGGAGGTCCTGGCTGCCGGCGCCGTGGGGATGAATCTGGAGGATGCCACCGGGGATCCGCAGCATCCGCTGCTGGACCTCGCACTGCAGGTTGAAAGAGTGAAGGCGGTGCGGGAATTGCCGATCGTCTTGAACGCCCGTACTGACGTTTACCTGCTTGAGATCGGGTCTCCGGAAAAGCGTTATGAAGAAGCCCTGCGGCGGCTGGCGGCGTTTCGTGATGCTGGCGCGGACTGCGTGTTCGTTCCCGGCGTGCGCGATCCGGCAACCATTGCGCGCCTGGTGAAAGATTTGCAGTGTCCGGTCAACATCCTGGGCGGCCCGGGAATTCCTTCCGTACCTGAGTTGCAGAAGCTGGGCGTAGCTCGGGTCAGCCTGGGTTCGGGCCCGATGCGGGCAACGCTGGGTCTGCTGCGTCGCCTGGCGGAAGAGCTGAAGAATGCGGGAACCTACGCCATGCTGGAAGGCGCCATCCCCTATGCGGAGCTAAACCGCATGATGAAATGATCGGGATTCAACCGACGGTACGATGAACCATGGAAAAAGTGGTTCAAGGCGTTCTCGACTACATCCGCCGCCAGGGCCTTCTCCGCGCCGGTGACCGGGTAGGCGTCGCGGTTTCAGGCGGGGCCGATTCCGTTGCCCTGGTGCGCATCATGCTGGAGTTGCGGCCGGAACTGGGTATCGTGCTCTCCGTGGTCCACTTCAATCACAAATTGCGCGGGGTCGAAGCCGAAGCTGACGAGCATTTCGTCGCCCAACTTGCCCAGAGGTACAAGCTGGAACTGCACGCCAGCGGTGGGGATGTCGCGGCCCATGCTCGAAGTCAGCACCTCAGCACCGAGGCCGCCGCCCGCCAGCTTCGCTACCGGTATTTCCGCCGCCTGTTCGAGGATCAGAAGCTGAACCGCATCGCGACTGGGCACACTCTGGACGATCAGGCCGAGACGGTTCTACTTAGAATTGTTCGTGGAGCCGGGACCCGCGGACTGGCTGGAATTTACCCCCAGTTGCAAGTTAAAGGTTCTCAGTTCTCAGTGGTCCGGCCTTTGCTGCAGACCCGGCGGCGGCTGCTGGAAACCTATCTTGCAAAAATCGGCCAGGACTGGCGCGAGGACTCGAGCAATCGTGACCTGCGTCACGCGCGCAACCGGGTGCGCCACGGAATTGTGCCCCGCCTGGAGCGAACCCTGAATCCGTCGGTACGTGAAACGCTGGCGGAGACTGCCGACATTGCGCGCTCCGAAGAA
>Ga0163162_10001561_pt1 | contig 21390 bp, 17 predicted proteins | sample S55metaG_FD_115310 | JGI IMG/M metagenome (GOLD analysis project Ga0163162, IMG submission 115310) | Switchgrass rhizosphere microbial communities from Kellogg Biological Station, Michigan, USA - S5-5 metaG | ecosystem: Host-associated > Plants > Roots > Rhizosphere > Soil | place: USA...
GCTTGTTGCTGGTTGATGAAAACGTAATTACTTACTTATTAAAGAAATTAAATGTTAACCTGAACAGGTTAAATGATACTTTAGACGCGCAAATTGCATCCTTCCCTAAAGTGAGCGGAAGCAATGTGTATCTTTCGGCTGAGGCAAATTCGGCTTTGCAAAAAGCTTCAGGATATTTAAAAGAATTTAAAGATGAGTTTGTATCGGTCGAGCATGTACTGTTAGGTATTTTGGCAGCAGGCGGCGCGGTTAGTACGATACTTAAAGACTCGGGGGTTAACGAAAAAGATCTCAAAAAGGCTATAATAGCTTTACGCGGTGATAGCAAAGTGACCGATCAAAATGCCGAAGCTACTTACAATGCCCTTAACAAATATGCCCGTAATTTGAACGAATACGCAGGTTCGGGCAAGCTGGACCCGGTTATCGGTAGCGACGATGAAATCCGCCGCGTTATCCAGATCCTGTCGCGCCGTACCAAAAACAACCCGATATTGGTTGGCGAGCCAGGTGTTGGTAAAACAGCCATTGCCGAAGGTATCGCCTTCAGGATTATCAAAGGTGATGTGCCTGAAAGCCTGAAAACCAAAGTAGTATACTCGTTGGATATGGGGGCGCTGATAGCCGGTGCCAAATACAAAGGGGAGTTTGAAGAACGCTTAAAAGCCGTTATAAAAGAAGTTACTCAAAGTGATGGGGAGATCATCCTGTTTATTGATGAGATCCATACGCTGGTAGGTGCGGGCGGGGGAGAAGGTGCTATGGACGCGGCCAATATCTTAAAGCCGGCCTTAGCACGTGGTGAGCTTCGCTCCATTGGTGCCACTACGCTTAACGAGTACCAGAAATACCTTGAAAAAGATAAAGCTTTGGAACGCCGTTTCCAAAAAGTAATGGTTGAAGAACCTGATACTGCTGATGCGATATCTATTTTGCGTGGACTGAAAGAACGTTACGAAACCCACCACAAGGTGAGGATCAAAGACGAAGCGATCATCGCCTCTGTCGAAATGTCACAGCGTTATATTTCTGACAGGTTTTTACCTGATAAGGCAATTGACCTGATGGACGAAGCCGCTTCAAAACTCCGTTTGGAAATGGATTCGGTACCGGAAGTAGTTGATGAACTGGAACGCCGCATTATGCAGCTTGAAATTGAGCGTGAAGCTATCAAACGTGAAAAAGACGACCGCAAGGTTGCCGAACTGAGTGAAGAAATAGCTAACCTGTCACAACAGCGTGATTCGTTGCGTGCCAAATGGAAAGGCGAAAAAGACCTTGTTGACGGCATTAACACTAAGGTTGAGCTGATAGAAAACTATAAACTGGAAGCTGAGCAGGCAGAGAGAGCAGGAGACTATGGCAAAGTAGCCGAATTACGCTACGGAACTATAGTGGAGGCCCAGGCCGAAGTTGAAAAGCTGAAAGCTGCCCTGCTTGAAAATCAAAGCGACAGCCGCATGCTGAAAGAGGAAGTTACAGCCGACGATATTGCGGGTGTAGTAAGCCGCTGGACAGGCATCCCGGTGAGCAAAATGATCCAGAGCGAACGTGAAAAACTGCTTAGCCTTGAAGACGAACTGCACAAACGTGTGGCAGGACAAGAGGAAGCAATAGAAGCAATTAGTGATGCAATCCGCCGCAGCCGCGCAGGTTTGCAGGACAAACGCAGGCCAATTGGATCGTTCATATTTTTAGGTACAACCGGTGTAGGTAAAACCGAGCTGGCAAAAGCTTTGGCCGAGTACTTGTTTAATGATGAAGGTGCATTGGTAAGGATAGATATGAGTGAATACCAGGAACGCCATGCTGTGTCAAGGCTGATAGGAGCGCCTCCGGGCTATGTAGGGTATGATGAAGGCGGGCAGTTAACTGAGGCGGTTCGACGCAAGCCTTACAGCGTGGTACTACTGGACGAGATTGAAAAAGCCCATCCTGATGTATTCAACATCCTGTTACAGGTTTTGGATGATGGCCGTTTAACCGATAATAAAGGCCGTGTGGTGAATTTTAAAAACACCATCATCATCATGACCTCAAACATTGGTTCAAACATCATCCAGGAAAACTTCCAGAATTTGGAGGATGAAAACCGTGACGAGCTGGTAGCAAAAACCAAGAACGAGCTGTTTAACTTGTTAAGGGTAACTATTCGTCCGGAGTTCTTGAACAGGATAGATGAGATCATCATGTTTACCCCGCTTAACCGCGATGAGATCCATGATATTGTTAAACTGCAATTTAAACAGGTTCAGCAAACTCTTGCCGAAATGGGTGTAACTATCGAAGCATCGGACGAAGCTTTGGATTGGCTGGCCCAGTTAGGTTATGATCCGCAGTTTGGCGCACGTCCGTTAAAACGTGTGATCCAGAAGAAGATCTTGAACGAGCTAAGTAAGCAGATCCTGGCCGGAACGGTGGATAAAGACAGCATCATTAAAATTGATATGTTTGATAACCAGTTCGTGTTCCTGAACGCAGCTAAAGAAGCAGCAGAACCTGCTAAGTAAGCTTATAATAATAAATTGAATAATAGAAAAAGGCTTCCCAATTTGAGAAGCCTTTTTCTATTATTAACAACCGGAGAATCTACTAAAAAACTTCGGCTGTTTGTTTAGTTACCGATGCTAAGCTGACCCCCGTAAGCTGATCGGCAAAGGCTACGAAAGCCTTACTTTCCGATATACGTAATTGATTAGCGATCAGATTTTGTAAATTGATTTTTCCTATAACAAATTTGTAATTACCTGAATAGTAACGCTCATTGATATGTACAAAGTTCAGCGCCTCAACCAATTCTTCATCGTCATAACGCAGATAAACGGTTAATTCGATATTATTGGTGAAATTAAGATCTGTTTTTTCCTTAGCTTTTTTGTATTCGTACTGGTAATTATAACGCAAGGCGGCAATATCTGATAACACAGCCGAACCGGTAGGGTGGCCGCCCGCGCCTTTTCCGAAAAAGAATTGCTGATCGGCAAAAGCAGCCTGTACAGTTACGCCATTGTATTCGTACTCAACGTTGTATAAAAACTCCTTGTCGTTTACAAATTTGGGCAATACAAACAGGGCAACATTACGGTCGTCAAGCTCTTTGGCTACAGGTACCAGTTTAATTTTCAGGTTTTTCTCGCGGGCATATTGCAGATCAGCAGCTGCAAGGTTCTGGATGCCCAGGTTAAATACCTCATCGGGTTGTACAACTACACCATAAGCATGAGCAGCAGCAATAACCAGTTTGTATTTGGCATCAAAGCCGCCGACATCACTGGTTGGATCGGTTTCGGCAAAGCCGAGGTCCTGGGCTTGTTTTAATGCGCTGTCATAATCTAATCCTTCAATAAAACCTTTTGAAAGTATGTAGTTTGAGGAGCCGTTGAAGATACCGCTTATCGAGTGCAGTAATTCATTGTCGTAATATTCCTCCAGGTTACGGATAATAGGGATACTACCACAAACTGCACCTTCGTACAATAGTGATGTGCCATATTGATGCTGGATCTCAATAAGTTCCTCCAGGTGCAGGGCAATCATCTTTTTACTGGCAGAAACAACGTTCTTACCTGATTTTAAAGCTCTTGAAACAATTTCAAAAGCCGCTTCGGTATCATTAATGAGCTCAACAATAGTATTGATCTCGGGGTTATTAAGCAGCTCCTCCTTATCAGTGGTAAACAAGTGGGCCGGCAGGGAACGCTTTTTATTTGGATCCTTGATAGCAAATTTTACTATCTCGATATTTAAATGCTTTGTTTTGACGATATCATATAAACCCTGGCCCACAACTCCAAATCCGAAGAGGCCGATATTTAACTTTTTACTCATTACGCTGTACGTTGCAGTTCTATAATTTTTCCTTTCACATCGGTTTTAAAAAACGATGTAAATATGTTTGTTAATGCTTCTGTTTCAATTAAAAATCCATCGTGCCCATAAAACGAATCCAGTTCGGCAAAGGCCGCTTTTGGGATATGCCTGAACAGGTATTGTTGTTCTTCAATAGGGAACAAAACATCCGAAGAGATGCCGATAACCAAAGTTTTTGCCTTGATGAGGCTTAACGCTTTTTCAACGCCATGACGGCCGCGGCCTACATTGTGTGAGTCCATCACTTTGGTTAAATACCAATAGCTATAGGCATTGAACCTATTTACCAGCTTTTGCCCCTGGTAATTTTGATAAGTTGAGGCACGGAAATCGTCCTGTACTGTATCTCCCTCTTCCTGTTGGGTAATGCCATAGGTTTTGTAGGTACGATAGCTCAGTAACGCAATACTACGCGCTGCTTTTAAACCTTTCTGGCCGCCATCAGGTGTGTTGGCATAAAAGGTACGGTCGGCAGTGATAGCTAAACGCTGCGATTCGTTAAAGGCGATGCCCCATGGTGAATGTTTGGCATTGGTGGCTATCAGGATGAGATTTTTGATCCGCTCGGGCTCAATAATGGCCCATTCCATAGCCTGCTGGCCCCCAAGGGAGCCGCCAATTAATATATGAATACTGTCAATCTGTAAATGACCGGCAAGTAATTGATGCGCTTTGATCATATCCCTTGTAGTAAACTGGGGATAGGAGAGATAGTATGGCTGACCGGTAACCGGATTTATGCTCAGCGGACTGGTAGTACCGTAGGGCGAACCTAAAATATTAGCGCAAACTATAAAATGCTCTTCAGGATTAATGAAGTAACCTGTACCCACAAGGCCTTTCCACCAGTCAAGTACATCGCTGTTGGCTGTAAGCGCATGGCAAACCCAAACAACGTTATTTTTTTCCTTATTTAACCTGCCGTATGTATGAAAGCCTATCTCTAAACCCTCAATCTGCCGGCCCGATTCAAATTCAAAAGTATCAGTGTATTTAAATATCTCTGCGTTCATTCTTTTGTTTGTTATTCCAGGCGCAGTCGGAACTTCCGGCTGCAACCTGTAATAACGTTTACTATATCACTTAAAAAAACTATACATTATTAAACTAACTCACCCGCACCTTGCTTGATTTTTGCAAAAGCCTGCTCAAAATCGGCTTTAATATCATCAATATGCTCAATACCGACAGCCACGCGCAATGAAGCAGGTGTAACACCGGCAGCTAATTGCTCCTCATCAGATAATTGCTGATGCGTTGTTGCCGATGGTTGGATGATCAGTGTTTTAGCATCGCCCACATTGGCTAAATGGCTCACCAGTTTCAGGTTGTTGATCACCTGGCTGGCCTGCCCTTTGTCTCCTTTGATCTCGAACGACAATACGCCGTCGAAACCATTCTTTAAATATTTTTTAGCAAGCTCATGATATGGCGATGATTCCAGTCCCGGGTAATTTACACTTGATACCAGTGGATGCTGCTCAAGCCATTTGGCTAATTGCAGGGCATTGTCAACATGGCGTTGCACACGCAATGATAGCGTTTCCAGACCCTGGATATTCAACCATGAATTAAATGGAGCCTGCGATGGGCCGAAATCCCTCAAACCCTCTACACGTGCACGAATAATGAACTGGATATTGCCAAACGGACCGCCAATACCAAATACATCGTTAAACACCAATCCGTGGTAACCTTCAGATGGTTCGGTGAATTGCGGGAATTTGCCATTGCCCCAATTGTAATTGCCGGCATCAACAATAACACCACCAATACTGGTACCATGCCCGCCGATCCATTTAGTAGTTGATTCAACAACCACATTGGCCCCATGCTCAATAGGGCGGAAGAGGTAACCACCTGCACCGAAAGTATTATCAACAATTAATGGCAGGTCATGCCTTTTGGCAACTTCACTCACCTTTTCAAAATCGGCAATGGTAAAGCCTGGATTGCCTATGGTTTCCAGGAAGATAGCTTTTGTTTTATCGTCAATAAGTGCTTCAATGCTTGCTGCAGTATCATCTTTAGCAAAACGCACATCAATGCCCAAACGTTTAAATGCTACTTTAAACTGGTTATAAGTACCACCGTACAGGAAAGGGGAAGTAACAAAGTTATCACCCACCTGCAGGATATTATTTAAAGCTATAAATTGTGATGCCTGGCCAGATGCTGTGGCCAATGCCGCCACACCTCCCTCTAAAGCTGCAATGCGTTTTTCAAACACATCGGTAGTGGGGTTCATGATACGGGTATAAATATTGCCAAACTCTTTCAGCGCAAACAGGTTGGCACCGTGCTCGGCACTGTTAAATACGTATGATGTAGTTTGATAAATGGGCACTGCACGTGAACCTGTTGTTGGATCAACTTCCTGGCCGGCATGTAATTGTAAGGTTTCGAATTTTAAGGCAGACATAGTTGTAATTTTTAAATGTGTCTAATTTAGATTTTGAATGTTAAGATGGATTTTGACAAGCCGGTTTGAAATAACCGGTTTAACAGCACACGCGTTTTTCAGAGATGAAAAAGAGCGTGTTAAGCATCAACAGCAGCAACACATACAAATACAGCCAATAGGGGAGCTAATATATTGTACGTTACCGTTTGAGGTGTAAAAAGTGTTGCGTTGCGTAAATTTAATTAAACTTTTCATGGTTATAAATTTATATTCCCCGGTGTTATTTGCCGGGACAGGAATTGGCACCTTCTTCAACATTGAAGGGTTGCCAGCGGGTCATTGAGCCTGATCTCTCGCCGCTTCTTTATAAATCAAAACCCGAACTATGTGCGGAGTATTGATCGACCTTGGTATCGCTACCAAATAATGTTCCAAATATAAGAGGTTATTTGGTAATGTACCAAATTTTATTTCAGAAATGAGGTTAAAGGTAAAAGGCGAAAGGTAAAAGGTTTTCTTTTTGAAGTAAGCTAATTACTGGAAGAGTACCAAATATTTTATATCTATAAGGCGATACAGGTCTTACCTTTCGCCTTTAACCTTTGTCCTTTTACCTAAAATGACCTAAAGCGCAAGCGCCTGTTCCATATCAGCTATCAAATCATCAATATGCTCCAAGCCTACAGAAACCCTTAATAAATTCCTCGGGGTTTTAGTATCGGGGCCTTCAACTGTAGCGCGGTGTTCTATCAGGCTTTCTACGCCGCCAAGGCTGGTAGCTTTAATAAATAATTTAAGCTTGTTAATGATGTTATGCGTGTCGTCCTCATCTCCTTTAATAATAAAGGATAACATACCACCAAAAGCCAGCATCTGATCTTTAGCGATATCATGCTGCGGGTGCGATGGCAGACCGGGGTACATCACTTTTTCAACATTAGGATGCTGCTCAAGGTATTCGGCGAGCAGTTGAGCGTTTTGTACATGGCCTTTTACACGATATGGCAGGGTTTTAATACTGCGCACCAGGTAATAACAATCCATAGGCGAGGGGATAGCGCCGCCCATTTCCTGCACCTGCCTGATTTTTGTCCACCAATCGTTCTTTTCGGCAGTGATCAGAACGCCGCCCATCAGATCGCTATGTCCGCCGAAATATTTGGTAGCCGAGTGCATCACCATATCAGCGCCTAATTCAAGCGGACGCTGACAAATCGGCGTTGCGAAGGTATTATCACACAAAACTTTAATGCTTTTTGATTTGGCAATCGCTACTACCTTTTTTATATCTGTAATTTTCAATAACGGGTTTGAAGGGGTTTCTATCCATATCAAACCTGTTTCAGGCTTAATATGCTGCTGCAAAATTTCCGTATCGTTTACATCGATAAAATCGAAAGTAAGGATCCCGGCAAACAAGGTTTTAAGCTGATTGCGTAAGCCATGATACATATCATCGGGCGCAATAATATGGGTTCCAGGCTCAAGCGACTGAAAAACCGACATCCCCGCCGCATTACCCGATGAAAATGAAGCAGCCTCAACACCGCCTTCCAGTTTAGCCAGTACGTTCTCCAACGCATGCCTGTTAGGGTTTGCCGAGCGACTGTAAATATAACCTGCCGGGAAACCACCGTCCTCGCCACGTTCAAACGTGGTTGACATAATAATGGGTTGTATTACGGCCCTTGTTGCTTCATCAACATGGTTGCCGGCGTGTATAGCTATAGTTTCAGTTTTCATGGTATGTATGCTTATCGCCCAAAATAAACAAGAATATTTGTTATTAGCTGTAGCGTTTGTGCATTTTTTGCCGAATAGGCTATAAAACCTATCCACATGAAGAGAACCTTTATCCTGATCTTGTTTGTTATCACCGGCTTATCAGCCTGTAAAAAAGATGCTAACGAAACCGCTTATGACAAAAGCTATAAAGCCTGGCAAAGCTTTAAGGTTGATAGTAAAAACTCGTATACTTATACGGTTAACGCAGGTTCAATTTTTGGTTACGGCTCAGAAACAAAGATCTCTGTTCAAAATGGTGTTGTGGTAGCCCGGGACTTTTTATCATATACATTAGAGCATACACCAAATGCCGCCCCCGGCAAAACAATAAGGGAACAATGGCACGAAGATAAGGCATCATTAGGGCAGCATAATTCTGGAGCTTCATTACTTACGCTTGACCAGGTGTACCAAAAAGCAAAAACAGAATGGCTCGCGGCCGATAAGAAAAAAAATACCATTTATTTTGAAACCAACAATAACGGCATGATCTCAAATGCAAGCTATGTACCTAATGGTTGCCAGGACGATTGCTCAATAGGGATCTCCATAAGTGAGATCAAGGCTCTGTAACCTTAATGTAATTTACCGGATAATTTGGCCGATATGTGTCATAACGCATATTACTTTTATGCTTTTTTGTACATTTGGCTAAATTTATAATGATGCATAATTCAGATAATTTACAGGTATTGCTCCAGGATCCGAATTTATCTGCTGACTTAAAGCACATTGCCCAAAAGGTACTAAATAAACAACGCATCACTTTTGATGAAGGCGTTTTGCTTTATGAGCAGGGCGAGCTTGGATACCTTGGCACTTTAGCCAACCATATCCGCGAGGAGCGCCACGGCGATAAAACTTATTTTAATCGTAATTTTCATATCGAGCCAACCAATCTTTGCGTTTACGACTGCAAATTTTGTTCATACTCGCGCCTGCTGAAACAAAAATCAGAAGGATGGGAGTACACCATGGATGAGATGTTCAACATGGTTACCAAATATGACGGCGAACCGGTTACCGAAGTTCACATTGTAGGAGGTGTACTGCCGCAATATGATGTGCCTTTTTACCAGGAGCTTTTTGCCCGTATCCGTGCCCACCGCCCGGAACTGCATATTAAAGCCCTTACCCCGGTTGAATACCATTACATTTTCAAAAAAGCCAAAATTGATTACGCCACAGGCATGCGCCTGATGAAAGAGGCTGGTTTGGATTCGATCCCCGGTGGCGGCGCAGATATTTTTGATCCGGAAATCAGGGACCAGATCTCGAAGGATAAATGTACTGCCGATCAGTGGCTGGCTATTCACGAAGAGTGGCATAAACTGGGAGCACGTTCAAATGCAACCATGCTTTATGGTCATATAGAGGAGTATAAACACCGGATTGACCATATGGATCGCCTGCGCCAGCTACAGGACAGGACTGGTGGTTTCCAAACCTTCATCCCGCTAAAATTCCGTAACAAGGACAACCAGATGTCGCATGTGCCCGAGGTTTCGGTGATTGAAGATTTGCGTAACTATGCTGTGGCCCGGATCTATCTTGATAATTTTGATCACATTAAAGCTTATTGGGCAATGATCAGCCGTACAACGGCGCAGCTATCGCTTACCTTTGGTGTTGATGATATCGATGGCACATTGGATGATACGACAAAAATTTATTCAATGGCCGGTGCTGAAGAGCAACATCCGGGTATGAGCACCAAACAACTGGTTGAATTAATTAAACACGTAGGCCGCCAGCCCATCGAACGTGATACATTATATAATGTGGTAACAGATTATACCAACGTTGAGTTTGGCGACGAGCCGAAGCCCCAGTATTACAAGTTACCAGTAATAAATTAAGCTTTTAAGCTAAAAGCCCAAAGCGAACAAACAAAAGCAAGCTTTATGCTTTAAGCCTTTGGCTTTCAGCTCAAAAATTAGAATGATACAAAAAACCTTATATATAGTACGCCACGGCCAAACTGAGTATAACAAACTTGGTATTATACAAGGGCGCGGAGTGGATACCGATTTAAATGATGAAGGGGGCAAACAGGCTTGCCAGTTTTTTGAGGCATATAAAACCGTTCCGTTTGATAAAATTTATATATCAGCATTAAAACGTACCCAGCAAAGTATCCAGCCTTTCATCGATCTTGGCACCCCTTATGAAAAACTTTCGGGTTTAGATGAGTTGGCCTGGGGCATTCATGAAGGCCAGTCGCCAACTACGGACAACAAGGCAGCTTTCCTGCAGATCATGCGTGACTGGTTGGACGGTAAGCTCGACAGTAAGTTTGAAGGTGGTGAAAGTCCTGTTGAAGTTGAGGTGCGCCAACGTGAGGCCATGAAGGTGATCATGAGCCACCCCGAAGAAAAAAATGTGCTTATTTGCATGCACGGACGCGCTTTACGCCTGTTGCTTTGCATCCTTACCGGCAAACCCTTATCCGAAATGGATACCTTCCCGCATCAAAACCTGGTACTGTATAAGGTAACCTACAATGGCGAAAAGTTTGAGATCATCGACTTTAACAACGCCGAACATCTAAAAAATCCCGAAGAAAAGAAATAGCGCATTTGTGAACAAGATCAGAATATCAGCAGTAAGCTACACTAACACCAAACCCTTTTTATACGGCATTCAGCATACCGACATCATTAATAAAATAGACCTGAGCCTTGATATCCCGGCAGATTGCGCCCAAAAGCTCATCGACGATGTGGTTGATATCGGCCTCATCCCAGTTGCAGCGGCACTAAGCCTGCCGCAATGGGAAATTGTTTCTGATTACTGCATCGGCGCTATCGGAGCTGTTAATTCAGTTTTCATTTTTAGCAATTGCGATATTAAGGATGTAACCACTATCCAGCTTGATCCTCAGTCGCGTTCATCAAATAACCTGGCCCGTGTACTTCTTAAAAACCATTGGCAGGTAAACCCGGATCAGGTGACCAATGCGCCTGATTACGCGCAATCAACAGACGAACAAACCGCCTTTGTACAAATAGGCGACCGCACCTTCGGTAAAAAGCAACAATATAAATACGTTTATGACCTTGCCGAAGAGTGGCAAAAGATGACCGGTCTTCCGTTCACCTTTGCTGCCTGGATAGCCAACAAACCTATCCCGCAGGAATTTATGGACGAATTTAACGAGTCGTTAAAATACGGCCTTGATCACAGGGAAGAGCTGTTTAAAGAATTAACCATGCGCGATGATTTTGATTTGGTTGATTACCTGATGGTGAAGATAGATTATGACTTAACTGCGGATAAGAAGAAAGCTTTGTATATGTTTCATGATTATATAAAGGCGTTGTAATTTATTGTCTGAACCGTGATTTATGGGATTAAAGGATTCCTGGATTTATAAAGCAGACGACCTTAATCCTGTAATCTCATAAATCCTCCCAAATCCCGGTTCAGACAAAAACAATTTCTCTCTCAATTCAATTGCTTATCTTAAACACAAAAACGTTTATCTATGAGCAATAACCCCCAACTATTAAAAGGACAAGCGGCCCTTGTAACCGGCGCCGATAGCGGCATTGGCAAAGGTGTAGCATTGGCAATGGCGGCTGCCGGAGCCAAACTGCTTATCAACTATGCCCATAATAAAACTGCAGCCGATGATGTGGTTAGCCAGATCAAAGCATCTGGCGGTGAAGCATTTGCGTTCCAAGCCGATGTAAGCCACGAGGATGAGGTAAAAGCCATGTTTGCCGAAATATTTAAGCAATATGGCACTGTTGACATTTTGGTAAATAACGCAGGCCTGCAAAAAGACTCCAAATTTATTGATATGACACTTGATGACTGGAATAAAGTGATCAGCATTAACCTTACCGGCCAGTTTCTGTGCGCCAGGGAAGCCGCTAAAGAATTTATAAAAAGAGGAGTTGTTGAAGAAAGAAGCAAGGCTGCGGGCAAGATCATTTGCATGAGCAGTGTGCATGAAGTTATCCCATGGGCAGGCCATGTTAACTATGCGGCCAGCAAAGGCGGTATCATGATGTTTATGAAAAGCATAGCCCAGGAACTTGCCCCGCATAAGATCAGGGTAAATGGTATAGGGCCGGGTGCCATACAAACACCTATTAATAAGGAAGCCTGGGATACCCCCGAAGCCCTTGATAAACTGCTGACGCTCATCCCTTACAACCGGATCGGTAAGCCTGATGATATCGGTAAACTGGCGGTTTGGCTGGCCTCAGACGAGTCGGATTACGTTACCGGGGTAACAATTTTTGCAGATGGGGGCATGACTTTGTACCCGGGCTTCGCTGACAATGGCTAAATGACATTTTCATGACAACATAAATCGGTTTAGCAAAGAAAAAACGCCATTAATTGGCGTTTTTTTCTTTTAGATATTGTAAAATATACACTAAGGTCATTAACAAAATTTAAATTTTGAAGCTATAAAAGGCTATAATTATTAAATATTCATAAAAGTTTCTAAAAATTTGACATATTAATAAGAACACCTTACTTTTGTTATGGATTTAAAATTTAAACGAACATGAAAAAGATATTTTTAACAATAGCAACCGCAGCATTATTTACCGTTAACGCTTTCGCCGATGGTGGCAAAAAATCTGACGGTGGCACTAACGTTTCTTACATTGCTTTACACGGCTTTACTGCTGATTTCGCTGAAGCTACTAACGTTAACTGGACTGTAACCAAAAACGTTCAAAAAGCTGCTTTCACTGTTGATGGCGTTCAAAAAACTGCTTTCTACAACTTGCAAGGTGAGTTTTTAGGTGTAACTCAACGTGTTGACAACAAAGCTATCCCTGCAAAAGCCCTTAAACAAATCAGCAATGAATATAAAGGTTACGAAGTAGGCGAAGTTATCGTTTACCAGGCTAACACTTCAATCAATGACGCTATCGAGCCAACTTCATACTTTGTTGACTTGAAAAACGACAAACACGAAGTTTTGGTAAGGATCACTCAACAAGCTAACATCGAGTTTTTCCAACAAGTGAAATAATTCCGAAAATTATAACAATGGAAAGCCGTCCCGATATTCGGGACGGCTTTTTTTATGGCTAAAAATCACGCTTTTATACCAAAAAAACGCCATTTCATAAAACAAAAACACTGTTTTCGCCTTTTAAATATTAATTAATATTTATTAGTATGTCGAAAACAATAATTGTATCAAACCGCTTACCTGTTAAAATTTCCAAAACTGATGGTGCATACCATTCATCACCAAGCGAGGGAGGCTTAGCAACCGGTTTAGGTTCAATATATAAACAGGGCGATAATGTTTGGATAGGGTGGCCCGGGGTAGAAATAGCTGAGCAAGAAGATAAAGACCAAATAACAAAAGAATTAAAAGATCTGAGCCTGATCCCCGTTTTTTTAGACCAGGAAGAGATCAACCAATATTACGAAGGTTTTAGCAACGAGGTTTTATGGCCGGTTTTTCATTACTATGCTTCAACCTATGCAGCATATAAACAGTCAAACTGGGATTATTATAAAGCAGTAAATAAGAAATTCAGGGATATTATCCTGAGTATAGCCGAGCCGGGGGATGTGATCTGGATACATGACTATCAGCTACTATTGCTGCCTCAATTGGTTAGACAGGAGTTGCCGGATGTTTCCATCGGGTTTTTCCTGCATATTCCTTTCCCTTCAAATGAAATGTTCAGGCTGATCCCATGGCGTTCGGAATTGCTGGAAGGCATGCTTGGCGCCGATCTGATTGGCTTCCATACATTTGATGATGTACGTCATTTTCTGGGAGCGGCTACACGATTGCTTCCTGTATCATCCAGTGCTAACATCATAAGCAACGGGGAGCGTTCCGTAGTAATTGAATCCTTCCCGATGGGTATTGATGAAAAAAGATATTCGTCATTACCACTGCAGAATGAAGTAAAGGAACAGATTGGGTTAATTAAAGAGAATTTTCAAAACAAAAAACTTATCCTTTCTATAGACAGGCTTGATTATAGCAAGGGGATCCTGCAAAGGCTTGAAGCATTTGAACTCCTGCTTGAGCAATGCCCCGAATGTATCGAGCATATCACGCTTTATATGATCGTGGTTCCGTCACGGGATACTGTACCGCAATATGCTCACCTTCGCGATGAAATAGATAAAAAAGTAGGCAAGATCAACGCGCTGTACCGCACTATGGATTGGAGCCCGATCCATTATTATTATCGGTCTTTCCCAATCGAAACACTTTCGGCGCTGTATTATTCGGCCGACGTTTGTTTGGTTACCCCAATGCGCGATGGTATGAACCTGGTAAGTAAAGAGTATGTAGCCAGCAGAATAAACAATGATGGTGTATTGATTATGAGCGAGATGGCAGGTTCATCTAAAGAGCTTATAGATGCTATTATTGTAAACCCCAATAATACCGGCGAAGTTTGCCGTGCCATTTTACAGGCCATCAATATGCCGCTTGAGGAACAACGCAGGCGCATGATCCCAATGAGACAGCTTGTTGCGAAATTCAATACATCGCACTGGGTTAAAATTTTCATGGACAGGCTGAAAGAAGTAAAACTAATGCAGCGCTCCCTGCAGGCCAGGCACGTAAGCAATACTACCGAGCAAAGCATCATTAACCGCTATATCAAAACTAAAAAGCGGATCATCTTTTTAGATTATGATGGCACACTGGTGAATTTCAAATCAAATATTGATCAGGCCAATCCTGATAAGGAATTATATAACATTATTAATAAACTTGCCGAAGATCCTGCAAATCAACTGGTTTTGATAAGCGGACGCAAACACGAAAATCTCGACGAATGGTTTAACGGTAACGATATCTACCTGATAGCCGAACATGGTTCATGGTTTAAACAGCCGGGTACTTCGTGGCATAAAATAGGCGGTCTCAGTGATCAGTGGAAACATGACATTTATCCTATACTGGAAACCTATGTCGACCGTACCCCGGGTTCGTTCATTGAAGAGAAAACATACTCACTGGTTTGGCATTACCGCAAGGCCCAGGCTGGTTTGGGTGAATTGAGGGCCAACGAGTTAATGAACAACTTGAAATACCTTGCAAGCGATAAAGGATTGCAATTATTAGCAGGGGATAAGGTGCTGGAGGTGAAGAATATGGATATCAATAAAGGCAAAGCCGCTTTAACACTTACCGAAGGCCGTGATTATGATTTTATTATAGCTTTCGGCGATGATTATACCGACGAAGATATCTTTAAAGCCCTGCCCGAAAGCGCCATAACCATTAAAGTTGGCAGTAATCTTTCGGCGGCTAAATTCTACTTACGTAATCCAGGTGAAGTGAGGAAACTGCTTACCAGTTTTGCCAAGTATACACCGGTAGAAGAGGGAACACAGGTTTAACACTGAGTTTTTCACAAAAAAGCCCGATTGGTTTAAAAGATCAATCGGGCTTTTTTGTGTGGAAAATAAAAATGGCATTAAATAAATAAAATGCGAAAAGGGACGGGCAGGGGACGATCCGTGAAGACACGGATCGGGGATATTGTTATTGTTCCCCGCGCCCGTGTCCTCACTGGTGCCTACAAAAATATCGGCCTGTCCAACTTCATAGCTATCCGATAAGCAGCGTTCATTAGCCCCACATGGCTGTAGGCCTGCGGAAAATTACCCCACTGGCTGCCATCTTCCTCATCCACATCTTCACTAAACAGCAGCAGATGGTTTGAATATTGCAACAGGTTCCCAAACTCGCGCTGGGCATCATCCAACCGGCCAACAGTTGCCAGTGCTTCTACATACCAAAAAGCGCAGATCAGGAAAGTAGTTTTCGGTTTACCAAAATCATCGACATATAAATACCTGTAAAATAAACCATTGGGTGTCCTTAGCTCTTTTTCTAATGCAGCTAAATGATCCTTAGCTTTTTGCGAATTTGGATCAAGATAGTTCATCATAATAAGCTGTAAAGTACTGGCATCAAGATTACTGCTTCCGGCCGAATTGGTGTAAACCTTGCGTATTGGATCATAACAACTCTCAATATGTGCAGCCGCACGCTCTTTAAGGGAAATGGCTTTATCAATCAATTCCTGATTTTGGATGGTACGTGCCATTTTTTCGGCAGCAGATGCGCCAGCCCATTGAAACAGGTTGCTGTAACAGTGAATATTGGCCATATTCCTGAACTCCCAGATGCCCGCGTCCTTTTCATCAATGGTATGCTCTATCTTACTTAATAAAAATTCTACCCAGTGTACCGAATCCTTTCGTTCCGAAAAAACAAAACGATGATCTGTATACAATGGGAGCAGGGAGATCAATACCTGGCCGTAAATGTCATTTTGGATGTGTTCGGATGCCTGGTTACCAACACGTACCGGCTGATTGCCCATATAGCCTTTTAAGTCAGTCAAAACATTTTCTACAAGGTCTTTTTTACCGGTAATGCCATAAAGTGGCTGATAACGCTCCATTTCCGAAAACGTGATATCAGTAACATAGCCGAAATACTTTTCCATCTCTTCAAAATGACCGATGTGGTTTAGCGCGGTTATCACGTAGTACGTATCGCGCAGCCAGCAATAGCGGTAATCCAAGTTACGGCCACTTCCCGGCGACTCGGGCAGGCTTGTAGTACTTGCCGCTATAATGGCTCCGGTATCTTCATATTGGTGTATCTTAAGGGCCAGGGCCGACCGGATAACAAAGGGTTGGAAGTAAGTAGCTATGGATGAGTGCTTGATCCATGTACGCCAGTATTGCACGGTTTCGGCCAAAAAACGATCAGATGTACTGATGAGCGGAGCTTCAAGCGGTTCGCCATAGGTCATGGCCAGGTATTTGGTTTCGTTAAGCACAAATGCCTGTTCATCAAAAATATAACTAATCGGGATATTGGTGGTAAGCCGGATGTTTTCTTCCCCTCCCTGGTATTGGATATGGTTGCTGCCCCTGTTTACGGTTAATTTAACAGCACCATATTCAGATACCGGCGCGCATTTAACAATGATCCTTGGCGAACCTTCAATAGCCTCAATTTTCCTGATCAGCATTAATGGTTTATAGTAACGCTGGTGCTGATAGAACCGTGGCGCAAAATCGGTTATACGGTATCTGCCACCACTTGCCGGGCTTATTTCGGTAATTAAAATATTGGTATTTTCCAGGTAATGCTGTTGCGAAGTATATTCCCCTTCCGGGCGGATCGAGAATTCACCTCCTTTATCCTGATCAAGCAATCCGCCGAAAATAAAGGTACTATCAAAACGCGGCCAGCAAAGCCAGTCGACATTGGTATTTTTATTAATGTGGGCTAAAAAGGCGCAATTGCCAATTATCCCGGTATCATAGGTGTGTTTGCTCATGGATATAGCTGTTGTTTATTTCAAAGTTCAACAACACAGCCTTTGTAATGTTGGCGTCAATAATATGATTATTTCAAGTTTGTTTGCATTTGTCTGGGAATGTATAGTAACTTAGTCGTATTAAATCACAATCAAAAATCTATCATCATGAGTTTAAGACTGGGCGATAAAGCGCCAAACTTCCAAGCAAAAACATCAGCAGGCGAAATTGACTTTTACGAATATTTAGGCGATAGCTGGGGCGTACTATTCTCGCACCCTGGCGATTATACACCAGTTTGTACCACCGAGCTTGGCAAAACAGCTGCTTTAAAAGATGAATTTACAAAACGCAATGTTAAAGTACTGGCACTTAGCGTTGATTCGGTAGAATCACACCACGGCTGGATCCAGGATATCAACGAAACGCAGGGCGTTGAGGTTAACTTCCCGATAATTGCTGATGAAGACCGCAAAATTTCTGAAGCTTATGATATGATCCATCCAAATGCTTCGGTAAATGCAACTGTGCGCTCATTGTTCATTATAGGCCCCGATAAGGCGGTTAAGCTGATCATCACTTACCCCGCATCAACCGGTCGTAATTTCCAGGAGATTTTAAGGGTTATTGACTCATTGCAGTTAACCGCTAATTACAGTGTTGCCACACCTGCCGACTGGAAGGAAGGGGAGGACGTTGTAGTAGTACCTGCAATCAAAACAGAAGACATCCCGGCCAAATTTCCAAAGGGTTTTACAGCAGTTAAGCCCTATTTGCGGCTGACACCACAACCAAATAAATAATTTTATTTGGTTTATTAATAATTTTATATATTTGAGGGAAGCTGGATATCTATTCCTTCTGAACCAATATAAACCTATTTTGTTTTCAGTTTGGTTTTAGTTGATCTTAACACGAATTTTTTATTACGATTATTATAATTATGAAAACTGGAAAAGTAAAATGGTTTAACACACAGAAGGGTTATGGCTTTATTATTACCGAAGAAGGTAAGGATCTTTTTGTACACTTTAAGGACGTGCAAGGCGGTGTAAATGCTATAAAAGATAACGACAGCGTTACATACGATGTTGAAGATGGCAGAAAAGGATTACAGGCAGTTAACGTGAAAAAGGTATAAAATATATAAAGTTATTGAACAAAATTTACTCACAGAACCTCTGTATCAACAGGGGTTTTTTTGTGCCGATTTTTTTGCTTTTATCTGCATAAATCCCCTACATTAGCCAACCAATTTTTATACTTTATGACCGATGCTACCAATGCCAAAGTTACCAGGAACGCTATTTTCTTAGTAATTGTTGCTTCCCTGGGCTATTTTGTTGATATATATGATCTTTTGGTTTTTTCGATAGTACGGGTCCCCAGCCTTAAAGATATTGGCTTAAGCGCCCAGGAAATAACTGATAAAGGGCAGTTCATTATCAGCATTCAAATGTTTGGATTACTGCTTGGCGGGATCATTTGGGGTATTATGGGCGATAAACTTGGCCGCATTAAAGTGCTTTTCGGCTCGATATTGCTTTACTCCATTGCCAACTTTGCCAATGGCCTTGTTCATGATGTAAATACTTATGCTCTTGTAAGGTTTATTGCAGGTCTTGGATTGGCAGGTGAGCTTGGCGCAGGTATTACTTTAGTTAGTGAAACATTGAGCAAGGAAAACCGCGGCTACGGAACCATGATTGTTGCTGTTATTGGCTTATTCGGCGCTACGGCCGCTTATGCAGTGGCTAAGTTTGGCTGGCGTAATGCTTATTTTGTAGGCGGTGGCCTGGGTATATTATTGCTGTTGCTGCGCATTGGCACTTTTGAATCGGGCATGTTTAAAAATGTAGAGAAAAGCGATGTATCCAAAGGCAATATGTTCATGTTGTTTACTAACTGGGAGCGCTTAAAAAAATACCTGTTTTGTATCCTGATAGGCGCACCGCTTTGGTACGTAGTGGGTGTGTTGATCAGCTTCTCGGATAGGTTTGGAGCTGCATTAGGGGCTAAAACCCTGATCAAACCTGGTGACGGCATCTTTTACAGCTACATCGGCATTGCCATAGGCGATATTGTGGCGGGCTTGCTGGCCCAGGTTACCAAATCGCGAAAATTAACCATGGCTGTATTTTTAATACTTTCATTAGTAAGTGTGCATTTTTACCTGAGCGATAATGGCATCACTCCTGAACGCTTTGCCGTACTAAGCTTCTTTATGGGGTGTACTGTAGGTTACTGGGCAACTTTTGTTACGATAGCGTCTGAGCAATTTGGTACTAATATCCGCTCAACGGTTACTACCACAGTGCCTAACTTTGTGCGCGGTTCGTTGATCCCTATAACATTAGCGTTTAACGCGTTCAATGCAAAATACGGATATATCAAATCGGGATATATCATGATGGGTATACTTACCGCAGTAGCATTATTATCTTTAAGCCAGCTAAAAGAAACTTTTGGCAAGGATTTGAACTATGTGGAAATAAGCTAAAAAGCCAGGCGTTCAATTTTTGAAAAAGAGGTGTTCAAAATGTTCAATGTTGAAGGGATGTAAAAATTACAAGTTGTTAATAATCAGAGATTTGAATTTTGCCATTTAAAAAACATGAACACTTAATTAATTGACTATCAATCATTCGATTTTTTTCATGTGTTTACACTTTAAAAACTGAACACCCTGAGTTTTCTGTTATTAGCGATAATATAACAGACACAATAATCTCTCTTTTCTGCTTTACAAAAGGTATCCCCGGCAATCTTCAAAATTCATTACTTTTACAGCCTATGATCAGCAAAGAACAAATAGCCGAAGATTATAAGCAAATACAGAATGAGATCTGCACAGCGCTTGAACAGTTGGACGGTGCAGCAAAATTTGAGGAGGAGCTTTGGGAGCGTGAGGGTGGAGGCGGAGGCCGTACCCGGGTTATCCAGAACGGCAACATTCTTGAAAAGGGGGGAGTTAATTTCTCGGCAGTTCACGGTCATTTGCCCGATACCATGAAACGGGCGCTACAGGTTGAGCAGGATGATTTTTTCGCTACCGGTGTTTCTATTGTGATCCACCCTAATCATCCGCTGGTGCCCATCATCCACATGAACATCCGTTACTTTGAAATGCCATCGACCATGGGCGACAGCCAGAAACCGGTTCGTTGGTTTGGCGGTGGAATAGATTTAACCCCTCATTATGTAATTGAAGATGATGCCCGTTTTTTCCATGGCGGCCTAAAAGCAGCCTGCGATCAATACTATGCAGATTTTTACCCGCGTTTCAAAAAATGGGCTGATGATTACTTCTACATCAAACACCGTAATGAAACCCGCGGCATAGGCGGCATATTTTACGACAGGCTTACTGCTAATGACGAGCTGAGCTGGGAAGATATCTTTGAATTTTCAAAATCTGTTGGCCGCTCTTTTGCGCCGTTATATACGGAACTGGTGGATCGTAACCGCGATAAATCATTTACAGAAGCGCAGCAATTGTTTCAATACCAGCGCCGTAGTCGCTACGCCGAATTTAACCTGGTTTATGATGCCGGAACCAAATTCGGACTGGAAACCAATGGCCGCGTTGAGTCGATATTTATGAGCCTGCCGCCTACGGCCAAGTGGGTTTATGACTATCATCCGGTAGCCGGCAGTGAAGAAGAAAAAACATTATCTTTACTAAAAAAAGGTATAAACTGGGTATAAGGCAAAGCTGAAAGCGAAATGCAGAAAGCTAAAAGCCTAAAGAAAAAAGTTTTCAGCATTCTGCTTTGGGCTTTTGGCTAACAACATCACCAATGAAAAAATCTATTATGCCGGTTATCGGTATTTTGCTGTTATGTGCTTTCCGTTTTGATGATAGTCCGCTGAAAGGGGTTTGGGAGTATCGAGGCGGTATAATTAACGGCAAGCTTGATGCAGCTCCCACAGCTTATAAACTACAACGGGATTATGACAATGAGCATTACAAAGCTCAAGTGATAGAAGAGGGAGAGAAAACTCAGATATATGAGAAAGGTGATTAC
>Ga0163162_10001562_pt1 | contig 21378 bp, 15 predicted proteins | sample S55metaG_FD_115310 | JGI IMG/M metagenome (GOLD analysis project Ga0163162, IMG submission 115310) | Switchgrass rhizosphere microbial communities from Kellogg Biological Station, Michigan, USA - S5-5 metaG | ecosystem: Host-associated > Plants > Roots > Rhizosphere > Soil | place: USA...
TGTAATCGCCGGGCGGAATCGCCAGCGGACGCAGCGCGTCCATGACCTTGTCCTCGTTCGGCATCTTGGGATAGTCGCTCTTGTGCCATGGCAGGACCATGTGCACCAGCGAACTCATGATGAAGACGAGCACGGCCGAAAGGAGAATCGGAAGAATCAATGCGGTTAGCGCGACCATCGCAGGCTCCTGATGTGAGTCAGTTCAACGCTGCCCGATTTCCATGAGCAGTTGGTGGAACCATGAGGTGTCGGGGGCGAATGGTTTCCCCCCTTTGATACGGCCAAATTCAATCGCGCGCAACTCCCCGCCGCGGTCCTCGTCCTCTCCCACTACCCCTGATATCCCATCGAGCGCGCAGGCAACTGCCAGGTCTGCAGAGTGTGCAATCAGCGCGAGGTCATCGTCGTTCGGTGCGGCCGACCGGGCGTAATAGCCGCTCTTCTGAACCAGCGTCTTTTCGGCACCGATCATCGCGGCAAATTGCTTGGCAAACCACGCGCCGGGATTGACCGTGTCGAGCTTGACGTGGCCGAAGGCATCGCGGGCAACGGTCTCGCCCTTCGCCTCGAGCTCGCGCACGATACTCTCCACTCCGGCCCCTTCCGACACGAAGAGATTGACGCAGCCGAGCTCATCCATCACCCGCCGCAGCCGTTCCGCCTCGCGCGGCACGTCGATCGGCATCTCCGGAAGGAAGACGCCGTGCACCTCGTGCCGCGCGCGCGACAATCCGATCTCCGGCAGGAAGACTTTCCGGTCGAGACGCCGGCGATACGCTTGCGCCGTTGCGGCCGTAAGCCATCCGCAGCTTCGGCCCATCACTTCATGCACGATCAGCATGCGCGGATTCGCGCTGTGCTCGGCCACCACGTTCTCAAAGAACGAAGCGCCGAACTCCGCCGCGGTCCAGGCACCGAGGCTCTGTCGAACTGGAAAGACGTCGTTGTCCACCGTCTTGGGCAACCCGATCACCGTGAGGTGGTAGTTGTGCGTGGCGAGAAATGCCGCAAGATCGGCCGCAGCGGTATTGGTGTCGTCGCCGCCAATCGTGTGCAGCACATCAACGCCGTCCCGGATCAGCTGATCGGCCGCAACCTGGCGCGGATCCTGGCCTTCCTTGATGAGCCCACGCTTCAGGCAATCGGCCACGTTGGTGAGCTTGACGCGGCTGTTGCCGATCGGTGATCCGCCAAAGTGATGCAGCAGCGCCGCGTTGGCACGCACGCCTGGGGTGACCGCTACGCTCTCGCCCGTGAGCAGCCCGGCATAGCCATTCACGTAGCAGAGAATCTCGATATCGGGTGCGACGGCCGTGTACCGCTCGATCAATCCGCCGATCGCCGAAGAGAGGCAGGGTGCGAGCCCGCCAGCCGTAAGAATTCCGACGCGGGCCGGGCGCTTCATGCAGCACCACCGTGGCGGGCGAGTCGCAGCTCCAGATGACGCCGAACGTCGCGCCATTCCGACTTGAGGATGCTGTAGATCACGGTGTCGCGGACCGTACCGTCGCGACGGGCCTGGTGATGACGGATGACGCCATCCTTCTTGGCACCAAGCGCCTCGATTGCGCGCTGTGAGCGAAAATTGAAGTTGTCGGTGCGGAGTCCGACGACCTCGCAACCGAGGGTGTCGAACGCGTGCGCCAGCAGGATCAGCTTGCACGTCGTATTCACGCTGCTGCGCTGCCAGCTCGCGCCGTACCAGGTGTAGCCGATCTCCACGCGATCGGAGGCCGGCATGATGTCGTGATAACTCGTGCTGCCAATGATCGAATCAGATTCGAGATGGCGGACCACCCATGGCAGGCGGCTACCGACGGCAGCCATTGCAAGCGCATCAGTGATGTACTTCTCGACCAGGTCGGGCGAGGGCACCGTGGTGTACCACAGCTCCCAGAGCTTGCCGTCGGCAACTGCGGCGGCAATGGCATCGCGATGCCCGATCATCATCGGCTCCAGGCGAATGCCATCGCGCTCGAGGGTGACCGGGCGCGGGTCGATCACTTCGGGGCTCCCGCGGCTGCCGGGCGATAACCGCTGTGACTCTTGATGGAATCCGGCACGACGGGGCGAATGTCGTCGGCGGTACCGACCGCGCCGTCTGGCCCGACAGCAAAGAGATCGTAACTCGAGCCATCTGCCGATGGGCGGTAGGTGTACTCGCGTTGCGCGCGCAGCGGACCGGCAGATTGGTCCATCAATCCCACCTTCTTGAGAATGCCGGTGTGGCCGGGAAGGTCATCGAGCTGCGCCGGATATCCGTGCTCCTTGTCATGGTACTTCTCGAGCGCCATGACCAGGGCGAGAAGATCCCGCTCGGCGATATGCTGCCGCGCCACACCCATTCCCCCTTCTTTCCCGATCATCGAAAAGCTCATGAAGACGAGAAAGCCGATATTGGCCATTGCACCAAGAGCGCCGATCAGTGCCGCCAACATTGCCTTGGGGCGGCTCGACACCAGGCCCCAACTGGCGCCGATCGCGCCGAGGAGAATGCCGGCGACGGGCACGAAGCCGAGTCCCGCCACGACGAAGAGCGGCCAGGACTCTTTCGGTTTCGGAGTCGGATCGGGCGAGGTCAAAAGCCGAACTTTTCAACGAGACGCACCATCGTGTTCATCCCCCGGAATGTGGAGCGAACCTTCAAAGTCTTTTCGAGCATGTTGTTCGAGATCACCGAATCGCTCTGCCCGAGGCGGCTGGTCCAGTAGATCTCGCTGCCGTCCACATGAAAGAGATCGATGTCGCTCTGCAACGCGAGTAGCGCCTTGGTCGCATCGGCGGCGAGCGGTTCGGCGAGCAATCCCACGACAAAGGTGCGCGAATACTTCATTTGCGGCCCCGTGAATGGCTGCCGCTTCGAGATCGCCGCCACCTCCGCTGCCGTACGAATGAACACCGGCACGTCATAGCCGAGCCCGCCCCGCAAGCCGCTGGCAATGCGCTTGGCGAGCGCCGGCACCGCCTTCGCACGCGAAGAGAAGACCACGTTGCCGCTCGCAATGAACGTGGCGACATCGGTCAGACCGAGTGCCTCGAAATGGGTGCGCAGCTCCGCCATCGGCACGATCCGGCCACCGACATTGATCGCGCGGAGAAATGCCACAAATCGCGTGCTCACTTCCCGGCGATCCCCGGAATCCGGTAGCGAGCGAGGAATTGCCTGTCGTCCTTGTCGCGCCCGACGGCCCACGCCACGTCATGCGAGAAGCCGATTACGCCCATGCCAACCGGAAAGCGCACGTCACCGAGATAGGTGCCATCGGCCCGGAATGCGCTCCACACGGTGGGCTGGTCGAAGCTCTGGCGCAGGTGTGGCGCGCCCGGTGCCGGGTGCGGCGGCACCCGCACCGACGCCACGTTGCGTTGCAGCCAGATCCGGCCGTCGAGATCAGGGAGCAACTGGCGAATCGCCGGCTTGTGATCCGGAACCGGTTCGTGCTGCATCGGAGCGCGATCGTCCTTCAGCATCTGGCCGTCCCAGAAGTCGACCATCTCCTGGATCTCATGCCGTTCTGCGGAGTCGATCTGTACCGGTTCCACGGCGAGCTGTGCCATCACCATTCCGCGGTCGCCGCGGGCTGGCTTGACCAGAAACCCCGCAAGATCGGTACGGGAAAGGACTACCCGACCGTCGCCGAGTGCCGACCACTGATCAGCCGGTGCGTAGCGGCCGCGCGGGCCCGGAAGGAACCAGGTGCGCTGTGGTGGAATCGTATCGAGGACACGGCCGGTCGAGTCATAGTGGAAGTAGCCGATCATTTCGCTTTCACTCAGACCGCGCTCACGCACCACGTACGAGCGAACGTACGCCGAACCGTTCGCACCCGCCCGCAACATTTCGGGTGTGCCGTTGCCAGTCACGGACGACACCGGTATCGGCTTCATCGCCTTGCCATCCGGTGCAAAACGATCGATCCGGTTATTGGCCACATCGAGGAGGAAGATCGTCCCATCGGCGCCCACTGCGAGCGACATCGCCGGCTGCGCCCGGAACTCTCCCGGCCCTCCTCCGCCCTGCCGCCCGACCACCGCCACAAAGCGCCCGGTGGAATCGAAAAGTTCGAGCGCGGGCCCGGCCGCGGACTTCGGATCGTACGCGAGCGCACCACCGTTGGGGAGGGCGATTGCGGTGTACACCTCGACAAATGGGCCGGTCGTGCCGTCCGGGATTGCCCGCTTTTCCTCCACCGCATCACGGATCGGCCCCCATGCACCGCTTCCGCCGCTGCGGACAACCGTCGTATCGCCCAGCACGGTAGGCAAACCGCCTCCACGCGACGAAGAACAGGCCATGAGGAATGCAAAAAGGACGGGCTGCCAGTACTGATAAATCGTCGTCATTCTTCAAAACTAAGGGCCCGTCACTAAAGTGACGTCTCGGCGTACACGAAGTCGCCTGACGGCGACTGATGGGTTCGAGCGACCTGGGTCGCGATTGCCAATTATCTTACCCTCCGATTCTCGCCCCACCCACACACCAACCGCCTGAGCCCCGTGACGACCACCGCCCCGATCAATACCAACGCCGCCTGGCAGGTGATCAACTCGATTCGCGTCCTTTCCATGGACGCCGTTCAGGCGGCCGATTCCGGGCACCCGGGGACACCGATGGCGCTTGCCCCGGTGGGATACCTGCTCTGGCGCCGCCACCTCAAGCACGCGCCCCATCATCCCGACTGGCCCGACCGCGACCGCTTCGTTCTCTCCTGCGGCCATGCGTCGATGCTCCTCTATTCATTGTTGCATCTCTCCGGCTACGACCTCTCGCTCGACGACATCAAGGCGTTCCGCCAGTGGGGATCAAAGACTCCGGGCCATCCCGAGCACGGGCACACGGCCGGCGTCGAGACGACCACCGGTCCGCTTGGCCAGGGCATCGGCAACGCCGTCGGCATGGCGATCGCTGAGCGGCTGCTGGCTTCGCAGTTTGGCGCGGAGCTGGTGGACCACCGGACGTGGGCGTTCTGCTCCGACGGCGACCTGATGGAAGGGGTCTCGCATGAAGCGGCCTCGCTTGCCGGACACCTTCAGCTGGGCAAGTTGACGCTGATTTACGACGACAACCACATCACCATCGACGGCGTCACCGAGATCACGTTCACCGATGATGTAGAGAAGCGCTTCGTTTCCTATGGCTGGCGAGTGCTGCACGTGGACGACGGCAACAACCTTGCGGCGATCGATGCCGCGCTCGCTGATGCCGCATCACAGTCGGCAAAACCAACACTGATCCGCCTCCGAACGATCATCGGCAATCCCGCCCCGACCAAGGAAAACACGCCAGAGGCGCATGGTGCGCCACTCGGCAAGGACGAGATCTTCAAGACCAAGGAGATCCTGCACTGGTCGCAGGAGCCGTTCCATGTCGCTCCTGAGGCCTACACTGAGATGGCGCCGGTCGTGACGGATGGTGATCAGCTCGTGGCCTCGTGGGAAAAGCGTCTTGCTGCCAACGCCAATGGCGCTGTGTTCCGGGCCCGGATCGCCGGCGAGCTTCCCGACGGCTGGGAGCAGACGCTCCCAGATCTTTCCAAGGATTCGCTGGCTTCGCGCCAGGCCTCGCAGAAGGCGCTCGAGGCGCTGGCGAAGTCGGTGCCGGCGCTCATGGGTGGCTCCGCCGACCTCGGCGGCAGCAACGGCACGAACATCAAGGTCGGCGAGATCTTCGACACGCACACCACCGGGCCGCGCATGCACTGGGGTGTGCGCGAGCACGGCATGGCGGCGGCGATGAACGGTGTGGTGCTGCATGGCGGCTTCCGGCCGTACGGCGCCACCTTCCTCTGCTTCCTCGATTACTGCAAGCCGTCGGTGCGACTGGCAGCGTTGATGAAGCTGCCAACGATCTACATCTTCACGCACGATTCGATCGGACTCGGCGAAGATGGACCGACGCACCAGCCGATCGAGCACCTTGCGATGCTGCGCGGCATTCCTGGCATGGTGACGCTGCGTCCCGCCGATTCCGCCGAAACGGTGGAAGCCTGGCGCGCCGCGATGAATCACACGCACGGACCTACCGCGCTGATCCTGACCCGGCAGAAGCTCGCGGCACAGACTCGCAATGCCGACCCGGTGAGTGATGCGGCGCGCGGTGCGTACATCCTGGTGGAACCGGCGAGCGCCCCGAAGGCGATCATCATCGCCACCGGCAGCGAAGTGCAGGTGGCGGTGAAGGCCGCCGAGACGCTCAATGCCGATGGGATCGCGACGCGAGTCGTGTCGATGCCGTCGTGGGAGCTCTTTGCGCAGCAGGATGCGGCGTGGCGCGAACGGGTGCTCCCGGCGAGCATCACGGTGCGTGTGGCGATCGAAGCGGCGTCACCGTTTGGCTGGGAGCGCTGGGTTGGTTCCCGTGGCACCATCATCGGCCTCGACCATTTTGGTGCCTCGGCCCCGGCGGATCGGCTCTTCAAGGAATTCGGACTCACGCCGGAGCGGGTGGCCGCTGCGGTTCGCGCACTCGCCTGATCGGAGACAGCACCATGCCCAATCCTCTCGCCCGCCTCACCCATCTCGGCCAGAGCGCCTGGTACGATTTCATCACCCGCGACCTGGTCAAGTCGGGTGAACTCGCGCGCCTGATTCGTGAGGATTCGCTGCGCGGCATGACATCCAATCCCACGATCTTCGAGAAGGCCATCGGTGGCAGCGCCGATTACGACGCCGACATCCGCATCATGGCGCAGGCCGGAAAATCCGTCGAGGAGATCGTCGAGGCGTTGATGGTTGCCGACGTACAGGCGGCCTGCGATGTCTTCCGCCCCACCTTTGATGCCAGCGGACACGGTGACGGCACCGTCTCGATCGAGGTGCCCCCGACGCTGGCCCACAACACCCAGGGAACGATCGAGGCGGCACGCCGCCTCTGGAAGACGGTGAATCGCCCGAACGTGATGATCAAAATTCCGGGCACAGTCGAGGGGTTGCCGGCGATCACGCAGGGACTCGCCGACGGGATCAACATCAACATCACGCTCCTCTTCAGTGTGGATCGGTACAAGCAGGTGATCGAGGCCTTCCGCGCCGGACTCGAGCAGCGCGCAGCGGCGGATCTTCCGATCGCCAACGTGCATTCGGTCGCGTCGTTCTTTGTGTCACGCGTTGACGGGCAGACGGATCCCGAACTGGTGAAGACCGGCGAGCGCGGTGCCGCGCTGTTGCACAAGATTGCGATTGCGAATGCCCGCGTGGCCTACCAGCTCTTCGGCAATTCGCTGCTCACGCCGCGGTGGCAGGCGCTCGCCGCGAAGGGCGCGCGGGCTCAGCGGCCGCTCTGGGCGTCCACCGGCACCAAGGATCCATCGCTCTCCGACACCTACTATATCGACGCCCTGGTGGCACCCGACACGGTGAACACCATTCCCCCCGACACCTTCCGCGCCTTCGCCGATCACGGCAGCGCCGAGGTCCGCATCACCCCGGCGAGCGAGATTGAAGCCGCCGCACAGTTGGCGGCATACGAAGCACTCGGCTGCGCTCCGCTCAGCGGCCGGACAGCCTTCCTCGAGGCCGATGGCGTGAAGAAGTTCTCGGAGAGCTGGAACTCATTGCTCGATCGCGTGAAGCAGAAGGTGAGCGCGCTCGCAGCGTAGTCACTACCAGACGAGGACACAGATGAAGAAGGTCTCGCTGACCACCTGGATCATCATCGCGATGGTCTCGGGCGTGCTGATCGGCTGGCTCAATCACGAGTTCTGGCCAGCCACCGACATGAAGGAGATCCTGGGCCCGTTCTCCACGATCTTCATCTCGCTCATCAAGTCGATCGTGGTGCCGTTGATCTTCGGGTCGCTCGTCGTCGGCATCGCCGGGCACGGCGACGACCTCAAGCGCGTGGGCCGCCTGGCACTTCGCAGCATCATCTATTTCGAGATCGTCACGACGGTTGCGCTTGCCGTCGGCCTCGCCGCGGTCAACATCGTCAAGCCCGGCGTGGGTGTAGTGCTCTCCACAGCGCAGGTCGACAAGACGATCTCCACCACGCCGCCGACGTTTGGCGCCGTGATCACGCATGCGGTGCCGACATCGTTCTTCGACTCAGCCTCGAAGAACGACGTGCTGCAGATCGTGGTGTTCGCCGCCATCTTCGGCGCCGGGCTCAGTCGCGTGAAGGGAAAAGCCAAGGAGACGATGCTCGCCTTCTGCGAGTCGCTCTCCGACGTGATGTTCAAGTTCACCGAAATCGTGATGAAGTTCGCGCCGATCGGCATCGGCGCCGCCGTCGCCGTCACCGTGGGGCACAGCGGACTCGGCGTCCTGCGAAACCTCGGTGCGCTGGTGCTCACCCTCTACGGCGCGCTGATCGTCTTCGTGCTGGTGGCCCTGCTGCCGGTGGCGCTGATCGCGAAGGTGCCGATCAAGCTCTTCTGGAAATACGTCAAGGAACCGTACCTGATCGCCTTCTCCACAGCATCGTCGGAAGCGGCATTGCCGCTGGCGATGGAGAACATCGAGAAGATGGGCGTGCCGAAGCGGATCGTCGCGTTCGTGCTCCCGGCTGGTTACTCGTTCAACCTCGACGGCTCCACACTCTATCTCGCCGTGGCGTCGATCTTCGTGGCACAGGCCGCCGGCGTCGACATGCCGCTGAGCACGCAGCTGGTGATGATGCTGACGCTGATGCTGACATCGAAGGGAGTCGCCGCGGTGCCACGCGCATCGCTGGTGATCCTTTCGGGAACGCTGGCGTCGTTCCACCTTCCGCTCGAAGGTATCGCCGTGATCCTCGGCGTCGACGCACTGATGGACATGGCGCGCACGTCGATCAATCTGCTCGGCAACTGCCTCGCGAGCGTGGTGATGGCGCGCTGGGAGGGGGAGTTTGTGCCGAGAGATCCGGGGTTGCCGGTGTGACGATGTCATCCCGAGCGTAGCGAGGGATCGATCCGGGCGGGCGTGATGCAATGGGGGTGGCCCTGCAAGGCGATTCGGCTGGCGCCGCCCCAACATCAAAAATGCGCCTGATCCGAATCGAAGCCTTGCCGGACCACCCCCATTGCATCCCGCCCGACGTGGAGGCGGTGGCAAGACTGCAGGGGCATCCAGCAAAGCTTTGATTCGGGTTCGTCGGTATTGAGATCTCCACCTCGCGTCAGCCGAATCACTTTGCAGGATGCCCTTGCAGTCTTGCCACCGCGAAGCGCGATCCCTCCCTGCCCGTGCACCGACACCCTAACTTCCGTCATGCGTCACCCCCTGCTCCTGCTCGCCCTCATTGCAGCCCCACTCGCGGCCCAGTCGCCGATTGCCGCCGCCGATTCTGCCTTGCGCGCCAATCAGCCATGGCGGGCGACGCTCATCCTCACGCCGGTGCTCGCGTCTCCAGCCACGCGCACGCCCGAGGCGATTCTCGTCGCCGCCCGCGCAGCGGCTGCCTGGGAAGGATGGTCCACCGTTCGGAAGCTGCTCGAGCGCGAAACGTGGCTCGACAGCCAGTTCGACCGCCTCGGCCGACGGCTCCTCGCCGAAGCGGATCTGGGCGAGTTCCGGAACGCCCAGGCGATCGTCGATGCCAGCACGGCCGCCGCCGCTGACGGCAATCGCAATCGCGAAGAACAGGGACGACGCCTGGTTCTCCTCGCCCGTGCCTACGACCGCCTCGACCAGCTCGACTCCGCGGCAACGGTGTATCGGCGCGCGATCACGCTCCTGCCCGATCTCGCCGACTGGCTCACACTGCGAGCGGCCGGCGTTACCCGGGATTCTGCTACGCGCGTCTCGCTCTATCGCGTGGTGGCACTTCCCGCCGCGACGCCCAGGATTCCCTGGACCGAGGCACTCGCCCGCGACCGGAGCAACGACATCGAGGGCGCCGCCACTCGCTACGATCGCCTCGGTGCCCATGTGTCGGCGATCAAGGTTCGCTGGCGCGGTGCGGTCACCGATGCCGACAAGCGCACGCTGGCCGCAGCGCTCGCCGACGTCATGAAGCCCGCAACGCCGATTGCCGACGTTCGCGACGCGCTCGACCTGATCCACGCCATCGATCCGCCGTTCACCCGCGACGAACGCCTGACGGTCGCCCGCCGCGCCGCCGGCGTGACTCGGCCGCAGGACGCAGTCGATCAGTTCGCACGTGCGGCCAGGGAAGGCGCACTTACGTCACGCGATAAGGTGACGTACGGCACTGCTCTCGGCGCGGTACAGCGCTGGGCCGATGCCGCCGATCAGTTTGCCGGAATCACCGATCCAGCACTCGCCGGCCAGGCCGCGTACTTCCATGCCCGCGCGCTGCTGCGAAATGGGCAGAGCGACGCAGCGGCCGCAGCACTTCGAGTCGTTGTCCGCCGCTTCCCCGGTGACACCAATGCAGCAGCGATCGCGCTCTACCTACTCTCCGATCTTGCGATCGATGCCGGGCAGGTCGACTCGGCACGCAGCAACCTGCTGCGCCTTGCGAACAAGTATCCCACCAGTCCGCAGCGACCGCACGCCATACTGACGGCGGCATTGATTGCGCTGCAGCGCGGCAAGCCCGAGGTTGCCGCCCGCGAGCTCACCCAGGCAATCGACGCGAAGCTGGTGACTGGCGAAGTTGATGCATCGCACTACTGGCTGGCCCGTGCGAAGCTCGCGATGGGCGATTCGGCAGGCGCGCGCGCGGGTTTTCGCGAGCTGATGGCGAAGGGGCCGGAGAGCTACTACGCCGTCCGGGCTGCCGCGCGGCTCGACACGATTCCGTGGACCACGCTCAACGCCAAGCCGGTCGCGCCGCCGGATTCACTCGATGGCGTCTTCGATCGCGCGCACCTCCTGGACATGCTCGGACTCGACACCGAGGCGAAATTCGAACGCGATCGCATTTCGGCCGAAGCGAAGGGTGTGGAGGCCGAGCGCGTGGCCGAAGCGTTTCTTGCACGCGGTTTCGTTGGAAAGGCCACGCAGCTCGGCTCACGTGCTTCCTCAGCGGGTGCTCCGAAGGATGCCGCGCTCTGGCAACTTCTCTATCCCCTGCCATTCGTGGGAACGCTTTACGACGCCGCGGCACAGGAACATCTCGACCCGCTGTTGATCGCATCGGTGATTCGCCAGGAGTCTGGCTTTGAACCGCATGCCACCTCGCGCACCAATGCGCGCGGACTGATGCAGGTGGAGCCGAGCGTGGGGAAGGACCTGGCGCAGGTGCTGCGCTTTCCCGATTTCGATCCGGCGCAGCTCTGGCTGCCGCCGGTGAACCTGACGTTCGGGATCTATCACTTCGCCGCGAACCTCTCTCGCTATCCGGAGCTGGAGCGCGGCATTGCCGCGTACAACGCGGGGACGAGCCGGGTGGATCGCTGGACGATGGCGCCGCTGGATGGCAGGACGAGGACGGCGGACCAGATTCGCGATCCGATTCCAGACGTGGAGCTGTTTGTGGAGCGGATTCCGTTTGTGGAGACAAGGGATTACGTGCGGCAGGTGATCAGGAATTGGGCGGTGTATAGAATGATTTATGGGGGGAACAGATAGATCAGGGGGAACAGCAGCTACGAAACGGCGGGAACTGCAACGGCAAAACGGCGGAACAGCAACGGCGGAACACGGCGGGAACGGCAACAGCAACACAGCGGAACTGCAACACGCTCCCCCTCATCCCGAGCGCAGCGAGGGACCTCAGGTCTTCATCCTGCGGTCAAGGTCCAGCCTTCACGCTCGTAACTCAGCAGCCAACTACGCCACGCTCTATCGCCGCTTCGGCATCGAAATGGTGCTGACGAAGAGCGGTCGCCCGCCACTGCAGTCGGAAAGGATTCCGAGGTTGCAATAGTGCGCGCCGGACGCAGCATAGTACCCCAGCTCCCGGCCGGCCTTGGGATCAATCACGATCTCCAGGTCATCCTGGCCACCATTCACCAGGCTCGGCTTCACGTCCTCGAGTTCCACGCGCTGACGGGTCGGCGTGCGTTCAAGAGCCCGGATGCGGCGCGTGCCGGTACTCGTGGTGACCGGCCCTTCCGACTTGAACTCGGCGTCAGTCGCATCGGCACGACGAAACACGATGAGGGTGTCGTCGTGCCGCTTCTCGGCGCACGCAACCGGATCGCTGCAGTTGGTGAAGATGGTATCGGCTCGGAATGCTCCGATGCCGGCGAGCAGCGAGCGTACCTGGGCAATCGGCAGTGCTTTCGACTCGAAGACAATTGCCGTGTCGGCACGGCCGCGGCCGCAATCGGCACCGACCGCACAGCTCACGATCATCGTGTCGGTGCGCATCAACTTTGCCACTTCAGCGTCGGCAGACGTCGAAGGCGAACGCTGCGGCACCTGCGCGGGCGTCACCGGATCGGGCACGGGCGACGAACAGGCAATCGCAACGATGCCGGCAATGGCCGTCACGGCACAGGTGATCGCCACTCGGCGACGGCGCGGTGTGAGTTCGGGGGTCATGGCGAGGATCCTCGTTTCGAGTGAAGAGCGGGAGCCGCCGAGCGCAGTCGCCCAGGCGAAAGGAGTGGCCGACATCCGTGCACCGACGGCCAGTAACAACGACGCGTACTGCTGCGGATCAACGCCTCCGGCCAGCACCCGCTGATCGCAATCCATCTCAACCGCCAGGCGCAGCCGCCGGGCGGCAAACCAAAGGGCCGGGTTCCACGGCATCAGGATCAGCGCAAACAGTGCAATGCTTCGCAGGTATGGATCGCCCGAGCTCGCATGCTCCGCCTCATGTGCCATCATCAGGTCGCGCGACCGTTCGTCGAAGGTGAGCGCCCACCGCGGTATCACCGTCGTGAATCGCCGCCCGCCGATTACCGCGGGGCCAAGTTCATCGGCCAGTAGCACGGACTGTCCGCCGAGCTCGGCGGCAATCCAGTGACGCCGGCGCCGACGCAACGCCACTGCAGCGCCGATGACTCGCAAGGCAACCAGTGACGACGCCGCGAGCCACAGGGCAAGCAGCGGCCGGTTGAGGTTCAGGCGTCTTTGGTGAACCACACGCATTGGCGTCGAGGCGGCGGTGAATTGCGGTACGTCAACCCGAACGACGGGGGCAGCGGTGGGTCGGATGGCGAAATTCAATACCGCCGGCAACGCGACGGTAACAAGAATTGCAGCGATCCAGACCCATCGCGTGGGCGTACGGCGCCAGCGAGCGATTCGCTCGAGCAGCAACGCCACCAGCACGATGGCCATGCCCATCATGGACGCATAGATCAGCCAGGGTGCGATCACTTGTCACCCCCCGGAAGCCGCTGGTCGATCAGCGCACGGATTCGCCGGAGATCCTCTTCGCTCAGCCGCCGGTCGCTCACCAGCTGCGTCATCAGCAGCTCCGGAGCGCCCTGAAAGAGCGTTTCCACCAGCTCCTTGATCGCACTCTTCCGCACTGCCTGTTCCTGTACCAGCGGATAGTACCGGAACGCCCGCCCCTCCTCGGTGTGCCGCACCAGCTTCTTCTCTTCCATGGTGCGGATCAGGGAAAGGACGGTGGTGTAGGCCAGGTCGTCGGGGAGGCGATCGCGCACTTCGCTCACTGTCCCCGACCCCAACTGCCATAGAATCGCCATGATTTCGAGCTCTCGCCCGGTTAACGTCACGCCCATGAAGGACTCCGGAGGCTACTAGTTGACTAGTAGCTTACCGTCCGGGACGGATTCTGTCAACTAGTCGGCTAGTAGTCCGCAGGTTTGCGTTGGGGTGGTGCGCGGCGCGGGACGCGGCGCAGGGAGGACCCGCTTCTGAGCGCGCCCTCGCCCGGCGTGTATTGCCGGGCGCGAACCGCGAGCAGCCCGCGTGCTGTTGAGCGGGTGCGAGCGGGTTCGCGGGCGCGCGAGTCGGGTCCTCCCGAGACGCGCCCCGCGCCGCGCACCACCCGCTGACCACTGACGGCAACCGAGGTCCTTCGACTGCGCGCCCTTCGGGCGCTCCGCTCAGGATGACAACCCGTGCGGGCGCTGTGCTGCCTCGATCAGCTCCTCCCGCGTCATCCCCCGCTCGCGCATTGCGCGGACCGTCTCGGAGCGATCCCGCTTGCTGAGCTTCCTGCCGTCTGCTGCATAGATCAACGGATGATGGGCTGTCACAAACGGCTCCTTCCTCCCCAGGAGCTTCGCGAGCAACCACTGCCTCCCCGTGCTCGACGCCAGATCCTCGCCGCGCACGATGAGGTTCACGCCATCGTGCATGTCGTCGACCACCACGCAGAACTGATACGTCCATTGCCCGAAGACATCACGGATCGCGACGTCGCCCTGGTCATGCTGTGGTTGCTGGTGCAATGCACCGAGAAGAAGGTCCTGAATCTCCGTTTCGGTGCCCGGAATCCTCGCGCGGATCACGTGTCGTCCGTCGCGATCAATCGGCATCCCGCGACAGGTGCCGGGATAACGGCGCTCACCATCCGGTCCGCTCGTCTCCAGCATCGCGCGCGTACAGGTGCAGCCGTACACATCGGTGACTTGCTGCAGCTTCTTGAACGCCTCTTCATAGCGCTCGGGATGGTCGCTCTGACGGTATTCGGAGGGATGTGCATTGAGCGAGCTGCGGGAGACTGCATCAGGAACAAAGCCGAGCCACTCAAGATCGTCGAGGATCGACTGTTCGTATTCCGGCCTGCAGCGCGTACGGTCGTGATCCTCCATCCTGACAATGACCTTCGCATCCTGCTCGGCGGCGATCCGCCACACCCAGATGGCGTGGGCCACGTGGCCCAGGTGGAGCTCGCCAGTGGGCGATGGGGCGAAGCGGGTGATCATTGCGGAGGTCCCCATGATTCCCTCATCCGGAGCACAGCGAGAGGTCTTCAGTACTCGAGCCCGGAGGTCCCTCGCTACGCTCAGGACGAGGGCTGTTGTTGTTCCGCGGTGTTGCCATTGAATTTCCCGCTTTTTCGCTGTCGCTGTTTCCGCAGTGTTGTCGTTGCCGTTCCCGCCGTTTCGTTGTTGCTGTTCCCCTGGCCGTTGTTCACTTCCCAGGACCATACCGGTTATACCAGCTCATCATGTACAGCTGCGTCCGGATCCAATTGCTCGGCCTCGACGACGTGCCATGAAACTCGCCGGCAAAGCGTAGCAGCGTGGTCGGTACTCCGCGCGCCTTCAGGGCCGCATACAGCTCCTCGCTCTGCGCCATCGGCGTCCGCATGTCGAGGTCGCCTGTCATGATCAGGGTGGGCGTCTTGATGTTACCCACGTACATGATCGGCGAGAGCTTCAGCCAGGGCGCCGGATCTTCCCAGAATGGCCGGTTGAAGAGGTCGGCGCCGAAGAGCGGCACGTCGGTCTGGCCAGCAAAGGAGATCCAGTCGATCACAGGGCAGCGCACCGCCGCGGCCGCGAATCGATTGGTATGCCCGATGGTCCAGCTCGACAGCACGCCGCCGCCACTGCAACCGCCTACGAACATGCGCGTCGTATCCACCCAGCCGCGGCCAATCGTCTCGTTGACACCGGCCATGAGATCGTCATAGTCCACACCGGGGTACGCCTTGTCGATCGCATTGCCGAACTCGGTGCCGTAGCCGGTGGAACCGCGCGGGTTCACGTAAAGGACCAGGAATCCGGCGGCGGCAAAATTCTGGAATGACGGATTGAAGGCGACGTTGTACATCGCCCACGGTCCGCCGTGAATCTCCAGGATCAGCGGATATTTCTTCGACGGATCGAAGTCCGGCGGCTTGACCACCCAGCCCTGCACCTTCGTGTCGCCCGACGACTGGTACTTGATCTCCTCTACGTCGCCGAGCCGCAGCCGGGAGATCACCGGCTCGTTGACGTGCGTAAGCTGCACGAGATCCCACGGCTTCTTGAGCGTGAAGCGCACCACTTCGGCTGGCTGCTGCGGGGCGTTGCGCGTGGCCATGCCCACGCCGCTTTTCACCGAGAACGAGCCAAGCGACACGACGTGCACACCATTGGACGCCTGCTTCACCGCGGGCGCCTTTGCCGTGAGCGATGCTGTCCAGGTATTCACCGAACCATGATCCTCGGTCGTGAAGAGCAGCGTCTCGTTGTCGGCCCAGGTCATCTGGTCGGGATCGCGATCGATGCCGGAGGTGAGAAGCCGCGGCATCGTCCCGTCGGGATGGATGAGGTAGATGTCCGAGGTGTGATAGGCGGAACTGCTCTTCCCGAAGCCGGTATAGGCGATCCACTTGCCGTCGGGAGAGACGACCGGTCCATGCCAGTACCCGTTGTCGGTGGTCAGACGGCGCATCGCACCTGTGGCGACGTCCACGGCGTAGATGTTGGAGAGATTGGAATGAAGAAAGGCATCCGGCGCATCGTTGCCATCGACCAGAATCCCCTTGCCATCGGGGAGCCACTCGAGCCCCGCACCCTCCGGGATCCCGTCGGAGCGCGCCCCGATGTTGAAGTTGCCGTGCGTCACTTGACGCGCCACACCACCCTCGGCCGAGACGATAAAGAGCTGCACCCAGTCATCCGAAAGGAAGCCGATCCGGTCGGCGCGGTATTGCAATCGGTTCACCACCCGCGGCCCCGGTGTCCACTTGGCCCCGGCCGGTGCGCTCGGCATCGCGATCGGCCAGTGCGATGTGTCTGCCACCGGCATCGTGAAGGCGATGCTCCGTGAATCGGGCGACCAGCGGAAGTCTTCCGGCGACTCTTCCCCTCGCGTCACCTGGATCACCGCACCCTCGGCGTCCATGTAGCGCACCCAGAGCTGTTCCTTGCCATCGGCATCGGCGAGATAGGCGATGCGCGTTCCGTCAGGAGACCACTGCGGGTTGCTCCCCTTCACCAGCTGGCGCTGGCGTGTTCCGTCGGCTTCCATCTCCCAGAGCATCCCGAACCAGGCGTCCTTCATCTGGTCCACATGGGCGCGCGAGAAGACAACCCGGTTGCCATCGGGCGAAATGCGCGGCGACGAGACGCGTTCGATGTCGGCGTATCGGTCCACGGTGAAGAGGGACGATTGGGCGGGGAGGTCCCTCGCTGCGCTCAGGACGAGGAGGATGAATATCCGACGCCCCATGCCCCATGCCCCATCTCCCAAGTTCCAAGTCCCACGTCTCATACCCCCTCCCCCGCTCGCCGCTGCAACTCCAGCTGCACCCGCGCAATAATCATCTCGACCGCGACACGATTCATTCCGCCCTCCGGCAGGATCACGTCGGCATAACGCTTGGATGGCTCCACGAACTCCAGGTGCATCGGCCGCACCGTGTTGAGATACTGGCGAATCACGTCGGCCATGGTGCGACCCCGCTCCACCACGTCGCGCTCGAGGCGCCGGATGAATCGCACGTCGTCGGCCACATCCACGTACACCTTGATGTCGAAGAGATCGCGCAGCCGCTTGTCGGCAAAGAGAAGGATGCCATCCACCAGCACGATCGGATTGGCGTCCACACGTACCCGCCCTTCCGCGCGGGTATGCTCGGCAAAATCATAGGTCGGCTTGTCGATCGCCTCGCCACGGGCGAGCTGCTCGAGGTGCTCAACCAGTAGGTCCGTACCAATCGAGTCGGGATGATCGAAGTTGACGAGCTTTCGCTCGACCAGCGTCATGTGCCCCAGATCCTTGTAGTAGCCGTCCTGGTCGAGAAAGGCCGCACGCACCGACATCGCCTGCTGGATGGCGCGCGCCACGGTAGTCTTGCCGGAGCCGGAGCCACCGACAACGCCGATGATGAGCGGTCTGGTCATTGGGGTACCCGTTCGAGATCGAGGCGGAGCTCGTACCAGCCATCAAGCTGCAAGTGCTCCACTCGAAAGCGGTGCTCACCGGTTGACTGAAACACTACTTCGCTCGCATGCGATTCACCCGGTTTCCAGTCATCGAGCACCAGCTTGTCATCCACGTACACACGAATCGCATCGTCGGCGATCGTCCGAAGCCTGTAGCGCCCGGTGCCGAGCTTGAGCGTTGCCGTGGCCTGCGTGAGGACGTTCTCGCGCGGGATCGTTTTCTGCGGCGGCCCGTACCAGGTTAGGTCGATGCGGTTCGTATCCAGTCTCGCGAGAGGCGTTCCCTGAAGCGCACGGGTGATCGCGACAGCATCGTTGCGCGGCGCCTTCAGCGAATCATACGCGAAAAATGTCACATGCCACGTTCCGACTGGTACAAATCGCCTGTATTCGAACCGCACCGGCTTGCCCGGCGACACGAGCTCGCCGAACGACGTCGGGACCGCTCCACCGCGGTATTCCAGCACGACTACAAAATCTGTTTCGCGCCCCGCGCCCGGCGTGACCGTGATGGTATCACCGACGCGTCCTGAATCTGCCGAGAGCCCAGCGACCCCTTCACGAGATACCACGTGCCACCGACCTCGTGGTCCAAGCACGCGCAGCTTGAGCGGCAGCGCGTCATCGCGCCCGGCCGGCCACAGCTTGGGACTCTTCCAGTCGTACGGCCCCCATTCATCGACGATGATCGCGGACCGACCCACGCGAATCCCCGGTGCCGACGTGGCGGCGAATCCACCCGCCATTGGCGCGACGCGATATTGCGCCGGAATCGGCGGCGGGGTCGCCGCGCTCGCCGACACGAAAGCCCATCCCGTCGTGTCGCCGGTAAGCTTGGTGACCGTATCGACTTCCACAAACGAGTTGCCGTCAACTGTGGTGCGGATCGTGTTGTCGAATCGAAGCGCCTTTCGGTTACCGAGGAACGTGTTGCCGAGGATGACATAATTGCGCGAGCGCGTGTCGCGGAACTTGGGATAACCCCAATCGGATGGCTCGATCTTGCTCCACCAGAGATGCACCGCGACAGTATCGCCGTCGAACGTGTTTCCCGCGATCCGGTTGTCCTGGCCGTGCTCGATCGCGATCGCCTCGACGTTGTGGGCAAAGTGGTTGCCGAGTACCACCGACTCGTAGGAATAGCCGCCCCATAGCCCATGCCAACTCCCCTCGATCCGGTTCGCGACGAACGCGTTGCGCGCGAATGTCGCTTCCATTCCGTTCGTTGGCGCGAATGAAAAATCGTTGGCATAGAAGAGGTTGTCGTTCGCGCCGCCCTTGCCGTTGTCCATCGTGGTTTGGCCAGCCCAGAGGAAGAGCCCGTCACCCGAATGCGTAACGGAATTGTATGCCACGACGTTGTTGCTGCTCTGTTCGTACATCAGGAGCCCGGCCGAGTCCTGGCCGCGATTGAAAAAGCCTTCGGAGTGTCCGCGCACGTTCCAGTCGATCCGGTTGTGCATCACGATGTTGTGCGATGCGCGATACATCCCCATGCCGAGGCCGGAATTGTATGAAAAGTTGTTATTCCAGACACGAGCCCCGGTGACGCGAGTCATCATCAACCCATTCATCCCCTGCACAACGGCATTTCCCTTGATCTCCGCGATCGTCACGTCGGCGAGATAGATCCCCGCTCCGTAGCGCAGCCACTCGTCCTTCTCGTTCTGGTGATAGTCGAGCCAGTCAATCAGGCTCTCCTTCACGATGCCGCTGTAGAGCCGCGGCTTCCAGTTGTACGAGAGGTCGTTGTCGAGCAGCGCGAGACGCGTGACGCCGCGCGCGATGATTCCCACCTTGTAGCCACGGGCATGCAAGCCCTTGATCGTGATGTTCCGTCCGCCAGTGACGCGCACAGCCGTTCCTGCAAATTGGTCCGGATGCAAGCGATCGGGATTCCCGATCAGCTCGACACCGCTGAGATCCACCACCACGTCCGACCCGCGCACGGTCAGCGCGGCGCTGTCACCAGGCGGCGCGGCGTAATGCCCTGGCCTGATTTTCACCGAATGGGTGATCGTCATCCCCGGCGCGTAGGGGATCGACTGGGCGGAGAGGGGGGCAGCGAGGAGCAGGGCGAGCGGCGTGAGGCGCATAGGTAAAAGGTAAGGCGTTGCGAGCTCGTCGCGAACGCGAGCTCGCGGCTAAAGCCGCGGCTCGGCTGATGTCGCTAAAGCGACGGGATCCAGTTGGCCTCCCGCGCGAGGCAAATGTCGCTTTAGCGACATCAGCCGAGCCGTCACTTTAGTGACGAGCTCGCTGCGCCGCTAACGACCTACTGATACGCCTCCACCGGCGGGCAGGTGCACACCAGGTTCCTGTCACCGAACGCATTGTCGATTCGCGCAACCGTGGGCCACGCCTTCCGCTCCCGGAGAATCGGCGCCGGGAAGGCCGCCTGCTCTCGCGTATACGGGCGATCCCACAGATTTCCCGCCACCTGCTCCAGCGTGTGTGGTGCCCGCTTGAGCACGTTACCCTCGCGCGGTGCCGAGCCATCTTCAACAGCCCGGATTTCCTCGCGGATGGCGAGGAGTGCATCAATGAAGCGATCGAGCTCTTCCTTCGGCTCCGATTCGGTGGGCTCGACCATCAAGGTGCCCGGCACCGGGAACGAAACCGTCGGCGGGTGGAACCCGAAGTCGATCAGGCGCTTGGCGATGTCCTCGACCTCGATCCCGGCACTCGTCTTGAACACGCGGGTATCGAGGATGCATTCGTGGGCGATCAATCCACGGTTGCCGGAGTAGAGCAGGTCATACTGCCCCGCCAGGCGCTTCGCGATGTAATTGGCGGAGAGGATCGCAATCTTCGTCGCGTCCGTCAGTCCGTCGCCACCCATCAGCATGATGTAGATCCACGAGATCGGCAGGATGCTTGGGGATCCCCACGGACCGGCCGACACCGTCCCGGATGAATGCGCGTGGCGAAGATCGACGACCGGATGTCCCGGGAGGAACGGCGCGAGATGCTGCGCCACGCCGATCGGCCCCATTCCTGGGCCGCCGCCGCCATGTGGAATGCAGAATGTCTTGTGCAGGTTGAGATGGCAGACGTCGGCGCCGATGTCGCCCGGTCGGCAGAGGCCCACCTGGGCGTTCATGTTGGCGCCATCCATGTAGACCTGTCCGCCGTGCTCGTGCACGATGGCGCAGATTTCCTTGATCGACCCTTCGAACACACCGTGCGTCGACGGATACGTCACCATCAGCGCCCCGAGGCTCGCGGCATGCTCCGTGGCCTTCGCCCGCAGGTCGGCAACGTCGATGTTTCCCTTGTCGTCGGACGCGACCACCACCACGCGCATCCCCGCCATCACTGCGCTCGCCGGGTTGGTGCCGTGCGCGCTGATCGGAATCAGGCAGACGTCGCGATGCATGTCGCCGCGCGAGCGGTGATAGCCGCGAATCGCCAGCAGGCCCGCGTACTCACCCTGCGAACCGGCGTTCGGCTGCAACGACACGGCGGCGAAGCCGGTGATCTCGCAGAGATCGGCCTCGAGCCGGCGGAACAGCTCCTGGTACCCGGCGGTCTGATCGCGCGGTGCGAACGGATGGATCGCGCCGAACTCCGGCCAGCTCACCGGGATCATTTCGGTGGTCGCATTCAACTTCATCGTGCACGAGCCGAGCGGAATCATCGCGGCCGTGAGCGAGAGATCCTTCGCCTCGAGTCCGCGCATGTAGCGCAGCATCTCGGTTTCTGAACGATGCCGCTGGAAGACCGGATGGGCCAGGAA
>Ga0163162_10001563_pt1 | contig 21369 bp, 20 predicted proteins | sample S55metaG_FD_115310 | JGI IMG/M metagenome (GOLD analysis project Ga0163162, IMG submission 115310) | Switchgrass rhizosphere microbial communities from Kellogg Biological Station, Michigan, USA - S5-5 metaG | ecosystem: Host-associated > Plants > Roots > Rhizosphere > Soil | place: USA...
AGTCTCAACAAATAATATCTGTTTATCTTTAAGAATATTCGACTTGGTTGGCAATTTGCATTTACCAAAACAAACGGAGGGCAAGATGATAAAAAAAATTATTGTTGTCGTTGCCATTACATCAAATCTATCCGTATTTGCACAACATGATGCGCACCATCCGCCATCAAAACAAAACATGACTACAGACGTCGAGCCGCAACCGTTGCTGGCACAGGCGATCCGGTTGAAAGATGCTTTATCGTTTTTGGGAAGCTCTTTAGCAAAAGAAGACGAGAAGCAATTGATTTCTCTGCAGCATCAATCGCTAACCCAGCAAACATCGAAGCGTGTGCAGGAAATACTGGATCCTTACTGCTTAGCGATTATAAATATTAATCCTGAATCAAGAGTGAAGGTATTAAGGGGTTCCGCAAAACCGAAGCTGATCCAAAATGGTTGGGTCAGTTACCTGGTAAAGGTGAATAATGACGCAGGCGTTACTTCTCAGTTGCAGGTGGAAAGCCCTAATATCGCAACGCCTTTGTATGCTCCTTCCAATGATCCGCGTGTGAACGAGAAAAAAATATTAACGCAGGGACAAGTTGCCAATCGTTTTCTTGAAATGCAGATCTATCGGAATCCGCCGATGCTTCCGAACCTTTCAGGATTGAAACTTGAGTACGCTATTTTACAAGTCTATTGCAAAGATGCCGGCCAGCGCGAGGCTGAACTGGGATTCAATGTAGGGCAGGGAACGCAGGATATCGGGTTCCGTAATACAATAAATATTTTGTTTAATAGTATCCCGTCGGTAAAGGTGACCTTACATGTAAAAGATGATGATGGTTCACCATCAATGGCTTCATTCCTGATCACAGACGGCATCGAACGTATACTTGATGACAGTGTCCAGACTATAGCGAAAGCAGACTTCCGCCTGGTTGCCGCTCAGGAAGATCTGAGGTTACCTTTGAAAACTTATAAGGTTCCTCCTACATTGATAGGAATTTATCCATTGCCATCACGTCGGGTGGCAGCGTATGATGAATACCCGGATTTTTTCTTCCAGCCGCAGATATATCGCCAGGATGGAGAACATGTAGTATTGCCTCCCGGTACATACGATCTCACTATTAATCGCGGACCTGAATACATTCCGCAAAAATTAAAATTGGTAGTGCCCTCTGGGGTAAAGGAGTTTTCTGCTTCTTTTCAATTAAGGCGATGGTTAAATATGTCCAAACTTGGATGGTATTGTGCAGATCATCATGTTCACGCGGCAGGTTGCAGTCATTATGATAGTCCGGAAGAAGGAGTAAAACCAATAGACATGTGGCGGCAACAGATCGGTGAAGATCTGAACGTGGCCGCCGTACTCGCCTGGGGTCCGAGCTGGTATCATCAAAAAACATTTTTTACCGGGAAAGACGATCCGCTTTCTACCAACAAGAACATATTGCGGAATGATGTTGAAGTTTCAGGATTTCCCTCATCGCATGCCGGTCACGTCGTTCTGTTGAGACTTCGGGAAGATGATTACCCGGGTACCACTCTGATCGAACAATGGCCAAGCTGGACCTTGCCTGTATTAAGCTGGGCGAAATCACAAAATGCGGTAACTGGTTATGCTCATTCAGGCTGGGGATTGGAGCCATCGACACCGACAAACGATCTGCCAAATTATGTTCTGCCAAAGATGGATGGGATTGGGGCGAATGAATATATTGTTACCGTCACGCAAAATGTAGTTGATTTTTTTAGCCTGGGCGACACTCCCGCTCCATGGGAATTGAATATGTGGTACCACTCACTCAATTGCGGATTCACCACGAGGCTAAGCGGCGAAACAGATTTTCCCTGCATATTTGATGAACGTGTTGGTATGGCAAGAAGTTACTTTAAACCAGAAGCTGACCTGTCTTATGATAGCTATGTTGACGCCATTAGGAAAGGTCGTTCTTACGTTACCGAAGGCAGCTCCCATATCATTAATTTTTCTGTAAATGGATTAGAAGCGGGAACAAAGGATAGCAGGGTTAATTTAAAAAAACAGGATACCGTCAGGATCACTGCGAAAGTTGTCGCCAATCTGCCTGAACACCAGGACGAGGCGGGTGCAAGGATTGCTCAAAGCCCGGCGATGCAGCAACCATACTGGCATATTGAGCGGGCACGAATCGGGACGACACGAAAAGTTCCGGTGGAACTCATTGTAAACGGATACGCGGTGGACACAACTGAAATTATTGCCGATGGTAAATGGAACGACATAACATTTACTTACCCGGTAACTCATTCATCATGGATCGCATTGAGGATATATCCAAGTTCACATACCAATCCTGTTTTTGTTACCGTTGATGGCAAGCCTATTCATGAACGCAAAAGTGCAGCATGGTGCAGGCAGGCGGTGGACCAATGCTGGAAGATGAAACAAGGTAATATTCGTTCGGGAGAACGCGCCGCCGCAGAAGCAGCATATGATCAGGCTCGCAAGGTTTATGATACGATCATCAAGGAAGCCACGGATCAATAGTATCGTATGCAACTTTGTCTCTGAAAAGGTAACTATATACTTGTTACACCAAACGATATAAAAAAATCATATTCACCCCTTCTGCTTCTTATCAGATTTCCACGCAACAATGAGGCCCAGGGCTATTGGGTAGCCAAATAATAATATCAATAATAGATATGCTATGGTGATCTCTGGGCGCCCTCGTCGCCGGAATTTATTAGAAAGAATACAAAAAGCGCTGCAAAAAATGATATGGCGGCTAATACCCATGCCAATATCGTTTAAGCACGTTTATTCCTTTTATTAGATTGCTTTTCTTTTGATTTATGGAGCCCTTAGCTGATACCTTCATTATATCTTGAAAGGTCTCTGACGCTTCGTTGGGGGAGCCTTTATGCTATTTTCTCGGCACTGCTGATCGCCTTGACAATCGCCTCCTGCTTGTGAAAAGGCTCACGGCTGTCATCAAACTCATGACCGCCTCCACTTAATGCGGTAAAAGCAAAACCCATAACCGGGTCGCTATGTATTTTTCCGAAATAGTAGATCCCTCTTTTGGACTGCATTTTTGTATAATCTAACTGGTATACCTTACCTGAGATCTCACATGAAGTTGTTGGCATATACTTTAGTTTTTAGACATTGAGAAGCACCTAAATTAAGGACAAATGCCAATTACAGAAAAATATTTCAATATCACTTCTGTTATTTTTGATAAGTGGTAATAAAACAGGGCATTAACTCCTCATATTTATTAATTTCTTTAACGGAGGCACCCATGCGAGTAATAGTAAAAATCTTATTCTTACTGTTTTTGTCAAATGATATGTCAGGACAGAACAGAGACAATCGTTTAAAAATAACCCCGTTAACGGGAGAATTCTATGTTTTCACAACGTTCAATTTGTACAAGGGTGACCGGATGCCGGCAAACGGAATGTACCTCGTGACAAGCGATGGTGTTGTGATGTTTGATACTCCCTGGGACACCACGCGGTTTCAACCGCTACTTGACAGTATAAAAAACAGGCATCATAAAAACGTAGTTCTGTGCATTGCTACACATTTTCACGATGACCGAACGGGAGGACTTCGATATTATGCACAGCAGGGAATCAAAACTTATACGACAAGGCAGACGGACGAGCTTAGCAAAAAAAGCGGCATGAAAAGAGCTGAGTTCCTCATCGACAAAGACACGGTTTTTAACGTTGGACAATATTCTTTTCAAACTTATTTTCCCGGACCAGGCCATGCGGCCGACAACATTGTAATTTGGTTTGAAAAAGAAAAAATTCTTTACGGTGGTTGCCTGGTAAAATCGGTTGAGTACGATGACCTCGGCAATTTAGCAGACGCATACATCAAAGAATATGCAACAACCATAAAAAATGTCCAGGCAAAATGCAAAAAGCCCCGATATATAATTCCCGGCCACGGCAGCTGGATAAATTCAAACTCGCTGGATCATACTTTACAAATGGCGGAAATGCTCGAACACAAAAATTAGCCAGGCCTGAACATCTTTGTGTCCTTCGTGGACACCTTGTGCACTTTGTGACCACATCAGGATACAACCATCACGAAGAAAATAACAAAGAATGCAAAGCAATAGCGTTCGATCACTTGATGTAAATATTGATCAGGTGTGGGGCAGTCAGGTTCCCGCCGAAGTAAGGGTATTGCTGATAACCGCTGTATTGACTACTTGTTGTGCCCCTTGTAGTTTGCACAACCACTCCGTCGACCGTAAAAACGTATTTCGAACCCGATACAGCAATGCTGCAATTGACCTCGCTTCCGATCTGTACAGATTTAATAAACGGCGGATCGTAACTGATGGGATCTCTTAGCAGCGTACCCCTTACATAAACATACGCAAACAGCTGTAATTGCCCATTCAACCAACGCCAGCCTATTCTTGCGCTGTTGTACTGATTATTTAAACCTTCAGAAAACCCCCATAATTTGTTTACATCATATGCATGGTTGTAATCCGTTATCACAGCTGGATAAATAGCCGTGCTATCAAATTTCGCTACAAAATTCATTGACGTTCCGGAAACGTGGCTGAGAACATTCTGGTCACAATAGTGAGCTCCCATCCTGATAGTAAATTTTTTGAAAGTCGTGGCGGCTTCCCGGTTGCCCTGACCAGGCGACGTAATACCTGTAGCGGCTGCTACTGATCCGTTTGTTTTGTCGCTCTTTAGATCCTGTTGTTTTGTGCAGGAAAAAAATAGGAATGCTAATACAATAAAAATAAGATTTCTCATTGTCCAGTTAGTTTTTTGACAAGATAACAGAAGTTTTACAGCTATGCAATAACCCACGTACTATTTCTATCCTACCTGTTGCCGTTGGTCTCTTCCTAATCACTCTGCCAACTGAACTTCGCTATTCAATACATTTGTTACTTTATTCCAGATTCCAAATTAAACATCCAACTATGCGATTTGGGAAAAGTGCAACCTGGTGGGGACCACCCAAAAAATTTGACCCCCATTTCCAAGAACGCAGGATCAGCTGGCTGGAATTGTTTTATGATCTCATTTATGTGATTGCTATTTCAAGGATCACTCATCATCTGGCGATGCATATAAGCTTTGAAGGGTTTTTGCAATATGCCTGTTTGTTCTTTCTTATTTTCTGGGGCTGGTTGAATGGCAGTTTGTATTACGACATTCATGGCAGTGAAGGCCTTCGCACGCGCCTGATGACCCTATGGCAGGTAATGATCATTGCTGCCCTGGCAGTTACGATCGACCAGCCTTCCCCTACGGCGTATGTCAACACTACCATTGTTTTCATGATCATGCAACTCTATATCACGTACTTATGGTGGAGTGTTGGTTTCTACGACAGGTCTCATCGCCGGTACAACAGGCCTTACACAATTCTCTTTCTTCTTGCATTGGCCTTAATGGTACTGAGTCTTTTTGTACCACGACCGTGGGTAAAACTCATTGCCATAATAGTGATCGTCTGCAATTATACGCCTCCGTTTATCGCTCATCGGTTATTACGCAAGTCGTCACTCAATCTCAGCCTGTCATCGAGCATGGCGGAACGCCTGGGGTTGTTTACCATTATCGTATTTGGAGAAGTGGTGTTGGGAGTAGTAAATGGAATAAGTAAGGTGAATGACCTGAACTTTTCAACCTGGTTGAATTTTGCTCTTGCGCTCTCGATTGTTTTTGCCTTGTGGTGGATATTTTTCGCGATGACCTCGAACAGGAATGCGAAAACAGGATTTGTTAATGCTACTTTGCTGGAATTGCTGTGTATTCCAACATTGATGTCCCTGGGATTGATCGCGGCCCGCTTCTCTTATTTATTCGACCCAAAGGAAACCGATCTATCATTAAACATTATCTTCTGCAGTGCGATCGCAACCTTTCTCACCGGCATTAGTCTCATGATGGGTCTATTAGTATATGCAGACATCTTCAACCCGATCAAAAAATCGGCCCGCCGCTCTTTGCTTGTCACTGCGCTGGTTCTTATTGGGTGGAGTTTGGTCAATCTCAAACTCGACACCATTTATCATTTAATAGCAGTGATGGTCATTCTTCTCGTCGAAATTATTTACCTCACGTCATTGTATTATAACTTAAATATCGATGAAAGAAATAAAAATGGAACATAGTGCGAAATCGGAATAAGCAAACGCGTTGTTATGTTCCTGTTGATTGTTGCTCGTTTCAAGTTCTTCACAAGTTCCGGCTTTTGTATCTTTATTTCACTACAAATATCTCTATGACAACAGTTGCAGAACTGATCAAGCAAATAGCCGATGCGAGAAAATCATTTATTGATGTCGCAAGTATGTTTTCAGAATCATCATCCAAGTGGAAAGTGACAGCCGAAACCTGGTGTGCTACTGAAATCACTGAACACTTGTTTTGGGCAGAGCAGGGCGGTGTTTTAGGGATGTGGAAATCGCTGTGCGCACACCGTGAAGGCAAATCCAACTGGCAGGGGGACACTCCTCACAAAGGTCTGCCCATAGAGGAAATAGTTAACAAAACATGGAAGGAGAAAGAAACTGTGCCCGCGGTAGCAGCGCCCAGGTTAGGTGGCCCAATCGTATTTTGGATCGTCAGCCTGCACGATTTGCAAAATAATCTTGACGAATTCGCCAAAGAGTTAACGGATCGTGACCTTGAAATAATGACACAGCCACATCCTATATCTGGCCCCCTCAATGTGCACCAGCGGTTGGAGTTCCTTCGCTTCCATTTGAAGAGGCATCAACGACAACTGGAAGAGATTCGTTCGCAACCCGTTTTTCGCGACTAAGAAGACAAATGCAAAAAACCGTATGCCGGGGTCTATGGCCGGGAATTAAAGTAGGATTACCCCCCAAATGATCAGCGAAATAGCTGCACCGATCCATGCCCAGGTCACCCTTGACCTTTTATCAGCTCCCGCGATAACATAGGCGATCAATACTCCGATCAGTGAAAGAAATATTCCGAGTAACAGCCCCAGGCCGCTAAAACCTCCTCCAGGTCCTGTAGGTTTGTTTAAATATTTTTCAATGCTTCTTTTATTGAAAGTACCATCGGGATTTATGCTTTTTTTCAATTCTCTTTGCCCCAGCTTAAAATTAATTTTGTCTGAAAGTTTCATCTTTTTTCCACGCAATGCCTCAAAATCCTTTACGCTGATCCGGGAAAGATCCATAAAAGAGATCAAATGACCGGTGGTTCCAACAGGTAGATAAACCTCATCGGCTCTTAAAGGTGCTTTTGTCGTGGAAGTTAATTCCGTAGCAGAATAAGCGGAAAAAAAGAAACTAATAAATCCGAGCAAAGTAATCATCTTTTTCATATGCCGTTATTTTGATTATTGTTACAGTAATGCAACAAGCCTGCCAAGTCAAAAAAATATTTCTTGCTGGCCAATGAATGACGCGCTGACTGACCGCTGCTTAAAATAATAAGCCAGGGTTTTCATGGGACCCAGGTTGCTCGTCACCGTAGACCAGTTCGGGAACCCCTTTGTAGACAACCCGCTCGTGTGGATTGGTTTTTTTCAAAAAATCTTTGTCAAGTGGTGTGGCGATCATTTCCTCCGATGCAACCTGGTAATTGGCGATATCCAAAATATCCTGGTCAGAAAGATCATGGTACAACCATGCTTCAGCCAGGTCACCCGGCAGGATCGTTGGCATTCGTTCTTTACTGTTGTGGATTTGTTTCATGAGTGAATTCGCAGCCGTAGTGACCAAAGAAAAAGTATTGGTGACCGTCCGCGATTCAGTATCAAACCAGGGTTGCCACACTCCTGCCATATAAAACTCTTCCTGGCCCTTCAATCGAACCAGGTATGGAAATTTTTCCGCCGTTTTTAAAAGTTTGCCGCTCTTTCCCACTACCTGTACATGCATCCACTCATAAAATCCAATGGAAGGAATTAAACATCTTCTTTTCAATGCAGCTTCTTTGTACATTTTGTTCAATAGCTCCTCGCTCGTTGCATTGAGGGTAAGATAGGGTTTAAAATATCTACCGCTCTCATCTTTGTACCCATTCCTGAATCGTTTCACATCTTCCCCATTTTTTAGATGAGGCGGAAGAAATCCCCACTGCATTTTCACCCGCTCCGTATCCCGTGTATTACCGATGGGCCTGATAACGGGGTAGTCCCCATAATCAAACCCTTTATGAATTGCAAATTCTTCATTCAAAAAGGCAACTACTGTTTCAAGCTCTTTGAGTTGTTTGTATTCTTCTTGCGTTACTTTGACGCTGTTGTAGTAGCACATGCTGTTTTGATTAAGTGATCCTCGATCTGTTTACCAAGGTCGGCCACCAGTCTTCGCAAGGTAAGGTCTTGTGGGATGGAGGTCCAAAAAAAGATCCCGTGCTGGTTGACCGTTTTCGTGACATATAAATAAGAACTCCTGAATTTTATTTGGTATAACAAGCGTCCATTTGCTTTAATGGTGCGACAAGGATAACGTGCCTCTTTAAATTCCAGGTAGAAAATTTCTCCAATGATCTCCGGAACTGTCCTAGCTGGTTTACAAGTTAGCATATTTCAGTTTTTTGCGATCAACCCCTGCAATATACTAAATATATTAGTATTTTAAAACCCAAATAAATTAGTTATTGGAAAAAAGAAATTTTTTTTCAAAGAGCTTAAGACCAAATTTCGAACGCGCCACCATCCCAATGTCATACACTTTAATAATAAACAGGAATAACGCCCGATTATGATCTTAGGATTTTAATTTTTATATTTAGAGACACCAAAATGAGATCTCCCATGAACTTCTTTGACCGTTTGGAAAATGGCTGGAAACTCACCATTAGCAGTTTCAAAATATTAAAAGCAAACAAGCAGCTCATTATTTTTCCTGTATTATCGGGAATTTGTTTAATGCTACTCATCGGTTCTTTCGTAGTTGCATCGCTCGCCAATAATGGCTGGGATGTTGAAAATACCAGCGAACTAAGAGGCTCGATGCAATATTATGCGTTGATCTTTCTCTTTTATGTGGTCAACTATTTTATCGTAGTCTTTTTCAACATGGCGCTGGTCCATTGCACACGTTCCTACTTCAAGGGCGAAGAAGTGAGTGTGAATGCAGGACTGCGATTCAGTTTAAGCCGCATTGGAGCTATTTTTTCGTGGGCAGTATTCGCCGCAACGATCGGTCTTATTTTAAAAGCCATCCAGGAAAACAGCGGCATAATAGGAAAGATCATTACAGGAATTATTGGCATTGTATGGAGTGTTGCTACTTTTTTTGTTGTGCCTGTCATCGCTTACGAAAATCTCGGCCCCATCGGAGCCTTCAAACGTTCGTCGCACATGATGAAAGAAAAATGGGGACAAAGTCTCGTTGCAGGATTTAGTTTCGGCTTGATCCAGGTCCTTGCCTTCCTCGTCATTGGGCTTCCTTTGTTCTTGCTGGGCAATACAGTCAATGGTTTCCTCGGCCTGGCCCTCGCGTTTGCCGCCATCTTTATCATCATGGCAATATTGAGTGCCGCTCAAACTATCTTTATCAGCGCTGTCTACCATAACATCAATGGTGATGTCACCAGGCATTTCGATCAGCAACTTGTGGACGGGTTATTCGTTCAAAAAGAGAACAAGATCTTTTAAATAAACTCGCTACGACTTAGTCACAGCAGGATCCCCGAACATGATCCTGCTTTTTTTATCTGATTTTTTATCCATATCGCCCGGACGACCATACAGGATCTTTATGAGCTACACCATGATGCCAGAACACAACACGGCAGATGATTTTACTACCTAACTTCAATATGATTTGAATTTTCTAAAATTTAAATGCTGGTATGGAAGAAACTACCAAGTCAAAATGGCTATTAAACCCAATGGATAGGGTCGCTGAGATCTTATTCGGATTGATCATGGCTCTCAGCTTCACGTGCTCTATTGGGATCGCCAACCGGGGACCTACCGAGATCCGCCAATTACTGGTAGGGGCTATTGGTTGCAACCTCGCGTGGGGCATTGTTGATGCCACGATGTATCTTATTGGAGTGTTGGCACGAAAAAGCCGGAGCAAAACAATATTTGACGCTGTTCGAAATTCATCACAAACAGATACAGCACGGAGATATATCTCTGATGCATTACCGCTGGTGGTAGCTTCTGCGATCGGAACTGAAGGGCTCGAAGAAATAAGAAATAAATTAACCAGTATGCCCGACACATCGATCGATGTACGATTGAAACTTCGCGATGTTAAAGAAGCCATCGCCATTTTTTTTATGATATCTATTTCGACATTTCCCGTTGTGATACCATTTGTATTTATCCATGACACCAAACTTGCGTTAAGAATTTCCAACCTGGTAGCCATCGTCATGATGTTCTTCTGTGGCTGGCAAGTGGCTAAATATGTTGGCTGCAATAAATGGAAGATGAGTGTAGGTATCATTTTAATTGGAATTATGCTCGTAGTGATAACGATCACTTTAGGAGGGTAAGCATGACTAAAAAATATCTATTGCTCTTCATTGGTTTTGCGTCATTGAAATTGTGTGCGCAGGAAAATCAAATGGATTCAGCAAGTGCCCGATGGAATTTTTCGGCCTGGGCAGAAATGTTCATCATTCCAGGCGAAGAAGATTTTTTTAATCCAACCTTTTATGCCCGCCACCAATCACTTCACCTCGAAGCCCGCTATAATTACGAGGACCGGAACACCGCATCGCTCTGGGCAGGGCACAGATTCAAATTTGGCAAAGGAGTGAAGTTTGTGTTTGTGCCCATGGGCGCTATCGTCTTTGGAAATACAAATGGCATCGCGCCCGGTCTGGAAACGGAAATCACGTATAAAAAATTCGACTTTTATTCAGAGAATGAATACGTTTTTGATTTCAGTTCCCGGGAAAATAATTTCTTTTATAATTACTCAGAGCTTGCCATAAGGCCGATCGATCCCTTGCGCACCGGTATCATGACGCAGCGAACAAGACTCTTTGAATCACCGCGCGAACTCGAGCGGGGGATTTTTGCGGAGTACTATTTTGGAAGATTCAGGGCGGGAGTTTTTTATTTCAATCCATTTGCCTCAGACAATTTTTTGATCGCATCTTTCAGTGTAGATTTTTAGTCGTCCTGGCGCAAGCCCGGAACAGCAATTTTTTCCCCTCTTATGCCATCTGCAGAGTTTTCCCATTATGTTTAAATCATACTCACCATCCACCAAACGGAGCCACCATGAATAAGTATTTGTTGTGATATTGCTTTTTCTTTGCTGGCCATGCCTTCATCCCAAAGCGTTTCCTATTTTCCATAATCTTCATTGATATCTTCAATGATCAGTTTCATTTTGTTGATACAAGTGTCGTATCGCCCCAATATTTGCTTTACAAACGTGAGCGAACGACAAATATTAAACGCCGGGTCGGAGGCCAGGGCCGTGACAAGATTGGTACTACTGTCGGTTGTTCGTTTTGTGTTGGCTTCAAGGTATTCAAATAGTCTTTGCTTTTTTGCGGTGTAATCATTGGTAGTGATGATCAGGCTGGGTATATTTTCCTGGTACAGATCCATGATGTAATCCTGCAATTCTTTATTTTCTATTGTTCCCATTTTACCTGAAGATTTAAAGCCTTCAAATCTTCCGCTATTGGGAATCAGGCCAGTTGTGTTAAAAATCCAGTTGCTATATTTCTTTACTGTGTCCGCGTTGAGCGGTTCATTTACTTTTCTGCTGGTGATGTACCGGAATATCACGCCGCTATGTTCATACGAATTTTTATCACTTTTCATCTCTTCGATGTCCATTTTTAGATCCTGCCTTAATCCAAAAAGGAATCCTTTGGCTTCGTGACGCTGGTGTCTCAATTCGCTACGATCGTGAAAATAAATGGAAAGAGTTATAGCAAATACGATGATGAAAATTTCAGCAACAAACTCACTCAGTTTATGCAAAAAACTATATTTGGTTTTCCATATACCAAATATCATTTTGGTATGCTTGATTATTTCTTGTTCGGCCATGGTTAAGAAATTAAGATCCAAATCTGAAGAGACCGCAAGTTAAAATTTATATGGATTTGACAAGCGCGATGAAGTTGAAACTAAGTTGGCAGTATCTCTCGGCCCACTAATGTTGCTCAGCAGTTTAGTTTTCGTTACCCACTATAGCGATGACTTTAACCTCATTCAATAATTCATCAAGCTGTTTCCTGTCAAAAAATTTCCTGTGTGTATAAACAGCTTTTATAGTCTTTGTATTTTTTATATTTTCCAAAGGATTTTTTTCGAGCAAAACAAAATCGGCTTCTTTGCCTGGCTCGATCGTTCCTTTTCGTTTGCTTATTCCTAAATACCCGGCAGGGTTGATCGTCGCAGTTTGCAGAGCAGCAAAATTGCTGAGCCCCGCTTTTACAAAGCTCTCAATTTCATCATGCACCGTAAATCCGGGCGCTAAATACCATTCAGGACCATCAGAGCCGGTCATCAGTTTTACTCCCGCATTATACAATGAGGTCACAAACCGGTAACGGATACGAACATATTTTTTTCTTAACGCCTCAGGCGGAGGGTTGTTCCAATAATAATGGAAGGCTTCATCACCTTTCGTTTTCATGAAAGCAGGCACATAATCATAACAGTCCAAATGTTCTATTTCATCTTTAGTGGCGCCGATGCCAAAATACCTGGTGAAGAAATAATTTGTAGCCGTGACATAGATATTTGCTTTTTTCACTTTTTGCGCCAGTTCGTCGATCTTTGATTCATCCACATACTCCACAGTGGGCCATGCCTTTTTGCGGTCCCAAATACCATAGTCTGAAACGCTTCTTCCGTGATTTATTGAAGTATCCGGCAATAATGTTTCGATGAATTCATCAAAATGTTCGATCTGCTGGTGAGCCGCCAGAGCTTTATCTAGTTTTACGTAAGGACCCACATGCCCTGTGACGTTAATTTTTAGTTCGCCTGCGGTTTTAATGATTGCATCATAGGCTTCGACGCTTACAAACTCGGTCAGCTTGATCGCGTCATATCCTTTGGCCTTGAATTCTTTTACTGCTTCCTCCCCTTCTTTCGCATTGGTCACCATCCTGCCTTCCAATGGCTCTCTGAATGGCCATTTGCCAACCAGCTGCGGACTTGCCACAAACATTTCAGGTCCCGGAATTTCTCCCTTGGCTATATTTTTTTTCAGCTCGAGATACTCTGGCATTCCATTCATGATGCGCACCGTGGTAACACCATTCACCAATGGCAATTTGACTTCTTCATTGAGATATTTCTTGTCGAGCCCCTGGTCATGATAAAAATGCATATGCATATCAAACAAACCAGGTATCATGTAAGCGCCTGCCGCATCGATGACAATTGCTTTAGACCTTGGGTCAGTCTTGATCATATCTTTAATGGAAGCGATCGTTCCATCCACGACAAGTACTGATCTCTTATACGCGATGGAGCTATCTTTCATGGAGATGACATTCACATTTGTCACCAGGATATTCTGCGCTCTGACATTGCTGCCCATCAGCAACCATGCAAACGTGATAATTCCTCTTCTCATTATTTGTATTTCTGCGACACGATAAATTTAAATAGCATAAAAACGAAGAAAGAACCAATAATAAAATAAGCAATTTTTGACAAGCATTTTAAAATTCCAGTGGGAAGTGTATTCTTTCGCTTGGGAATTGCATTCAGCGATCTCAATTAATCCTCCACCATTTTATTTGTAATTCAGGATGTGTACGAATACCGTTGAAGAACTCGCGGTAGATAAGACCTATTCCCCGTGCGTAATAGCTGGTGTGTATTTCGCCGGTAGGTTGAAGAGTGGCCCCGGTATCGGCTGTCCAGGGTCTCATTTCTATTTTGTAAACATGCAAAAACGTTTTACCACTAATAACTGCAATAGCGTCCGCATCTATGCAGCGAAATTCGTAGCGCAATTGTGCCACCTGCACTCCTAAGCTGGTCCTTCCGGAGTAGACAGGCGTAGACCAGGTTTGGCCAGTTTGACAATCTTCTTTGAGAAAATTGATATCGTCATAAATAGTAGGCGCATAGTCCAACGCGCTGGTGAAAGTGCTCACAGCTTCATATCCAAAGTAATCAACTCCCAACCTGCGATAATAGCTTTTATTGTTAGCCGGGAAAAAACTAATAAAGCTATTTACGACATAATGAGAGTTTGAATTCAACACTGAATCTCCTGTTACCGTATTTACAACCGAGTCCGGAGGATAAGAAAGATCATCATAGCTCCAGGCATTATTTTCCGCTAAAGGAAAAAGATCAGTGTTGGTGGTTTGTACGACATTACTCAAAGTGTCAAGAACCGCTACCCGCACCTGGCAAAAGGAAGAATCATATCGCACATTAAACAACATGGTATCCGGGTTCACTGGCTTACCATGAGCGGTTAAATGAAGTTCAGTTGTTCCTGTATCCGCGACGTTACCTGACCCGGAAAATGAAAAACCATTTACTGTGTCCGAACTGATATTATAAAACCCTTTCGTGGTGATATGCACCTCTACAAGCAAAAAATTACTGTCAGTAAGTTCTTTCCCGATGAAGTAGTTGCCGTGGGTGATAATGTTCGTGCAATAGCCTGAAGATTTGGGCCCTCCTTCGTAGCTATATTCTTTTTTACAAGCGCAAAATGATACAGAAAGAACAAAAAGAATAAAGCAATATTCACCGGGTCGTTGCATGAGTAATTGGTAGAGGGTTCCCCAGCTAGTAACGACTTTTTCCAATGCCGGGTTGGCAACCCTTGTGTTTATATTTCCAAAAATAAACAGTTATTGCTGCTAAAGGATAGCAATCACATATTACATTAACTCCTTGTGCATGCTTATTCATTTTGGAGCAGCAAAATTCTTATCATCTGCAGATGGACCATAAATAGATGGGACCGGGATATCATTCAATCGCATATAAACCGTCAGTTGACCGCGGTGATGTACCCAGTGATTTAACGTGGCGCCAATGTCAGCGATCTTGGGAGCCGAATATAGAACCTGTCCATTGGCTTTTAATACGAACGGCGACTGCAGCGCTTCATCATTGGTGCCCTGTAATGCACTCCTGGCGGCATTCATATTATCTTCGAAATGATCAACCAGTTCTTTTGTGGTTTTGGGTGTAAAATGTTTGAACGTCACAAAGTCGATCTCGCCATCGGTCACCATATGTTTTACCCATAACGGGATCTCTGCCACAAGCAGGGTTAAGTAACCCAGGTTCATCGATTTTGGATGGGGTTTATATTCAAACAATGTTTCAGGGATTCTTTCCAGGCAAGCTCTCGTTGCCTTGTATTCTGCATTCAATTCCTTCAGAAATGATTGTGTTATGATACTGCTCATGTTCCTTTGTTTAGCACAAATTACTTAACTGTAGTGAAAAAAAATGCGCCCCGGCTGTCGGCGATGTTCTTCTTTTTTGTTCCGGTCATTACCCGCATCTCAATCACTAGTATTAATACCAAACTGTGCCGCCCATGAGGACGATTTTGTATTTTGCAATACAAAGCATCTTTATGAGAACTGCTACCAAACTACTACTGCTGAGTTTAGCCGTGGCTTTTACTGCCTGCCAGAAAGAGGTGGATTATGCAACGGGAAATAATCCGGGTAATACCGGCGGAACCGGGGGCAATGGCAATACCAATAATATAGAGGGCGAATATGATTTTGTAGCGATGGCGGCCCATACAGAAAGTTCAATCACTGTCGATGCCTCAGGAAGCGAAGTAAAAGCGGTTACGGTGGCCGATTATGTAACGAAGGACAATACCGGGACAATGAAAATCGCTTCCGATCAGTTCATTAGCACTAACCTCGGCTACTCAATTGATACCATTATAAATGTAAAGACCTACCTGGATAATGTTCTGTTCGACGATTCGGATGTTCCATTTGTCCAATCGGCGCCCCCGACCAGCGGCTCTTCACCATATGTCCGTAATAGTGCTGATTCAATCACGGCTACGGGATTCCTGGGTATTCCTTCAGATCCGTCAGGCGCTATCCCTACCGGCCAAGTGGGCCTGAAACTCAGCTGGTCAGCAGATACATTATTATTGAAAGTCAATACAAGCTTTACCCAATCTGTATCGCAAGGCGGTGTTCCGGGCACAATGGTAGCCTCCGTGAATGGTACCTTCAAATTGAAAAAGCACTAAAAGACAGCTATACCAAATACAGCGCTTTTAGATACTGTTTCATTTAAGAAATTCGTCAGGCTTAATTTCCCAGGGTACATGATCACTTTTTTCAAAGCGTACATGTACCCGAATAATATTATTGTCAACTAATTTCAAACTGTAGGAATCATGATCCTGCAAAAGTCCGGACCCACTCCATGTCCACGGATGTGCCTGGGGAACATAAATAAATACATTGTGTGAAGTATTCAGTGGGCCAACCGAAGTTCCAGAAATGGTTTTCAAGTTTTCATTCCAATTTATATTCTCTATTTCTAATGCACCTTGCAAAACATGGCGATCAGTGGAAATAAATTGAGGTTTACCGGATTTTTCATGCAGCGTAAGTAAGACGACACTGCCGGGTTGAACCGTAACCTTTATTTCACCGGTTAGTTCGCCAATAAATTGTTGTTTCCAAAAATCAAAGGCGAGATAGGTTTTGCCGGGTTCTAACCATAAACGCTGCAATGAGAATTTCTTTTCAATTGCTTGTGCCAGGCCTGGATTGAAAAAACCAACAACGGTCCATCCGCTAGCTATGGGCTGGACAAAAGGCTTTTTTATGTTCAGGGCAAACACCGATTGCATTTCATCATCAAAAAGATCAATCGGAGTGGCTGCCTCACCAAATGATGGAGTTATCTTTTTGAGGATATCTAATTTGTATTGATCCAACTGGGTAAGCCTGTCACCCGATATCATATTGCCTCCACTCAGTGCAATGAGTGTCGCTGCTGCTTCTGATTGTTCGTTATTCAAAAGATCCATACAAATATGATCGGCGTCGTTTATCCAGGTTCTTTTATGAAAATAGTAACGCTTTGCAGCCGCTGACGAACTGGACGAGGGGTGAACAAAATATGTTTCCCATGCAGTCTTCGAAAAACCATAGTTGACATCAGCCTCTATGCGCATACTATCAATCAATCCGACGGTCGTTGCACCGGGACCACATTCAAGTAGGTGACAGTTATCACCTGCTGCTTTTCTCATTATTTCCATTCCCTTGCGATATACCTGCGCCGAGGAAAGAGTCGGATCATAATAACGTTCCGAGGCCAAAATTGACCAGGCGACAAAATCAATCTTAATCATTTCATATCCCCAATCATTTGCAATGGTGCTGATGAGATCATGCAGCCATTTTGCTGCTCCGGGATGAGTAATGTCGAGACCGTATCTTTTTGGATTTTCGTCTGCCGGCGGTTCGGAACCTTCCTCCCAGTTCCCAATGCGTTTAAGACTACCATCTGCTTTTTTCAATAACCAGTCAGGATGTTTCTGAAAAACGTCTGTTGGCTCAGAAATAACGTATGGTGAGATCCAGATCCCCGGTTTGAGGCCATACTCTTTAATTTCATCGGCCAACCATTTCATTCCATGAGGAAACCGACCGTTGCCTTCCCAGTCTCCATGCCATCGCTGGTACCCTTCGTCGATCTGTATATATTCCAGGCCAAATTGTTTTAAATGCTTTGCGGCGAATTCTGTGTTTGTCATCACTTCTTTTTCGGAAACCTGTGATAACGTATAGAACCAACTGCACCAACCATTCACTATTGAGGGGGTTCTGGCATTATTTACTTTACCAACTGCGCCGGCATAAGTTTCCAGTGCGGCGTATGGATTGACATCTGCATTGATCATTAAACGGTTTGAGCCAATCTGATTACCCGGCTTTAAGATCAGCTGTGGTGCATAGACGGATTCGGCCAGGAATGAAATTTCATCAGGACCAGTTTTAGCGATCAGTAAATTTCCCAGGCACAAATTGTTTTCAAGATACCCGATCGCCAAACCTTCTTTATCGTAACCACTGAAAAAACCGGCATTCCACCAACTATGTATTGTTTCGCTTTGAGATGAAATTGAACCATTAAATAGCTTTACTCCTTTTAAATTTCCGGACGAAATAGCATCATCTTTTTTTCCAAATTCATGTATTGTCCCTGCGTCATAATACATTTCACCATTCGTTATACATTTTGAAATGCCAGGAACGTTCAACATTCCACCTTCATTTTTAATGACCCGTACCGTCTCGATGCTGTTGATGACGAGATCATGAGCAGAAACATTTTTACAGATCACTTCGATAGTAACAGCTGTCAACTGGTCATATAGCGACAGGCGGATTTCAGCATCTAATTTTTTGCTTTTGTCCTTGCACAGGATGATCATTCTTTTTCCGGGACCATTCTGATCATTAAAACTTTTTGAATCGACAGAATATTTATAAGTGCCGGCGGAAATAAAACGTTTGCTATCCGCGTTTACACAAGCGGTACCTCCGATCAGGAAAGCAACTCCATTTTTTCTGTATACATTGATCGTTCCTTTCTTTTTGTCAAATGAGACAGTGAAGTGATCATTTTTAATTTCGTTGCTTTGACCCCCGGCAGGAGATGCTTCCGCCGAAACAGAGTCTGCCAGGGCCATGGAAGCGCCGGCAAGCGACAACGTTTTTATAAAATCTCTTCGTTTTAACGGATCGGTCATTTGTATTGAACTTTCGGCAACATGGTAAAGTTCGTTATTAGTACCGGTTAAATCGGTGCGGTTTGCCAAAGGTGCTAACGATTCATTTTATGTATCAGTTCCGTGCCAACGCCGCTTATTATTAACCTGTGTTTTTTATTTGGAATCAATTTTTGTGTCCAATCGACAAATCCACCGTCAGACAAATTGATCTCTTGTCCGTTCCTTACGATAAAAAATTTGAATTGAACAAGTTTATAGTACTCCCCTGGATTTATTTGTTTTTCAATTTGGACAGCAACCTGGCCATTCATACTTTTCATTCTCTGTTTTAGCTTTTGATGAAATATTTCATTTTCATCTTTTAAAAAGATCTTCAACAACAATTCCTCTTTGTTCAAATCAAATTCATTTGCATAGACAGCCAGGTGAGTAGTGATATGATCGAAAAGCTGATCTAACTCGAAAGAAAAACTGCCTGCATCAGGTCCGCCCGTTGCCAAACAAAAAATACCGAAATGAGCCGTGAATGCAGGGTTTGAAAGAGCCTGGCTTCTTACATGTCTTTGGGTCGCCGGATATATTATGAATCTTTCATTCTTTTTTGACGCTCTGGCTATAAGTATTGCAAATACATTGGTTGCGTCAGAAACAACTTCGGTTCCTCTCAAGGCAGTCACAACATTGTTTTGATCAACAAATGCAATGGCCGAACACGTGCCGAACGGGGCCAACGGAGACAGCGTAATGGGTGCGAAGCCCTTGGTCTTTGCGAGTTTCAAACACCGTCCTTCAAATTCATTGAACTGGATGGTGTCAACTTCAGAAGGGGCAACGAACCTGTTTTTTTTAAACTGCCTGAGCAACTCAGCAGGCATTATTTTTTTAGATCTTATCCTGAATAACTCCAGCAATAATGTGTTTAACTCCGATGCGGACAGTTTTTTGCTCAGGTCATCAAGCAGGTTGGTATAACCCATTTTTTTTGCGACCATGTTTGAAATATTATTCATAGCTCTGGTATATTCATAAATATACACGCTTATGAAATTTCGAAAAACTGAGGGCCGCATTTATTAACATGAAAAATGTAATTAACTTTAGACGCACGCGAAGCGCCAATAATGACAAAATGACCTTATTATGAAAAAAATTTTACTTCTGGGCCTTTTGCTTTATGGCCCATGGAGCTTCGGACAATTGGACTTTAAAAACTCTAATGTTGGAAGGGTCATGGAATTTGCCGATCTGAACGGGCATTCCCTTTTAAAAAACTATGACCCACAGATCACAGGCTCTCCATTTATCAATGACGATTGGGTACCTGCAAAAATTACACTTTCACGGGGCAAAGAAATTGGCCCGCTGCAGATAAAATTGAATATCGAAAGCAATGAAATGTATTTTCTCGATAGCACCGGTAAGGAAATGATCGCAGCGGAAGGCCTGATTAAAAAAGTGGATTGCCTTGACTATTATTCAAAATATTCAAAAGATAGCATCCGGTGTATTTTCAAAACGGGCTATCCTGGTATTGATGGTCAAAACGAAAACTACTTTTACCAGGTTTTTACGGAAGGAAAAATAGAATTGCTCGCCAGGAAATTTAAATACGTAAGGAGTGAAAGAAACGACCTTACCGGCGATGTTTCAAAGAGTTTTGTCGACGGTGTAGTCGTGTTGTATGTATATGCCTATGGCATCATGCAACCATTCCGATCTAATAAGAACTTTGTTACTTCTCTCTGGGAGGAACCCAGACAACAGGAAATGAATAAATTTATTACTGATAACAAGATCAGTTTCAAAAATATTCCTGATCTCATCAAGCTATTTAATTACTATGATGATATGAAATAAGACGACAGGCTATTTGATTTTCCCCAGCTGACTTTTCTGATACAAACCACTTCTTCACTTTTTCGCTTCCATTGCGCTGACGTAAGTGGGGCCCGTTATATTTTTTATCGGCTTCAGACTCACCAGGTATTTATAGATCGCTTTCAGGTCGTCATCGCTCATGGTTCTAAATTGATCCCAGGGCATATCGGATGCGGCAATTATCTTTTTTTGCCTGAACCGATAAATAAATTGCTCCTGTGACCAGCCAGTGATCCTCCCGGTCTCTTTATCCGGCGTAAGATTCGGGGTTACTGTGTAAGCTCCTTTTTCGGTAGAAGATTCAAACTTTAAACCGCCGGCGAATTCCGGCCCTATGTAAGCACCCGTCATCAGGCTTCGATTGGTATGACATCCCCTGCAATTGGTAATATAATGAGCGAGATATTTGCCATAGTCGGCTGTTGTATCGGGCTTCACCGATTTCGCTACGTCACCGTCAGGTCCTACAGGTTTTACCAAAAAAGCTCTTACCGTCTTTCCCAAAAAATTGAAGTGATTATCCGGTACATCATTTTTTACGGGTTGTTGTGATCTCAAGAAAGAAATGACAGCAACAAGATCTTCATCGCTAAGATTATGAAAGGGCATAAAATCAAAAAGTGCACGGCCATCGCGAGCTACACCATAACGAAGGGAGCGGGCGATCACCGAATCCGGAAGCTTGCCGATCCCAGTCTCATCATCGGGAGTTATATTTTTAGAATATATTGTGCCAATAGGTAGCTCAAAATCCAATCCCCCCATCAAAGGCAGCTTTTCCCCCTGGTTTATTTTTTCCTGGTTTGATCGCGGTGAA
>Ga0163162_10001564_pt1 | contig 21362 bp, 11 predicted proteins | sample S55metaG_FD_115310 | JGI IMG/M metagenome (GOLD analysis project Ga0163162, IMG submission 115310) | Switchgrass rhizosphere microbial communities from Kellogg Biological Station, Michigan, USA - S5-5 metaG | ecosystem: Host-associated > Plants > Roots > Rhizosphere > Soil | place: USA...
CAACGCCGGCCCTTGCCCGTACTTCGTTTACTTTGGCAACGGCATCTGAAGTTGAACCCTGCTCATTAAGTGCTTCGGCCCACATTAACAATACATCAGCGTACCTGATGATCGGAAAATCTGTTGGCCCGTAAGCACGGTTAATAGTTTCAGAGATCCCTTCATAAACAAATTTCCTGTACAGGTAATAAAAATAGCTCTGTGTATCTGTACGCAGGCCGCCGCCAAGGGCAGCCTCTGCACGATAAGGCCAGCGTGAAGTTACTGTAGCATTCAGTGAATTATAAGCACCGTTATAGGTAGAGTATGGTGTAATAACATTGGCGGCCAAACGAGGATCACGATTAGCATAAGCTTTAAGGATCCTTTCTTCGTTACCTGTTGGCAGGTACAGATCCATTGCTGCGCCCCTGGTTGTAGCAGCTGTGATCTCGGCAGCGGTAAGGTTGTTCCTTAAAAAGAAAACTTCCCTTTGCGCAGGTGTAAGGCTCGAATAACCCGGTAACACAGTATCCCAGTTAAAAGTTGAACCATCAAGGTTTTGATAAAGATCAACCAAATTTGGCGATACCAGGTATTGGTTCCAGCACGACCCAAAAGAAGAACGGGTGCCGCAAAACCATTGCGTAGTTGAGCCATAACCGGCGGTTCCTCCACCGGCAACGGCAACATTCTGGATAGAAAATATCATTTCGCTGCATTGCTCATTGGCGGTTTTAAACAAGTTTGTATAATTTGAATAAAGCGCATACCCGGCCGATTTTACCATATTAAAATCAGCGGCAGCCAAATCCCATTTTTTCAGATACATGTAGGCTTTACCACGCAACGCGTATGCCCCACCTTTGGTAACATGACCGTAATTGGCAGCCCCTGCCGCGTAGATCTGCGGTAAGGCAGGCTCGTTAATGGCAGCAGTTAAATCCGCTACTACCTGGTTCCATACTTCCGTTTCTGTGGAGCGAGGTTTTGTTGCTTCGTCTGCAGTAAACGGTTCAAGGTATATCGGTACGCCTTTCCATAGCTGGTTTAACCTCAGGTAAAAATAGGCCCTTAAAAATTTACATTCGGCAACATACCTGCTTTTTTTGGCAGCGTCTGATGGCGATTTTAGCGGTATGTTTTTAATGGCATCATTTGCACGCTGTACACCTTCATAAAGGTTTTGCCAGGTACTGCTGAAAAGCGAGTTACCGGTAGTGATAGTTCCCGACAGCATGGATTCCTGGCTCCGGTATTGCCCGGTATAGGCAAACCTGTCAAACATGTACAATTCCAGTTCGCTGTCGCCGCTTGCGTTTTCGCCTAATCTCAGGGCCTGGTAAACACCGGTAACGCCCAGATCGGTAAAGTTATCGGTTGTCCACATCGTAGCCGAAGCAACAGACGAGTATGGTGAAGTATCCAGCAGGTTCTTTTTGCAACCTGTTACAATAATTACGGTAAGTAAAGCTATAAATATCTTTTTCATCATTTTTTCTCCTTAAAAAGTAGCGTTTAAACCAACTGAATATTGACGCATGGTTGGGTAGCCCACGCCTGCCCCTATTTCCGGATCAAGGCCAGGGTACTTGGTGATGGTGAGCAAGTTTTCGGCCGCTACATAGATCCTTATTTTAGTTAATGCCCATTTCTCCGAGATCCTTTTAGGAATGGTATAGCCTAACTGAACGTTTTTAAGTTTCACATACGATGCGTTATACAAGTAAAAATCACTGGCTACCGCGGCATTCTGCACATCAGATGTGTTTTTTAACCTTGGATAATGTGCACCTGTGTTGTTCGCCGGATCAGAAGGATTGGCATCATTGTAATAGTAGTGGTTGTCTGCTATCAAAGTGCTAACCGCGTTACCCAATGACACAATAGAATTATTATAGCCCGTATCGTTCCAATAGTAATACATACCAAAACTACCAGCCCATATCATGGAGCAATCAAAGCCTTTGTAAGCCACATTGAACTGCAAACCTGCGTTGTATTTCGGCACTGATGATTTTTTGGTCAGTTGTGCATCATAGCTATTGCCATAAATACCGTCGTTATTGGTATCGCCATAAATTAAATCCCCATAATAGATCTTGGTTTTTCCAATACCATTACCCGGCTGAAATTTATAGCCTGCATCTATCATGCCTTGCAGCCATGCCATATCCTGTGCAGTTCTGATCATACCATCTTTAGGGCCGCCGTTTTTATTTACGGTTCCGTCAGCATTAAAGTAACTGCCATTGCCTTTATACACCGGGTACAGGTAATACTCGTTGATCAAATGTCCCTGTATCACCCTTGTTGTACCACCGCTTGATACCTGCCCGATATTTGATGAATACACCGAAGCACCTGTTGCATCAGTTGCATACCCTTCCTGTAGGGTGCCCTTGTATTTTTCAACCCGGTTAAAGTTATAAGCAAAATTGCCCGATACATTGAAGCTTAAATCACCAGCCTTGCCATGGTAACCCAAAGTAACCTCAATACCACGGTTTGATATTTCGGCAATATTTTGCGTTGCAGCCGTTGCTGTACCTACTGTTAACGGCACTGTCGGCGTAAATAAAATGCCGCTGGTATACTTGCGATAGGCATCTATTTCGAAATTCATTTTGCCTTTAAACAGCGATCCGTCCAAACCGATATTGGTAGTCGTTGTAGTTTCCCACTTTAAGTTTTGATTAGCTGTTTTTGATTGGATCAAACCGGTTACAGCCGCTCCGTTAAATGAATAGGCCGTGGTACCATAGGTAGCCATGTAATCATAATTACCTAAGGAAGCCGAAGAGTTGAGCACGTTATTACCGGTCTGTCCCCATGAAGCCCTTAATTTCAAATTGCTTACATAATTGTTAATGTTCTGCATGAAAGGTTCTTCAGAGATCCTCCATCCCGCGGCAAAGGCAGGGAAAAAGCCCCAGCGGTTTGCGGGTGCAAATTTTGACGAACCATCATACCTGAACACAGCCTCCAATAAATAGCGCTGTTTGTAATCATAGTTCAACCTACCAAAGAATGATCTCAGCGAATAATCATAGGCATCACCCGTGGCAGCCGTTGGTGTTGTAGCCGAGCTTAAGGTAGTTATTGTAGGATCGATAAGACCTAACTTGGTGGCGTCAAAATAATAGTAGCTGTAATAGTACTGGTCAAAACCGCCCAATATGCCAATGTTATGATCTTTGGCGATAGTGGTATTATACCTTAAAACGGCGTCCCAGGTAAGCAGGTAGTTTTTGTTAAAATCGTAGTAGGTGCTTAGCTGCGCCGGGGCTGTTGCAGCCGATTTTAAAGTGTTGGTTGAAAAATCCCATCGCTCCAATGGAATGGTGTAGGAGTTGTTCTCTTCAAAGCGGGTTTGATAGTTGAATTTTGTTTCGAGCACTAACCCTTTATACAGATTAACGTTTGCAAAAATGGTACTGTTAAACCGCGATTCCTGATCCCTACCGCCCGTACTGTTTAAATAGGTAAGGATGTTATTGGCTGTTGATGATTCTTCAGGTGCAGATGGGAAACCATATTTACCATTATAATATGGATATACGCCCGGTGTGGTTTGCCTTAAATAATTAAAAGCATTGCTTGTACTGGCCAGTCCATAGCTTTGTAACGATGCAAATGTCTGCGTACCGACAGTTAAAAACTTGGTAGCCTTTGTTTGCAGGTTCACCCTGAACTGGTATTTGTTCGACCCGGTATTTTGCATGGTGCCCGGGTTGCCATTATATCCCGCCGATAGCAAGTACTGTGTGGTTTCATTACCGCCATTCAAAGCAATGTTATGGTCTTGCAGTACATTGTTCTGAAAAATGGTTTTTGCCCAATCTGTATTAGGATATGCGATATAATTAGGCACACCAATGGTATTTAACCCATTAGGATCGGCATCGGCTTTTTGCCATAGGGCGATAGTTGCATCGGTGTAAACCGGCGTTTGGCCAAGGTTCTTATACCCTTCGTTCACCAACTGCATATGCCTTACATAATCCGTTACAAACGAAGGCATAGCGGTTGGGTTAGTTTTAGATGCGATACCACTGTAAGTAATGGTAGTTTTGTTTTTGCTTCCTTTTTTAGTAGTTACCAAAATAACGCCATTTGCTGCCAGCGAACCATATATAGAGGCCGCAGCAGCATCTTTCAGTATCGAAATACTTTCAATGTCGTCAGGGTTTACAGCATCCAGTGTGCCCTGGATCCCATCGATCACTACCAATGCGCTATTATTATTTAACGTACCCAGGCCCCTGATGCGGATAGTTGCACCATCGGCACCCGGCTTTCCTGAACTTTGCATCACCGACACGCCCGAGCTTAAACCGGTTAATGCCGATGAAACGTTGGTTACCGGACGATTTTCCAGGTCCTTTGCACTAATGGTAGCTACGGAGCCAACAACGTTTACTTTCTTCTGTGTTCCGTAACCTACAACTACCACATCATTAAGACTGGTGCTTTGTTCGGTAAGGACAACATCAAGTACCGAAGCATCGCCGGCAGGTTGCTCACTGGTTACAAAGCCTATGTAGGAAAATACCAATACGGCATTGCCGCTGGGTACATTTAAACTGTAAGTTCCCTTGCTATCGGTAATAGCACCTGTGGCCGTTCCTTTTACTTTAACACTTACCCCCGGCAAACTAAGGCCTTTGCTATCCTTTACTGTACCGGTGATCTTTTTTGCCTGGGAATAGGCATTGGGAATAAGCAAGAGGAGTATTGCCAAAATTCCCAGGGCATGTTTAAAGCCCTTTTTTGCAATACTTACTTTAAAATAACTGCATAAGTAAATTTTATCCATTTTGATTCATTTTGATTTGGGTGTTTTATTTATTGTGATTGCTTAAAATAAAATGGAGATCAGGTACTTATTGATCCGGCAACACTATTACTTTATAGCATGCTGGCAATAAGCAAGATCATGAGGCAGGTCAATGAATTATCATTTCTTTCATGGTTCGTTTATTTTTGGTTTAAACAAAACTGACTTAAATGACCTGTTTGGAGGGGGTAATATCCTAATGAAATGGGGCGAAAATCCTAAAACCCTATGCAGAATGGCTCTTTTTTATCTTAAAACCGGCAACAGGTAATGGATAAAGTTTATGCGATCCCTCTTTTTACTATAAAAGTTCCTAACTGAACTTTCTTGTTGTCATTACCTGCCTGATATCCAAAAATTAATGAGATTTGTGTTTAAGAACATTTACTTATGAATTTAGGATTAGATCAAAAGGTAGCCGTTGTGCTGGCGGCAAGTAAAGGATTAGGGAAAGCCTCGGCGCTGGCCTTATCCGCAGAAGGTGCAAAAGTCATCATCGGCTCCCGTAATATAACAGAACTGAATTTGGCGGCAGACGAGATCCGGTCAAAAACAGGAAATGAAGTAACCTGCTTCCCGGTAGATGTTACCGACAGCGAACAATTGAATGCATTTATCACCCAGGCAGGCAATGTTTACGGCCAGATAGATATCCTGGTTAATAATGCAGGTGGGCCTCCGTTCGGGAAGTTTGAGAATTTTGACGATACGCAGTGGCAGCAAGCCTTCGAGCAGAATATGCTTAGCTTCGTTAGGACATCAAGGTTAGCTTTGCCTTTTATGAAAACTACCGGCAGTGGCCGGATTATTAATATTATTAGCGGTTCGGTTAAGTCTGTACTGGCTAACTCGGTGCTTTCTACAGCGATGCGTATGGGCGTGGTAGGCATGGCCAAAATGCTGGCCGATGAATTGGGTGCCTATCAAATTACAGTCAATAATATTGCACCCGGCCTCATCTTAACCGACCGGATCAAACACACGCTGCCCCAGGATGTAGATCCCGAAGAAGCAATCAAAGAAAAAACACAGAACATTCCGCTTGGGCGCATTGGCAAGCCGGAAGAATTTGCAGCGCTGGTTGCATTTCTTTCATCTGCCCAGGCCTCATATATCAGCGGAACAACCATTCAGATAGATGGTGGTGCAAACCGGGGTATTATGTAAAGGATCTAACTATATCTCAGAAGTTGTTTAAAAGAATATCGTCATTGCGAGAAGGAACGACGAAGCAATCCCCTACTTACAGAGCTGCCCTGTATAGTTTGGGATTGCTTTGTACCTTATAATGACGCGATAGTAAGTTATTGCTTATTAAGCATATCTCTTCTTGATAAATTTTATAATATGGGCGTTCCCGTTAGCTAACGGGCCGGGCTTTCCGTTGCAAGTCCTCGCCTTTCCTGTGCACAATCCCAACACCCGCTCCGGGCTTTACACTGCAAATCTAATGCGGCCCAACGCGCCATCTCTAAAGTATATTTTGCACCTCATCACGATTTTTTCCGGGATTTCCCTGGCGGATACTCGCAATGACGCTTTTTTCCTTATAACATTTTATGACGCTATTGTTTTAAGTAGCTTTTTATAAACCGTTAAAAAATGATAAAACTCTTTTTGTGGATACGCATCACAGGCATATCACATTTAAAAACAATATTGCCAAAATGATCGCCAACGCAGTATTATTGTTACATTAACAGTTAAAAACGTTATTGCTTTTCAGTTCAATTCCTCGATATTTGGTTTAGTCGCACCTAAGTGCGGTTTTTTAACCAGTTTACCTTTAAATCAGAAAAAAACGACAGGCGCTTCCCCCTAACCGTGCCCGTATTTTTGAAGAAAAATAACCTGCAAACCAAACTATACCATATGGAAAAATCACGCCGTACCTTTATCAGGCAGGCCGCGTTAGCCGGGGCCGGGATCATGCTCGCCCCAAAAAGCTGGAGCGCTCAAAGTTACAAACGCATTATTGGAGCTAATGACAGGGTTAGAGTTGGCGTAGTAGGCTTCTCAGACAGGCACAGGAGCTCGCACGTACCCAGCTTTATGAACCACTACAAAGAACTCAATTTTGAGGTGGTGGCCGTCTCTGATATCTGGAATAAACGGCGTGAGGAAGGCGCGGCCCTCTGGAAAGAAAAAATGCAGCATGATGTAAAAGCTTACCGTAACAATGAGGAATTATACGATAGCAAAACGATTGATGCCGTATTTATCAGCACTGCCGATTTCCAGCATGCCCGGCATACCATTGAAGCGGTAAAGGCCGGTTGTGATGCTTATGTAGAAAAACCTTTCGCCGAAACCATGGAAGACAACCGCGCTGCCTTAAAAGCGGTAAAGGAATCGAGCAAGATCGTGCAAATTGGATCGCAGCGCAGAAGCGGCGCTAATTATCATGCCGCTAATGAATTTATCAGCTCGGGCAAGTTTGGGCCTATTACCATGGTTGAGCTTACCTGGAATGTGAACCAACCCGGTCGCTGGCGCAGACCTGAACTGTTAGGGCAACTGAAAGAGCAGGATACCGACTGGAAGCGATTTATTATGAACCGGCCATATGAAGATTTTGATCCGCGCAAATATTTGGAGTTCCGTTTGTTCTGGCCATATTCATCAGGGTTGGCCGGGCAATGGATGAGCCACCAGATCGATACCGTACACTGGTTTACCGGCTTAAAACATCCACGCAGCGTAGTTGCCAACGGCGGCATTTATATGTGGAAAGACGGACGCCGCAACTGGGATACCATACTGGCAGCATTTGATTACGGTCCTCTTAATGATCCTACCACCGGCTTCCAGGTTACTTTTGGTTCCCGGATGCACAATGGCGATGAACACCCGGCCGAGATCTACTATTCAAACGGCGGTGAACTTAACCTCATTACCAACACAGTATCACCAACAGGAGGACTTACCCAAAAAATGGCCGATGCAATGCACATGAAAGCCAATTTGCTGCCCGAGCTTAGCCTGGCCAATACTGAAAAAGTAGTGGCTTCGGCCAATACCGGCGGTGATATATTGACCTCAAACCATGTACGAAACTGGATGGAATGCGTACGAAGCCGTAAGCAACCTAATGCCCCTGTTGAAGCAGGGTACAGCCATTCCATAGCCAACATCATGACCAATGCCGCCGTACATACCGGCTACAAGGCCACTTTTGATGAAGCCACCCAGGAAGTAATGGCTAACGGGAAGGTGTTTAAATATTAAGACTAAATATATAAAAATCCCCTCCTGAAAGGGGCGCAGAGGAAAAAGCGGGAGCAGGGGTGTGTTATACGAGCGATAAGCCACACGTATAATTAACACACCCCTGCACCCCTCTCAAGAGGGGAATCGCACAATCCAATGCTTTTATGACTGATCTTTTCACACGCTTATATAACCTTGCTTCCTATGAAAATATTAAAAAACTGGGCCTGTGTTTTTGCCGCTAACACCTTATTTGCTATGACAATACAAGCTCAACAGGCCGAGCCGGTGAAATTGGTCAAATCAGCAGGAAATAAAATAGAGATCCTGATAGGTGGCAAACCTTTTACCACTTTCCTGTATCCTGATACTTTAGAAAAACCGGTGCTTTACCCATTGCACTCAGCAAACGGCACATTGGTGACCCGCGGTTTTCCGCTGGCTCCGCGCCCCGGCGATCCTACCGATCACCCGCACCATATTGGTTTGTGGTTTAATTTTGAAAACCTGAACGGGCTCGATTTCTGGAATAACTCCTATGCCATACCTGCAGCTAAAAAGAGTGGTTATGGATGGATCCGTACCGACAAAATCCTGGAAACAAAAGACGGGACAAAAGGCATCCTGGCCTACCATGCAAACTGGACAGATCAGCAAAAGCAGGTAATACTGGAAGAGCAAACCCGTTTTGAATTTAGCGGAAATGCACAGGAACGGATCATTGACCGAGTAACTACATTAACTGCGGATAAGGACGCTTTTTTTAAGGATGCCAAAGATGGGATGCTTGGCCTGCGCCTGGCCCACGAGCTGCAGATCCCGGATCCTGCCGACCAGAAATTCACCGATGATAAAGGTAATGTAACAATTGTAAAAGGCGGTACGGATAAGGTGGCCAACGGCACTTACCTCACCAGCGAGGGAAAAACAGGCAATGACGCCTGGAGCACCCGCGGTGTATGGTGCAAGGTATATGGCAAAATAGGTGCCGATTCGGTAAGTGTTACTATTATTGATCATCCTCAAAACCCTAATTACCCTACTTTCTGGCATGCCCGTGGTTATGGCTTGTTTGCTGCCAATCCGCTGGGCGAAAAGATTTTCACCAATGGCAAATCGGAGAAAAACCTTACTTTAAAGAAGGGAGAATCGGTAACTTTCAGGTATCGGATCATTATACACAATGGCCAGCAAACCAACAGTGCCGCCCAATTAAACCAGGCAGCAAAAGCTTTTGGCTCATTTAAGTAATTACAAAACAGACCGATATGTCGATCGAAGCTTATCATGATCAATAAAATTTCCTGTTTGCTATTGTGCAGCGACCTCGTTAACAGGCCTGACATATAGCAAACAGGAATTTGAGGGTTTAAATTATACAGGACAGCGTAGATCGCTACATTCTTTCTGCATAATCAAGTAAGGTATCAACAGCCAAAACTGACGAAGCCGGGTTTTGCCCGGTGATCAAATGATCTTCGCGGGTTACAAAGGGCTTCCAATCTTCACCTTTTTGAAAATTAGCCCCCCGTTCTATCAGCATGTCTTCTAAAAGAAAAGGCACCACTTTTGTCAGCTGGGCGGCTTCTTCTTCAGTATTGGTAAATGCCGCCACCCTTTTCCCTTTAATCAAATACTCTCCTTCCGGGGTCTTAACTTCTTTTAATGCTACCGGCGCATGGCATACAAGGGTTACGATCTTACCATTCTGATAAAAGGTTTCGATAAGCTTTGCCGACTCCTTGTCATTAGCCAGGTCCCACATAGGCCCATGACCGCCCGGATAAAAAATGGTATCAAAGTCTTTTTCCGAAACACTGCTTAATGGTACTGTGTTGCTTAATCTGTCCTGGGTTTCTTTGTCGCTGTAATACCTTATGGTAGCCGGTGTCCTGTTTTCAGGCAAGTCACTTTTCGGATCGATAGGCGCTTGTCCCCCCTTGGGTGACGCTATTACGATCTCTTTGCCCATATCATGAAATTTGTAATAAGGTGCCGCAAATTCTTCGATCCATAAACCGGTTTTCTTACCTGTGTTGCCCAATTCATCATGTGATGTTACAACGAATAGAATTTTGTTGATTTCCATAGCTTTTATTTTTAAACTTGATTCTTAAATTCCTTTTATAAGAGTGGATTAATAGTATACGGGTAACTACCGTGCCATTAAATCAAATAACTGACTACCAAATATTTAAAAACAAACAAATAGAATACAATCACGAAATATCGCAACTATGGAGAGATTCGTGACCAGGCAAGTGCGACTTGTTGAATAAAGATTTGAGAGAGTTCCCCACAGCAGATGATCAGTAAAGCGTATAGACGATCAGGCGACAGAACGGCACGGATACTATTTAACGACCATAAAATTTTCAATCACCAAAATATCCATCCCTGTTTGCATAAAACAATCTATTGCATCCTGTGGGGTATTTACGATGGGCTCATCCATCCGGTTAAAAGAAGTATTTACTACGCATGAGCAACCGGTTAATTCATAAAATGCTTTGATCAGATCATAAAAGTCAGGATGATTTTCATGGCTTACGGTTTGTATCCGGGCAGTATGGTCAACATGTGTTACCGCCGGGATAGCTGATCTTTTAACTTTCAACAGGTCAAATCCTTTCAGTAATTTTTCTTCCGGCGCGAGAGCTATCCTCAATTCAGGTTTAACTGTAGTAACCAATAGCATATAAGGACTTGAAACATCCAAATCAAAATATTCAGAAACATATTCCTCTAAAACCGCCGGCGCAAATGGCCTGAACGATTCCCGGAACTTGATCTTTTGATTTAAAACGGACTGCATATCCGTCCTCCGCGGATCAGCAATAATACTCCTTGCTCCCAAAGCCCGCGGGCCAAATTCTGCACGGCCTTTAAAATAGCCCACAACTTTACCTTCATTAATGCAGGAAGCAATTTTTTCATGCAGATACGGATTACTCAATTCTTCAAACCGGATATTATTGGCTAATAAACACGCTCTCACCTCATCGTCATTAAAAGATGGACCAAGCAATGCGTTCTGCATTTTATCTGCATTCTTCGTATCATGACGTTCATTGCCCAGGTGTTCATAGTAAACTGCATATGCTGCTCCCAAAGCACCACCCGCATCTCCGGCCGCAGGCTGTACCCAAAGCCGCTTAAAGCCCGACTGTTTTAATATTTTACCATTGATAACACAGTTGAGCGCCACGCCCCCGGCCATGCACAGGTCATCAAGCTGAAATTCTTTGTATAAAGCCATGGTGAGATCAAGCATGATCCGTTCGGCGGCGGCTTGAATGGAACTCGCCACGTCCATATGAAATTGCGTAAGCGTTTCAGCAGACTTTCGCACAGGCTGCCCGAACAACTTATCAAACCGGGATGACGTCATGGTAAGGCCTGTGCAGTAATTAAAATACCGCATATCCAGCCTGAATGAGCCATCTTCTTTTAAATCTACAAGGTGTTTAAATATCAGGTCGACATAAACAGGCTTACCATAAGGTGCCAGGCCCATAACCTTATACTCATCGCAATTAACCTTAAAGCCGAGGTAATAGGTAAATGCCGAATACAGCAAACCGATGGAATGCGGGAAACTGATCTCTTTAACCTGCTCTATTTTATCGCCTGTACCAATGGCTACAGAGGTTGTTGTCCACTCCCCTACACCATCGGCAGTTAGGATAACGGCCTTATTAAATGGGGATGGATAAAAAGCCGATGCTGCATGCGACTGGTGGTGCGTAGTAAACAGCAGGCTTACCTTTCTTGCATCCCAGCCGGCGTCAATAGTTTTGAGTTGTTTAACGATGTTCTTCTTTAAAAACAGCTTATCCTTAAGCCAAAGCGGCATAGCTTTCATAAATGAAATAAAACCCGAAGGTGCAAAGGCCAGGTAAGTTTCCAAAAGACGCTCAAATTTCAGGAATGGCTTTTCGTAAAAAACAATATGATCTACCTGACTTAAGGAGATCCCGGCTTCAAGCAAACAGTATTTTATGGCATTCAGCGGAAAGCTTTCATCGTTCTTTTTACGGGTGAAGCGCTCTTCCTGTGCTGCTGCTACTATGTGGTCATCCCTGAGTAAACAGGCCGCACTATCATGAAAATAGGCCGAAATACCAAGGATATACATTAGCCTAAAATAAGGAATAAATAAAGGGAGCCAATGCCGAGCCCTGCGCTAAAACCAGTAGCAGGCTTAATAAAAACAACAGGACGAACAATGGCCATAGCCAAACCCGCTTCCTCGATTTTAGGAACATAAAAAACTCTGCTACTACTTCCATTGCTTGCGTTAAAATTGTTGTTTCATTGAACTTTGTTCTGCTTGCTTTACCGGCTTCCAGTAAGTGGGCATGCCGGAATTAAACTTTAAATCAAGGTTATTTTTGCCGAGCAACCGTATAATCAAGCCTATCGGTGTGATGATGAGGAAGTAAAGCAAAAACAAAATGATGGTTGTATTAATGATCCCTAAAACATGGCCTGTCCTGTCCCAAAGCAACCGTAGCGGGTTTAAGATTTGAGGGACAATCACAGCACACAATATGAGCAAAGCACCAATTGCGGGCAACCAGATCATCAGCTGATGAAGAGCAAAATATCGCCATGCAGTGAGTAATAAACATGCGCCGCCTACAATGAGGCCAAACTTTTGGTTTATGCTCCTGCCCGTCATTGCTGTTTATATTTTATGGCGGCCTCGTCGGCACCTATGGCATGATAATCGGCTGCTATTTGCATATTGGCTTTTTTCCCGGCTGTTGTTTTAAGGCGAATGATCTCCGCTACTATGGTTTTTAAATTTACCAACTCAATATCCGATGGATGCTGTTGTATGGCCGAATCAATGTAAGGCGTTGCCTTTGCGGGTTCATCACTTTTTAAAAACACCAGGTACATATTCTGCGTGTTGGCGAAAGATGGATCAAGCTCATAAGCTTTTTTAAAGTAAAAAGCAGCATCTGCATTATCGCCCAGTTCAAAGCTTAGCCTGCCTGCATAAATGGAATAGGTTGTATTTTGAGGCTTTTCGAGCATGACCGCTTCGACAGCTTTCAAGGCTGTCTTTTTATCGCCGGTTTTCATACTATATTTAAACAGCTGATCCATAGCATCCAGCCAGCTGATCCGGTTTACAGATAATGCACCGGCCAGTTGCGCGATGATATCATCCCCTCGTTTAAAACCCGTGGGGATAGGTTTATTGAATGGCCAGCCGGCTTCCAGCATCATAATGGTATAGGCCCCATACAACGAATCCACTTTGGTAACGGGCATCCTGCTCAATAACTCTGCTAAACTCATTTCCTGATCTGCATGTGCTTTAATTAGTTCGGCATTTTTTATGGATCGATAAAAAGCTTCCGAAAGCAAAGCATAGCCGAATAAATTAGGATGAACATGCTCCAGCAGGGTTTCGTTACCAAGGATGCCATTTAGCGAATGCTGTTCAAAAACAGTACGGGCATTTACCAAATGCACATTGCTGTATTGTTTAGCCAGCTCTGTTATGATCCCATTCAAGGTTTCGGGTGCCCGAAAGCGTAAAAGATCCAATTCCTTCGCTTTAATATACTCTTGTTTAGCCTGCAGATACTTGCCGGATTGATACGAATCATTTGCCTGCGCGTATTGCAAATTTGCTGAAGTACCTGAAAGATCACTGATAAATGGTTTCAGGTCTTTTTCATTACTCACCAGCGTGCTTAAAAACACAGGAACCTTCTTATCCTGCATGTACCGGCACAATTCGGTCATGTTGTTCCTGAACTGCGTTATCCCTGCCTTATATGCTTCCGACTGATAAGGTATAGCCTGTTGCTTCGCCATCCGTTTCATCAGGTTTTCACGCTGATCAGGGTTCGACGATACCGGTTTTAGACCGCCAATTATATTATTGACCAACTGTACCAACCGCAGTTCTTTAAGTGCAAGCACCGTTTGTACCAAAAACCTGTTATTGACAATATGACTGGTTGAACCGATGCCTAAAGCACCGTAATACTCATTATGGCCGGTATAAACCAGTATGGCATCAGGCTGGTAGTTTACTACCTGCTTGCCAAAATCAAGTACCGTATAGGAGTTCACTGCCGTTAGCGATACGTTGATCACCTCGAAATTAATATCGGGATAAGTATGCATTAACCTATACTGCAGCCAGCGATGGAAGGAGCCGTTATGCAGGTATGGGTAACCGGCTGTTGTTGATTCGCCAAGCACAAAGATCCTGAAGGTATTTTTTGCTTTTTCAATCCTAAATGGCTCAATACTTCCTTTGGTAGCATTAGTAGTATCAGTAAAATACTTTTCGGATGCGTATTTATTGATCACCCAATAATTAGGATCATCGGGGTATTTTATAAAGAGGCTTGTATCATACCCGTAATTGAAAAGCCTCAGCAATGTTTCGGCAAGCAATAAAATAAGCACAGGGATACTGAAGGCTATTACCCTGAACCATCTTAACTTTTTGCGGGAGAGTTGCTGAGGCTTCATATAATTATTTAGCAGCGGCATTTACTTCGGGAAACCAAACGGTCATTTCGCCTTTACCACGGTTGGCCCATGAATAATATGGAATGGCCGTAAGCTCTACCTTTTTAGCGGCTTCGCCTTTGGCTTGACTTAGGATCTGCCCTTTTAAAACAGTCACGCCGTTTAACAGTCCTGGTTCAGCAACAGGTTTAAATGTTGCATTTGCCGGGATGGCTAAATTGCTCACTGTGCCGCCGTTGTCTTTCCATTCGGCACAGTACATGATAGGTCCGCGTTGCAAAGCTGTTTTACCTTTGTCATCAACCAATGCTTTATTAGCGATAACCTTTTTAACCTCCATAGGCAGATCTAACTGAACGTTATCGCCTTTTTTCCATTGCCTGTTAATTACAGCATAGCCGTTTTCAACTTTATAAGCCAAAGCCTTACCGTTTAGTTTAAGGCCGATCTTTGCGGCCGATTTAGCCTGGAAAGCATACAGATCAGAAGGGATTGCCTCAGCCCTTGCCCAACCCGGGATCCGGATGCGCATAGCAAAATTGGTTGGTGTTTCGGGCGTTACAGCGAATGACAATGCACCGTTCCAAGGATAGTTATTGCTCTGCACAATGCTTACCTTTTTACCGCCAACCTCAATATTGGCGGTACCTGCTATAAACAGATTCACAAATACACTATTACCCTTTTGGGCGTACATATAACCTGACAACGAAGGCAGGAAACGTGCCATATTGGTGGGGCAGCATGAACATTCAAACCAGCCAGAACGCTCGGGCTCAAGCTCATGGTGTGTAACCCCATTGGTTACCTGCATGGCGTTAGTGTAAAAAAATGTTTTGCCATCCAATCCAACCCCCGAAATTAAACCGTTGTATAAAACCTTTTCTAATACATCAATATATTTCGATTCGCCGTGCAGCAGAAACATCCTTTGGTTCCAGAAAACATCGCCTATGGCAGCACAGGTTTCATTGTATGCTGTGGTATTTGGCAACTCATAATCGGCACCAAAACGTTCGCCGCCGGGAACGGCACCTATGCCGCCCTGTACGTAGATCTTTTTACCAACCATATTATTCCAGATCTTATCAATAGCGGTAATGTATTCCTTGTCGCCGGTTAAAGCGGCAACATCGGCCATACCCGAGTACAGGTACATTGCCCTTACGGCGTGTCCTTCGGCATCGTCCTGGGCTATAACAGGTTCGTTATCCTGCCAGTACATACCGTTCTTCCATTCGTCGGTACTGGTTTTATCATAGGTGCGGTGCCCCCTTTCGTCAATAAAAAACTTAGCCAGATCAAGGTATTCTTTTTTACCGGTGATACGGTACAGGCGTACCAGGCCCATCTCCACAATTTCATGTCCCGGTGCTACATGTCTTTTACCCGGTCCGAAGGTTTTAACCAGCAGATCGGCATTTTTAAGGGCGATATCTAAAAAATTGCGTTTGTTGGTAGCCAGGTAATGTGCTGCTGCTGCCTCAAACATATGGCCGGAGTTATACAACTCATGGCTCAATTCGTTCTCCTTCACCCAACGTTCAGGGCCCGACCATGGGTGCGGGTGTAAGGGATCAATAGTGCGGGCGGTATAAAGGTAACCATCCGCTTCCTGTGCTTTACCTACAATTGTAATCAGTGAATCGACATAGGCGTCAAGCTTTGCATCCGGATGAACGGCCATTGAGTAAGCCGCTCCTTCAATGGTTTTATAAATATCAGTATCATCGAAAGGAAATTTCGTGCAAAACTTACCGCTGCGGGCTGCCGCCATTTCAAAATTTTTAACCCTGCCGGTATTCTCGCAGCGGGCAAATGATGCGGGGATGGTAACCGTACGGTTGGTTTCTATACGCGATGTCCAAAACTTATCGCTAAGCTTTACATCGGTAAATGATACCGGTTTAATGGGATAGTCTTTAGTTTGCGCGTAAGCAGCGCCGCAATAAAACGATAATGCAATGAGTATTCTTTTCATCCTGATGATATATTAGTTCAGGAAGCACAGGTGATCTGTCGATCATCCTGTACTTCGGTTTATTCTTATTAGTAGCCTGTATTTTGCTTTAAGTTAGGGTTTTTAACAACTTCCTGCCTTGGCAGCGGCAACAAGGCCCGGTAATCGCCATTGGGCGAGTGTGAAAGCCACGATTTTTTGGTGAACACCCCAAAGCGGATCATATCCTGCCTGCGACGACCTTCGGTATTAAATTCCCAACCGAGCTCATCCAAAAACCTACCGTACTGGATATCAGTACCACCCTCATGCGAGGTATTGATGTGGTTTCTCAAGCCATAATCATACACGCTGCCCCCCTGAAGTTGAGCTCCTGTTACGGTTGCTTTGGCTGGATTTGTCGTAAAATCGCGCTGCCTAACCTGGGTAACCAATGCAGCCGCGCCATTAGCATCACCAGTACGAAGCAAGCATTCAGCTTTCATCATCAGCACATCGGCATAACGGAACAATGGAAAATCATTACTTAAACCCAATAATGCGCCTTGCTTGTATTCAAATTTGCCTAAGCGGAAACCGTGTACTTCCTCGGTTGAATCAACACCTGGCACTACGTTGATGTAATTAAGCGGTTTATTGGTATAGGCACCTAAGGATCCATTTATAGGCAAACCGGCCAAGGTATACTGCTGTCCCTGGATCCAGTTATTTTTCAGGCGGCTGTCATCAGGATCAAACGTATTGATGAACTGCGGTATGGCACAGATGCCACCCCATGGTGAATACTGAAAATTATAAGTTGCCTGATTTTCCGGCTCCAAACTTTCCATGTGCAGGGCAAAAGCATTTGCCCCGTCGGCAGTGTACTTTTCATCAAACGGGATAGCAAAAATGATCTCTTTTGAATTTTCATTATCGGTAACAAAAACCGAAACCTGGCTTCCTTCAAGTGCGAAACCTTTGCCTGAGTTTATGATGCTGTTACACTCCGTAATACACTTATCCCATGCGGGAGTACCGGTGTAAACACCCGCATTTAAATATATTTTAGCCAACAAGGCATGTGCTGCCCACTGGTTAAATTTACCGTAGGTTGATACATCATTGGCCGCACTTAACAAAGGCAAATTGGCATTGATTTCAGATATCATAAAATCATAAACGTCTTTGCGGGTGCTCTGCGTTGGTAAAAATCCTTCCGGCACATCAAATTTGGAGATGATAGGCACGTTGCCGAAAAAATCGCAAAGTGGATAGTAAAACGATGCGCGCAGCACTTTTAATTCGGCAAGAGCTGCTTCTTTTCCGGTGGTAACGGGGATAAGTCCATTCTCTATCTGGTATATTACCCGGTTACAGGTTGTAATACCAGCGTAAGCATTATTCCATATCTCGTAACTGTTAGCCTCGTCAGAGGTCCATTTGTGCTCATGCACACGACGGTAAATACCGCCATCAACCCAGCCGTTAGGGCGTGAAGGGATCACCAGCTCATCGGCCGAAATTTCATTGGTACGGAAAACAGAGTTGGCGCTACGGCCAAGTTCAAGCGGCCGCCAATACGTATAGGCAGCACCCAATAATGCCGACAGGTCATCGGCACCCGGTGTAAATTTGCTTGATATAATGGTGTTGTAATTTTCATCCTTTAACTTGGTACATGATATTGTAAAAGTTATAACAATAATAACGACCAGGCTGCTTAGTATATAATATATCTTTTTCATGATGTTAATGATTAAAAGCTTGCGCTTGCTCCTATTGTAAATGTCCTTGTGGTTGGATACTTGTCGCGGTTATCATTACCGGGGGCAAGCCCGCTCCTGTCAACTTCCGGATCAACGCCTTTATAGCCCGTTATTACAAACGTGTTTAACGTTGATACATAAATGCGCGGCGAATGGATATATTTAGATTTAAGGCTGTTAAAGGTATAGCCAAGGTTTATATTATCAATCTTCCAGAAATCACCATTTTCAATATAATAACTGTTAAACTCAAGCGGCATATTGCTATTAAGTACCGCTGTGCCAAAAACCTTATCTTTTGCCGATTTTAAACGATTGTAATATTGGATAGATGTATTTTCATAATACATGCGCTGAAAGTTGAGGATCTGGTAACCAAAAGCCCCGCGCATGGTTACACTGAAGTCCCAGTCTTTGTACCTGATATTATTGTTCCAGCCGGCATAATATTTAGGTAAGCCATTACCTAACACTTTTTTGTCTTCAAATCTGTGCGTAAACTGGCTGTACGGCACCGATTTGCCGTTAGCATCTTCGTAAATCCACTGGCCATCCTTAGAAACGCCCGTTACTTTAAAGCCATAAAAATCGCCAATGTTCTTACCTACTCTTACTATATTGGTAAAGGTTTGAATGGGTTCGCCCGTTCCGCCCGTTGTAAAATAATCACTGGTTGCTTTATACAGATCATTTGACAAACTGATCAGCTTATTAGTATTAGTTGAAAAATTGAAACTGGTAGTCCATTGAAAATTAGCTGTGCGTACAGGTGTAATGTTCAGCAACACCTCGATACCTCTATTTTGCATGGTACCCACGTTAGCTTTTGTTGAGCTAAACAAATTTGGAGGGCTTGGCACCGCGTAATCATATAGTAAACCCTTGATCTTACGATCATAAAGGTCAACCGTGCCTGTAACCAGGCCTTTTAACAAGCTAAAGTCTAAACCCAGATCGGCTTCATGCTTTTCCTCCCATTTCAAATAAGGATTGGGGTTTTGATACGGCCCGAGGGTTTGGATCCATTGCCCGTTTGATAGCACGTAATTGCCATAATATAAAAGCCCTACGCCTAAAAACCCTTGCCCTGGCTGATTACCGGTAACACCATAGCCGGCCCTGAATTTAAGGTCATCAAATATGTGCTGCCCCTGCATGAAAGGTTCTTTAGTTAACCTCCAGCCAACCTGTACGGCCGGGAAAGTACCCCATGGTTCTTTGGCACCGTATAACTGGCTGGCGGTTTCGTGCCTAACGCTGGCTAAAAGCAGATACCTGTCCTTATAATTATAAGTTGCCCTTCCAAAAAAACTGATCAGGTTTGTTTGCGACCCTGTGCTGCTTTCAACGCCTAAACCTTTTGCGGCAGCGCGGCCCAAACCTATATTTTTATAGCCGAAAATATCGGTTGGAAAATCATGGTTTTGTTCAAAAAATGAGAACGAGTCATTATCCTGGTAGCTGTATCCGCCCAAAACAGAAAAGCTATGACTGCCTATGGTCTTTTTAAATTCGGCTGTTAATTCCAGCAACCTGTCAATTGATTGCAGAGAACCTACCGCTGCGTAGCCATTTAAATGGTCGCGAATGGTAGAAATATTTTGCTTGTTTTCAGAATAACCGGCAGTTTGGTTAAACCTGGTATACGAACCCAATGCCGATAATTTAAGCCCTGTTATTGGCGTATAGGTTATGGTTGAGTTGTATTTGGCTGTAGTGTTTGAAGTACGGCCATCACTGTTGTACAACATGGATACCGGGTTTTGATAGTTAAAAATGCCTGGCTGTTCAAAATAAGTACCATCGGCATTTTTAATTGGCGAGGTTGGGTTTTGCAATATAGCCTGGCGATAGGTATAGCCATTAAAAGTGCCTCCATCCTGTGTTTGCGTAAAGCTGTTGTTTTGCTGTAACAAGCCAAAGTTGATCTTCACCTTGTCATCAAACATGTAGTGATTAATATCAACCCTGCCCGAAAACGTAGTATTATCAGATTTTTGGAAGATACCGTTTAACGAGCGGTAGTTGGCAGAGGCCAGGTAATTGGTTTTGCTGTTACCACCTCTGAACGTAATGTTGTGTACTGTAGTTATTGGCAGGTTATTGGAAATTGCCTTAAGCCAGTCGGTTGAACTGCCCTGGTCATAATCTTTAAGCCTTGTTCCTGCCGCAATTTGCTCGCGGTAATCGGCCGCGGTTAGCAGTTTGGGTTCACGGGCAAGTGTTTGGGTGCTTACATATCCGCTGTAATCGACAGCATTGGTAAAATTGCTGCTGGCCCTTTTAGTAGTAATAATAATAACGCCATTGGTACCGCGCACACCATAAATAGCTGCAGCTGAACCATCTTTTAGTACGTCGATAGTTTCAATATCTTCCGGTACTACCGTTTTCAAACTTCCGGGTACGCCATCAACCAAAACCAGCGGATCTGTATTTGCGCCCAATAGCGTAGTGTTACCCCTTAACAAGATCTGTGAACCCGATGTAGGATCACCACTTGGGGCAGATACCGATAAACCGGCAACTTTACCCTGCAAAAGCTGACCAGCATCTAATACCGGACCTTTTACAAAGTTTTCGGCTTTAACTGTAGCTACTGAGCTGGTTACATCACCTTTACGCTGGCTGCCGTAACCTATTACAATAACCTCATTCAATGAACTTGGTGTAGCTTTTAACTGTACATTGATCACTGTACGGCCACCCGCCGGAATTTCCTGTGATGTAAAACCGATAAAAGAGAATAACAGGATAGCCCGCTCAGTTTCCGAATCGGGAATATTAAGGCTGTACCTTCCGTTTGCATCAGTTTGCGCCCCCGTAGTAGTGCCTTTAAGCGCTACTGTAACACCTGGAAGAGGCTGATCATGATCGTCAGTTACTTTACCTGTGATGGTTTTTACCACTGCGAGCGATTCGTTTTCCTTATCATCGGTGTTATTTTGTTTGACAACCGATTTCGCCTTACCTAAAACTATCTGATCACCAATAATATCAAAAGTGATTCCTCTTGGGGTTAGCAATTTGTCAAGCACTTCGCCAAGTTTTTCCTGTTTGGCATCAAGCGAAAGGCCTTGCTCTTTTTCAACCAGGTTCATATGATAAACAAACTTAA